>Ga0194038_1000161_pt1 | contig 28928 bp, 28 predicted proteins | sample JunL226m_MetaG_FD_148630 | JGI IMG/M metagenome (GOLD analysis project Ga0194038, IMG submission 148630) | Anoxic zone freshwater microbial communities from boreal shield lake in IISD Experimental Lakes Area, Ontario, Canada - Jun2016-L227-6m | ecosystem: Environmental > Aquatic > Freshwater >... | reverse complement strand
TCTTTTAACGGCGAAACAAACCGCACAGATAACCAACAGCTCAAATACAACCCCGACAGATATAACGGGGTTGTATTTTGACCTGGTATCCGGGCGAAGATATGTGTTTAAATTTTTTGTTACTTTCAAATCAGCGGCTACCAAGACAAGCGTAGGTTTTGTATTCAGCTCTCCGGCAATGACTGCGGCCAACTGGAAGGTCAGTATCATGCAAGGCAATGCCGGTACCGACCAGACCTTCGAAAACAGCGCGACATCATTAACCACCGTGCTGGTCAGCGCAAGTGTTGCATCAGCAAATACGGATTATATGGCAATTATAGAGGGGTTTTGTGAGCCATCCGCAAACGGCTGTTTGCAATTAAGATGCAGGAGCGAGGTCAATGGTTCCCTGATAACGATAAAGAATTCAGGTGTCGGGTATTTGATTGATGCAGGATAAGCGTGCAAAAAATGGATCGCAAAAAGCGGGCATGGTCAACTTTGATGGTGTCGGTGTTTCATTGACATAAATTTATAATTTCATGACAAGTCAATAGTCCCTATTTACCCGCAATGAGGCGGCCGCGATGACCAACAATTTTGATTCAAGGATTCTCGATCATCTTCCTCGGCAAGGTTACATTGATTCGCGCCAATTCTGGCAGCATAAAGCTATTTTGTCCACATATCTAATTCAAGGGCTTTGCCGTAGCTGTGATCAGTCTTTTCATAATCTCCCATGCACGCTTTTTGCGATGGTTTGCAACCGCTTGAAATGCGGATGGTCTGGCGGATTTTCCGTCATTTTGCTTTCCTTTTAACAAAAAAGAGCGGCAAAAGCGCATCCCAACGACTGCGCCCCCCGCTCTTCCGCCATGTTAATTTGCCACAGAATGCTCACTCACACATTCATCCATTCCAGCAAATTACTTCAATACAATTCCCAGAGCAATCCCCAAAATCAGCCAGATCGGAATGGAGAGGATCATGCACCATAAAAGACCGGTCATACTCTTTAAGGATTTTTGCGCCTTCCTGGTGGAAAGCGCCCGCTTCAATTTAATCCGGATGTTAAGATGCGGGTGTCTTCCAGATGAATGGGTTTGACCAGATAGTCATACGCCCCTTCCTTTATCGCATTCACAGCCCTGTTAATGCGATAATAGCCGGTGATCACCTCATTTTTATGTACATGTGGCAACTACCCCCACAGGATTCCAGAATCATGTCAAGCTGACGCACATGTTCAGATGTCAGATTGCTAAACGCTACACCGCATTGGAATGTGGGAATTGATGTGAGAAACGCATTGTTCCGGGTTAAGGTTTGGCAGTAAGCAACCCTGCACGGAGCTTCGGCGAGCGCCCTACAGCCGGAAGCCAGAATATTGATTGATGATGGTAAACCGGAATTCAGATTCTTTTCCTGATCCCACAACCGTATATATTCAAAAGCCAAGCCCCCACCACTGATATTCAGAATCCGGCCGATAACATCGTCGTCATGCTCAGGCTTGAAGTGTACCAGAACAGAATCGGGGACGGAATATCGCTCATTGGAACGAAAATTCATTGGCATGATTGTACATCTCCTTTCTTTTGGGTTTTGGGATTGCCACGATTCCGGCAACGGGCCAAAACGACGGGTTAATTTGATCAGAAACAGGATGAATAAAACTCGCCTCCCCAGGTGGCTATCACATCCAAAAAAAACCTGAACAGCAACAGGCCAATCAAAATCAGTATGGGCAGCACCGCCAGCCAGACCAGTCCCCATACACTCAGATCTGCTTCCTTGACCGGTGACGATCTACGCCCCGGCAAAGCACCACCTCCAACTACAAAGACACTGGATTTCCCTTTAAACCAAAGACCGATACAGGCAGACAGCTTTTCCGCAGCAGCATGTTTAAGGATTCGATCATCTCCCTCGGCAAGGTTACATTGATTCGCGCCAATTCTGGCAGCATAAAGCTATTTTGTCCACAGAAGCACCGTCAGTAAGAGGTATGCTAAGGAGCAGGCCGTCAGGAACAGGGCGATTTTATTCGAGGGGCTGAATCCTTCTTCATACCACTGGAAATTTTCCAGAAATGCCTCATTGGCCAGAATATCCTTTTCGCCCCTGTCGATCCTTTCCAGTAGAGCGTTCACCATCTCGATGTTCGGCCGATTGCCGGATCGTGCGATGAATTTCCGCCAAAGATCCACCGCCCGGTCTATGTGGTTCATATCGTAGAAAACGGCTCCGAGTTTGAACAGGCAATTGGGGTCGTCCGGTCTTTGCCGTACACAACGTTCGTAGCAGGAAACCGCCTGCGAAAATTCCTTTGCTGCGGCGTGTCTGGCACCCCTGAAGTTTAGGGCGTCAAAGTGGTTCATATCTAATTCAAGGGCCTTGCCGTAGCGGTGATCCGCCTTTTCATAATCTCCCATGAAAGCATGGACGGCCCCGCCGAATGCGTATTTCGAAGCTTTGTCCTTCAGCGATGCCCAAATCACGAAGATGCTCAAGCCAATGCTGAGGATGCCCGCAAAACTTGTCAAAATGAATTTCATTTCATTCTCCTTTTGAAAGAAAAATAACTATAGGAAGCCAGTACCCTTTTACGCCAGGCACTCATCCAGCTTCTTTTTGAATGCTTCCAACGTAAACGGTTTCTGCAAAAACCCAATCGCTCCCCGCGCCAATATGGTTTTGGCATGATCATTGGCGCTGTATCCGCTGGCAAGCAGCACTTTTACATTCGGATCAATTGCCAGGAGCCGATCAAAAGTCTCCCCGCCTCCCATGTCAGGCATGATGATGTCCAAGATCACCAGATCGATTTTTTCCTTTTCCTTCTCAAACAGCGCCACAGCCGCCCTTCCGCCATCAACGCCGATGGCTTCAAAGCCGATATACCGGAGCATCTCGGTTCCGATCGACAGGACGCTTTCGTCGTCATCCACCATCAGAATCATCCCAACCCTTTTGGGCAAGGTTTCCGGAACCGGTTTTTCCACCACCCGCACGGGAAGCGCAATCTGATCATTTCCTCCGTCCTTGCCGATCAGAACATTCCAGAACCAGCGCCGCATCCGCTCCTTTGTGCCGGACAAAGACAAGGGGACTTCACCCGTCGTCACGGGACCGGCAACTTCAGGTTGCGGTTCTTTATCCTGCAACCCCTTTGGGAGGCAATCCGTATCCTCGGTGCAAGGCAAGTAAATCTCAAAAGTGGTTCCGCACCCTGGCTCAGTGAAGACATCAATAATCCCGCCGTGGTTTTTTACTATTCCGTATGCCGAAGACAGCCCCAATCCGGTCCCCTGTCCCACCGGCCGGGTGGTGAAGAACGGATCAAATATTTTCTCCCTGATCCTGGCATCCATGCCGTGCCCCGTGTCCGACACCGACACCTTCATATACTTTCCAGGAAGCACCTTGAAGGGCCGCCGGAATTGCTCATCAAGAATGGCGTTTTTCGTGACAAGGGTCAGATCCCCGCCATCCGGCATGGCATCTGCGGCATTGACGAAAAGATTTAGAAATACCTGCTCGATCTGTCCGATGTCCGCTTTCACCAGCCACAGTTGTTCTTCATACTGCTCAATAATCCGGATTGCCTGGCGTGTGCTGGCGAACATCCGGGCCGTGTCCTGGATCACCGCATTGATGTTGCATGTTTCAACCAGGTATTTGCCGCCCTTGCCGAAGTTCAGTATCTGGCGGGTTAGGCGCTCCCCTTTTTCCACGCTTTTTGCAATGGCCTGCAGCCGGGTGTAATGCGGATGATCCGGCGGCGTCTCCAGAAGCAGCATGGACACATTTCCCTGCACGGTCATGAGCAGGTTATTGAAGTCGTGAGCGATACCTCCTGCCAGCCGGCCGATGGCCTCGGCCCGCTCGGCGCGGTAGTTCCGATATTCCTCATTTTCCAGATCACTTTCCGGTTCAGGCATATTTTTTGTCATTTTTCTTTTACTTTCATTTTAGCAAAAAGAGCGGTAAAAGCACATCCCATCGGCTGCGCCATCCGCTCTTTCACAATGATAGTTTACATCATTGGGCGGGTTTGGAACCCTCCCCTACATCAGACTAATGAACTATGGACGATAGGCAATGGGCAATAGGAAAACACAGATCACAACCTATTTAGAATATGATTTTGGATTTAAAAAGACCGAAACACCAACAGGCCGATCAAAATCAGTATCGGCAACGCCGCTATCCAAACCAATCCTCTGTACACTGCAATTTGCTTTTTGGATCGGTAACGCTCGATGGCTCGGCGGAGTACCACATCCAAGTGTTCCCACTTGAACGGCTTTGCGATATAATCATACGCTCCGAGATTGATAGCCTCCACCGCCGAATCCGTGGACGCATACCCGGTGATCATGATCACCACGGCAGCCTGATCCGTTTTCCTGACGATTTTCAGAACGGCCAGGCCGTCCACATCCGGCATTTTCATATCGACGATGAGAATATGAAAATTTCCGGTTGAAAATGCCTCCAATGCTTCCCGACCCCCATAAACCGCCGTGACCGCATACCCGCGGCCAACCAAATAGTCCCTTAACATATCGGTGACTTGGCGGTCGTCATCAACAACCAGAATGTTTATGGTCGTGTCCTTGTTCAATGCCTTGTCAATCATGATGCTTCCCCCCTGACTGCATTTTGCTCTTACACTCTGACATCTTTCCGAAACATTTCAAATACTGCCAAACAAATCAGGAATCCGACTATCCCCACCCCATTGGCAAGTATGTCCTGCAGATTGAAATAACGGTAACTGACCAGAAGCTGGCAGGTCTCAAGGACTGCGCCCATGGCAAACAGGCCAGCGCAGACTATTACGGTTTTTATCATGCTGCCCCATGTGAATGCAAACCATGCCAGTACAGAACCCATAAAAAATCCTGTTACATGCAACGCGAACCCCTTCTTGAAGTATCGGATCATTTCAGGCGGCAAATATGCCCGATAATTGATCAGAAACAGAATACTCGTTGACAGCAGCCAGCACCCAAATAAAACTCGCGCCCACATAACCATCACATCTGCTTTTTCTATAGCCACATCCCCCTCACGCCTTCACGTTCTCACGCCTTTCCGCCTTCTGTTCCCCGTCCTATGTCTTCTGTCCTCAGCCACTTCTTGCTTGTTTTATCACAATATTCCAAAAACATAGCCAGAAATATCGAAACTGGGTAAAAAACGGCTTCTTCAGATAAGCCATGATATAGCGCTCTTCTGAGGCCATGATCTCTTCCATGGTTTTGGGCATGTCCGCATAAAATGGTGGAATCAGACCCGGTTTGACCTTGCTGCGCAATCGTTGAAGTTCGATGCTGTAAAGGCTCAGGTATTGGGTACTCAGTGGTCGCACCCCCAGAAGCTGCATATCCCCCGTCAGCCAGTTATAGAGCATGGGCAACTCATCCAGCCAGAATTTTCTCATGAACCGGCCCCATTCGGTAACCCGGAAATCATTTTTGAACTTGCCGCCCGCATCCAGACTGTTATGCGTGTAAATGTATTTCTGAAGATACTCGGAATACGGATACATGGTACGGAACTTATAGACTACCAACGGCCGGCCAGCAAGACCATGCCGGTTTAGTTTAACCAGTGGGCCATAAGTCGGATTTAGGTCTTCAGATGGTGTTTTGACTTTCTTTGCAATAAAATAATAGTTCTTATCAAGTTCTGTTTCCGCCACGATCTCAAATCCGCAGAAATACAGGCGACCCAAAATCTCTGCCTGTGAAACCAACCGGTTGCGCCCTTTTGTCACAGCGAAATAAAAATTCTTGGCGTATGGCAGTTTGGGACAGATCCAGTGCCAGAGAAAACTTGCCGAATACACCAGTGAGCCAAAAGGCGACGGAAAGCGGGAGGCAAACCAGGCTCGGTGCGTGGCAGCCGTGTGTGCTTTGCCCATGATACATCCGCTGGGTTTCAGCCGGGTGTGGGCCAGCAGAAAATACCGATTAAACCAGCGGATATCGTTTATTTTGTGCAGATTGATGATTAACTCAGACTCTTCGATTTCAAGGGACTGCAGGTTAAACAGGTTGTCCGTACTCAACAGCGTGCATTCACATCGGTTGATGGATTGCAGATCCACATTTTGATCGATAAAGGTGAAAATATCCGGATTGAAAAATTCCAGCGCGTGTTCCAGTTTCTCCCGAACCGCATCATTGACCTGGCAGCACGGTTTTGGGGGCAGTTCCCTAGACGGATCACCTTTGGTCATGGCGCGAACTTCTTCAGCATCTTCAATGTCTTTAAGCTGTCGGCCGCCACTGCGCCATGGCAGATACAGAATAAATATCAAGGATTCCAGAATCAGAAACAGAAACAGTGATCCGAATACCTGTAACCGGGAAACCGCACCCAGACGGAAACCATAGAGAATAACCGCCAATCCAACGGCGGTCATTACGATAGACTTTATGGCCGTGCCGAACGCATCGTAGAATGTGATAAAGTTGTGCGGGTAGAATTTCCCACTGACAATGGAAGTGAACAGCCAGAGGCAGAATACAACGATGATAACATCGACATAGGGATATTCCAATATCAGACCACCGCGTTTTAACCATGTAGTGGTCAGGAAAGCCAATGCCAGAAGCCCACCGTCAATTACCAGCAACACCAGGGAAATTTTTGAATGCTGCTGTTTGGAAGCAGATGAAACAGCGTATTCCGGGGCTGGGATAAAGTGGCGATACAACACGAACGCAGCCAGTTCCATAGAGAGCAGCACCAGGCAGGGTCCATACACCACAAGGCGGGACAACTGCCACAGACTGAGGCCGACCACGGCCAGTGTCAGGAAAAAGATCATGGCGATGTTGGCCCTGATCAACAGACCGACACCGGCGAACAGGGGCATGTTGAGGAGCATGGTAAATTTTTTATAAAACAGGGACACAACCAGCCAGACCGCCATCAGAATCTGCAGCAGAAAAAATTCCCGTGGACGGAAAAACAGGTTGCCATATTTGTAAATCTGAACAGCCGCAAAAGCCAACAGTAGCAAAAGCATATCAACAATTGTCAGATACAGATGGTGCCACAATGATGTGGACATGGGGTTACCTTAGGTGATTTCCAATAAAGAATATACGGCCTTGATCAGCGTTTCGGCCAGTTGGATTTATTTCGTAGGGGCGAATCTTGTATTCGCCCTTTCGATAGGGCGAATACAAGATTCGCCCCTACTATTGCCTGATGGCGGAGATACACGGATAAATGTCTGACCGAAACGATGATCAATTCATAGAAAATATGATTCAGACAATGGGGGTATTCTTTGTTGGAAATCACCTAAAGAATCGGCATGTCCAGAGACAGATGAGCATTCGCAAGTTTTGTCGTCATCATCATAAACCTCCATGAATTTGCCGCTGTGGACCGCCAATTCAATCTGATCTTCGTCAAGCGCCAGGTATTCAGCCAACTCAAGAAGCGCCTTAATTTCGTCCTTGTCAATATTGGCGCGTTCATTCTTCCCAAAGCCATACAAGAAAAACCAGCGGTCACAACTAAAGGCGGCTGACCGTATTCGCATTGCTGGTTATTCGGGTCTATCATCCCGCCATTAAAGACGGATCATTTTGTCGGGTTCAACAAAATGATAAGGTGTTAGAAACAAAAAAACCGCACTGACGGCGCGGGGAACCGCTTTACGTTGTTGTGCGGCCACCGTGGGATAGATTTTTATGGTTTGTCAACATATTTCTTGTCTTCTGTACATCTTTGGCGTACAAATAACAATGTTTACCTTCATCGAATCTAAAATTTTTGAGTGAGAATTGCCTAACTATCTGAATGACGATAGATGTACATGATGGATCACCCGGACACAGGGGATATTATTCCAGGATCAGGAGGCGTGAGAAAGCTCAGATGGCAAATATCGGGCAAGGGAAAACGTGGGGTGTCCGCATTATCTACTACATGAAATACAATCCAAATGTTTTGGATGCTCATTCTTTATGCGAAATCCAAGCACGGTAATTTTCCGGCGCACATCATCAAAGCGGCCAAGGAGAAATTTATCAATGAAACTCAAAGGTAAAGCTTTAGAAGAACACGAATCTAAACGAAATATCGGACAAGAGTTGTTGGACGCAATCGATGAAATCAAGTCCGGCGGAGGGAAAAGATATACTGTTGAGCCAAAAACGCTGGCAGCAAGGGCGAGGACGCATAGGTCCACAAGTGTTGGCATTTTATCGTAACTTCTGTTCGCTCTTCCGGTTCATAATCAATTTTGGGCAGCAAGATTGATAGGCGCGTTTTGCGCTGGTGGTTATTCCGCCAGAACCGCCTGGATGGAGTCCGCTTCCAGGGCCCGCTCAGCCCACCGGTCCAGTTGATCCAAGTTTGCACCCACCAGTTGATCCCGCCCCCAGTCCGGCAACGAGCCAAAACGACGGGTTAATAATCGTTCCAAAAAAAGACGCCCGCCTTTCAGCTCTCCCTCCAGCTCGCCATCCTTCCAACCTTTCAGCTCGCCATCCTGAAATCCTTTCAGTTCTCCTTCCTGAAATCCTTTGTCTTTAATATATTGCGCCAGCATGACTGTATCCTCCTGTTCTGTTATTTCACGAAAAATCGCTTCTCGTTCATCTTCACGGATCCCTGCATATACATCAATAAAATCGACATATTTGTCAAACATCATCGGGGCTGTCAGTTCAAACAGCCCACGGTATGCCTGTCGAATCACTTCCAGTCTCTCTTCGGGTGCATAATTCATTCTGGGCATCAGTATTTTTACAACCGGATTGCGATGATTATAATAATCCCGGGCGTTATGGTCAAACAGTTTCAATAGAACATACTCAAAATGCAGCCACTGCCGCCCGTCCCATTCACTTTTTAACTCCCGTTTCACATCAGTGCGCCATTTAATTCTTTCTGTGAACAATACCGTCGGGATCACCAACGCCTCCGGATACTGCTCCAAAAGATCGGTTACATATCGCAATAGTCTGTAAATCGAAAATCGGTTTTTATCTTCCTGAAACTCCACCAGCCAGAGTAGCACTTGTCTCTGGTCAAAGGTAAACAAAATAGGCATGTCCAGGGACAAATGCGCATCAGACAGCCGCCTCTTGCCGGGTTCCTGGCGAACAAACTCCACATTGCGTATTTCACCCATTTTCGCAGGGATATCGGGTAAAATCCATTCCAATGTTTCCTTCGGAAAATCAAGAATCATATTTTTGAAATTATGATCATGAGATATCATTTTGTCTCAATTCCTTACGGTAACGCATAGGTCCACAAGTGTTGGCATTTTATCGTAACTTCTGTTCGCTCTTCCGGTTCATAATCAATTTTGGGCAGCAAGATTGATAGGCGCGTTTTGCGCTTGTGGTTATTCCGCCAGAACCGCCTGAATGGAGTCCGCTTCCAGGGCCCGCTCAGCCCACCGATTCAGTTGATCCAAGGTTGCACCCGTCAGTTGATCCAGCCCCCAGCTCGGCAACGGGCCAAACCGATGGGGTAATAACTGTTCCAGTGAATCCAGTTTGCCTTCCTTCCAGCCTTTCAGTTCGCCTTCCTTCCAGCCTTCCTGAAATCCCTTATCCCTGATATATTGCGCTAGCATAGCTGTATCTCCTGTTCTGTCATTTCTCGCAAAATATAGCTTTCAAGATAATGATTTTGGGTGCGTTATCGGTCGGGAATGTACGAAAAAGTACTATTCCCTCCCTGCTGCCTTCCCAAAATCATTATCTTCAAAGCTATAGCTTCACGTTCAGCTTCCCGATTGTTCGGCATACACATCAATGAAATCCACATATTTGTCAAACAACGTCGGCGCCACCAGTTCAAACAGACCCCGATACGCCTGCCGAATTACTTCTGTTCGCTCTTCTGGCTCATAATCCATTTTGGGCAGCAGGATTTTTACAACCGGATTGGGATGATCATAATAATCCCTGGCTTTGTAGTCAAACAGTTTCACCAGCACATAAGCAAAATGTAAAAACTGGCGATTGCCCCATTGGCTGTTTAACTCCCGCTTTACATCTTTTCGCCATTTCACCCTTTTCGTGAACAGCACCGTCGGGATCATAAGGGCATCCGGGTACTGTTCCATCAAATCCGTCGCATACCGCAACAGTTTGTAAATCGAAAACCGCCCTTTTTCTTCTTGAAACTCCACGAGCCACAGCAGCACCCGTTTCTTGTCAAAGGTATAAAGAATCGACATGTCCAGAGACAGATGAGCATCCGCAAGTTGTCGTTTTTTGGGTTCCTCGCGGACAAACGAAATCTGTTGAATCCGCCCCAGCTCCTTTATAACATCCGGCAGTAGCCAATCCAGCGCTTCCTTTGGAAAATCCATCAACATATTTTTGAAATTGTGATCATGGGAAGTCATGACACCATCCTTCCATTACAGTATCAATAGAAAAACCGGCCACATACAACACAAACATCCGCTGAATACGCCGGTTTATTTCCGCCGGATAATCAATTAGAAACAGGAATTGTCGATCAAGCCGATCTCTCGCAAGTCACTCGCCATTTCGTGAACTTCCTTAAGAATTAGGCTGTCACATTTTGTCGTCGTCATCATACACCTCCATGAATTTGCCATGTCTTTGGAGGAAAGCGGCGGCGGTCAGGATGGGGATATTACGGAAGCTGCCGAGAGCAAGGATATCTTTGTCACCGCTTATGATGCAATCGGCGCTTGCGGCCACGGCGCATGACAGGAATGGATCATCAGCCGGATCTCGACACACACTGAGTATCTCTTCCCCAATCTCGACAACTTCGCAAAAAGGCAGCACTTCGTTTTCGATGAGGGCGGCGATTTCCTGAACCGTCAGAGAAAATTTCGGATAGGAGAGGACCCTTCTGAACTCGCCGAAGGTTTCCCGCGAAAAAACCGGAACGATTGCGCCGGTTTTCCAACCTTCGACGATCCATCCCATCTTTCCTGAAAAAAGCAGCGCAGAAACAAGAACATTCGTATCCAGAATGACCCGGATAATGTCTCTTTCTTTCTCGCCCAACAGATCGCATCGGTCACGTCGTCCGGCGTTATCCCGAGTTTCTCCATTTTCTTCCGGATCCCCTCCAGGTTGACACCCAAGGGCTGCATCCGGACGGGTGCCAGGAGGATACGGCCATCTGCCACAGCAACATCGAAATATTCGATTCCTTTGAACTCTTTAACAATATCCCGCGGCAGTGTAAGCTGATTTTTTGTGGTGAGTTTGGCAAGCATTCCTTACCTCCTTACAGTAGGTATGCATTACATTCGGACATCCGTCAAGAAAAACCCTTTATCTTTTCCTTCAGCTTTCTCATTCATGGATGCCTGAAAAAGATGCAACGAGGAAAATGAAATCAATATCTATCGTTAATATAGCTAATTTAACGCTCCCACTATCTTTCATTGCCCTGATCCACCTATAACAACTGGATTTTCTTTCCCGAACAAATTATTAGAAAGAGATATCTTGTCCCCTTCATTGATTGGCCAGGGAAGAATGACCTGCTTGCCCGGTTGGGTATGAGCAAACCAATTGTTGTATATTAACGCCTCTTTTTGTGGGACACCACGGATACCAATGGACTGAACATTTTTGTTCAAAAATGTATTGTGATGAATTTTGATCTGTTCGCCGGCTATATCAGTTCCATCCTTTCTATCAGCGCCGCCATGCATGTCAAAGTTGTGGCTCAGCGAATTTCCGAGTTCAACATTATATCTTGCCTCGTAGCTACTACCCGGAACACCTGTTCCGGCTATAGAGTGACGATTGTAATCAAACAAATTGTACTCAATAATCGTCGATATGTTTTTCCCGTACCCAAGGCATACGCCGTAGCCCAAGCCCTGTCGTTGATTGTGGTGGATGTAATTGTGGTGGACATGGTGCCCCCTACCGCCTGTTAGATAAATAGCTGCATGGCTCCAACCGCTTAATTCACAATTGTCAACTTCAAGAGAATCGTTCCCGGTAATAATGCCGACTGAGTTGGGAAAAAGATAATAGAATTTTGACTGCGCCGCACTGTCCCCTCTTTGTTGATTAAACGCCCGCTTGTGATGTTCCAAACGCGGTTTGGGATCGGGGCCGATAATGCGCAGCCCTGTAATGCGAACACCAGTTCCAATGGCATTAATTAAGGGATTTGTAGCAAAATGTTGACTTCTGATGATAGCGCCTTCTGAACCTTTGTTGCCTCTATCTCCTGCCAAGATAACGCCACTGGGGATTTTTATCTGGAATCCTTCCGTAAAAATAAGGTCGGTACAATCAATTTCTGCATTCTTATCAATAAAAATGACTTCACCAGATTTTACCACCTTTAGAGCATCCAGAAGCCCGTGAATATCTTTTACATTATAGTTACCTTCGGTTATGATTTTATTGTATCCGTAACTACCTCCGATTGGCCCTCTTTCGTCTGGTTTAGCCCCAAACACCTGCCCGTTCATTTCAATCCAGGTGTTGTCTGATTTAATATCTTTATCAGCAAATATGTTTGTGCATAATAATAAAACGCAACAAATCACAAAAACTATTTTTAAGCCAGCAAAGGTATTTATTCGCATTGTGTGTTCGCTTTAACAGGAAGACCTTTGGCAGTATTCTAACACGCCGTATTATATGAATTTACCTTGATAATCGGGATTCTCTATCATAATCCGATTGCTTTCGGGATAATTTTCAACAAACCAGACCATAAAGTCTGTGGGATTGATTTTATCTGAGAGCATTTTTTTGTGGCTTTCTTCTAAATCAGATTTTAAGTTTTCATTGGTTAAAAGCTGGATTGCCTTTTCAACGATTCCATCGTCTGTTTTGAAGTTGTGACAAAGCCTGTATTTTTCCTCCTGTTCCATGCAATATCCTACTTTCAAGCTATTTACATAGATATTTGGAGTGCCCAGAACTGAACATTCAGAGGCTGTGGTTGAACCTTCACCGATGTATAAGGAAGCATACGCCAAGGCATCATGCAATTTCTCTGGTGCAATCGTAAGCCTGTATGGTTCAAGGTCGTCAGGAAGAGATGCTTCTGAAGATATGAAAACCCTGGCATATTTGCCCAGCTCTGATACTATTTGTTTTTTTGTGTTAGATGAAAGCCCATATTGGCCAATATCATGATTGGCGTTCCATGACACAAACCTTAAAATCACAAACTTTTGATCCTTTGATATACCCAGGGAAGAGAATATTTGATCACATGGCGTGAAAAATTTGGGATGCAGATAACACATTTCCATGTAAGCATCGAAAAATATTTGTTTTTTGCTAAAGGGGGGGGCAAAAAAACAGCTTGGACTTAAAATAACATCAGTAAATGGCCCGTAGAGGATGTGACTTAATTTGGCATGTTCAGTGTCATCAAAAGTTACATGGGGCTTTCTTAGCAGCTTTGAGACATGGGCTGCATAGGGCGAGGCAAAACTAAGAAAAATATCAGGGTTGAATTTTCTCGCATGCTTGAAAATCAAATAGTCAGCCTGAAATATATATGAAAATTTACCAATGAGATTGTCTTTCCCCTTCCCACGATTGGCAAATTCTAAATTATAGGCCCGCAGCAAGTTATGGGCAACTTCCTTATCCCTGGCAGTAATAAAAAATTCATGCCCCCTTGATTTCATGATTGAAATGAAATTTTTAAAGTAATGCACATGTGCAGGGTGTCCAATGTCAATAAATATTTTCATAATTCAGTTCATTTCCGATAAAAGGTGCGGATATAAAGGTAGATAAAGCAACATCGACTGTATTTAGGAACTATGATTTAGCACCGGTTGTGGTGGGTATTTTTGTTTTGCCAGTCATTTTTTTCCAATACTGATTCATACACACTGATGATTCGCTTGGCGATTGTTTCCGAATCCAGACCCATCTCAATGATTTTGTCCCGGCCTTTGGTTCGGCCATTTTTTTCAGAAAACGCCAATGCCATTTTGAGCTTTGCAGCAACATCTACAGGATCAAAACTGCACAGGTAATAGCCGGGCTCTTCACCAAACAACCAGGCAATATCACCCACATCGGTTGCCACGACCGGACAATTGCAAGCCATGGCTTCTTTAATGACCTGTGGAGAGCCTTCTTTTGTGGAAGTAAGTAACAACAAATCCGATGCATTCATCAAAAGGGATACCTCGTCTCTCGAGTAGCCCTTAAGTTCGATGAGTAAAATATCCTTCGAAACAAGATCAACAGACTTTCTCGCAAGATCATAATTCTTCACAGCTTTATTAAAACTTGAGGAAAACAATATGATGTGATGATTAGCACTTGTCAGATTCATTTTTCTTCTGGACACTGTTTTGTCTAAAGGATAGCACATCTCAGCATCAACGCCACAAGGAATAACGGCACACATAGTCTTTGCAAAGACCATTAATGGGAAAGACCGATTAACAAAAATATTAAAAGCTGATAGCCTGCTTGCAATAAATGAGAGTATCCTCAACATCCTTCTATTTACGTCGCTTCCGTGAAAAGTGATTATCACAGGAACCTTCCGTTGAAGAACAGACAGCAAACCAGATAATCCATAATGGGCATGAATAAGAGCATACTGGTTTTTTTTTAATTCTTTCAACAATCTATGGTAATTTTTCAAGTATCCAAAAAAGCCTTTCCCTTTGATCAAAAAATAACCAAAACCAACTTCAAATTTTTTAAGGGAAGCAACTTGTTCTCTTATGAATGGACTTATTCCGCCTGAATTACCACTGCAAACAACCAGAATTTTCATTTTCTTACCTTGGCCAATGACTTATGTACCGGCAAATTGCTTTCATTTCTACTTGTCCGGATATTCCACCAACTGAGCTTGCATAATTTGCAATTAATAATATTCTTTTCATTCTGTTAGATTTAACTTTTTTTCATAAATAAGGTTAAAATACATTTTTCAAATTCTAATCCAATTTTTTGACTGTCAAATAGAAGTCTCGCTTTTTGTTTTGCATTTTGACCAATTTTTATACGAAGATTAGGGTCATCTATCAAATTGCGTAGAGCTGTTTCTATTGATTTGAAAGATTCAGGCACAACAAAATATGAATCAACTGTAGCAAAATCCAACTGAATTTTGTGACTATAGCAATATACAGTTGTATCGATAGTTAGTGTCTGAACGGAACCCCCTTAACAATATGATAATATTTATGATATTCACCGTTTTTTGAAACGAAGATTTTTAACACGCAAAACTAATGCCAAACACTAACATATTGATTTTATGCATATCTAATTTTTCGGAAATTATAAAACTAATAATAGCCACTAAAAACCACTAAATCTACGTTTTCAAAATCAAGAAATATGTCCTTTATTATTAAACTGTTAGGGGTTTCCGTTCAGACAATAGTTAATAAAAAATGAAAATGACAATTTGGGCGCATTATAGCATAACTAATTGATCTTATGATGTATAAATACTTTCATTTTTCATAAGAAAATTTATTTGCAATTAAGAAACTCAATAAGTTTTTGACTATTCTTGATATAGTCTAAATTATTTGATGCCCAATTAAATCCATTCAATCCTATTTGATTCCCTTTTTCTTTATTCTCTAACAAAAATAGAATCGCATCAGCTAACGATCTGGGATTATTTGGTTCAGCAAAAACCAGTTCTTCTTTATCATTAAAATAATATGCAAGATCACCGACTCTTGTAGCAACTACAGGTCGTTTCGTTGCAAAATATTCACCCAGTTTCGTTGGGAAACCAGCATCTGCCCACACACCAGATTGCCTTGGGTTTACTAAAATTGAAGAAGATCGCATCATTGGTTCGATCGCATCTTTTTTTAAATAACCAGTAAGATGTATACTTTTATCGTTTAATTTTTTAATTTCAGGAAAAACATCACCTGGTATCTTTCCGATAATTAGCAACTTTGTGTTTCTACGGTATTTCGAAACGATTGCGAATGCTTGTACCAAGTCAATTATGCCGTTGCTGATTGATGGTGTTCCGCAAAAACAAATTATATCTTCAACATCATTGGTTGGTATTTTTTTATTTTTTAGATTTAAATCTATAAAATGTGGTATGAGCATTACCTTTTCTTTTTTGACCCTGTTTTTTATACATAATCCATATAAGTATCTGCTTAAAACTATTACTCCATTTAAATGTCTATCAAAATGCTTATATTGCATTGCATAAAAAAAATATTTTGGCCATTTCCACCAGACAGGTACAAGTGATTTTGCCATATATGAATCTGTTATTATACGATAACATTTGATTCTGAAAATTTTTGACCAAAAAATAAAAGGACAAACTAAATATGCGTATTCGATGCCGTACAACAATACGATTTGATCTTTTTTATATATTTTGCGATACAGCAAAGAAATAGGCACAAAAAATATAACGCATAATAATTCAAAAAATTTTAAAGCTTCATTAGTAAATGACTTATTAAATAGGTAATTTGATCTTCTAACAGGCGTGTCATTTTTCCTTGAGTAGCTATCACCCCTAAGTCGTATTACCTCAACCTGAGCATTATTCTTATAAAGGCCCAAAGCCATTTGTCTTACAAAGTTTTCAGCAGCACCACCATACGGAAAATCTCCAGATGTATATATAGCGATATTCATAACATTTACTCCGACAATATATCCAAATGCAATCCACCGGGTATGAGTTTTACGTCCATGCAAATTATCCCTTGTGCCACACACAACGTCTAACATAATCTGTGTAGCCGACAATAATCCGCAGAACCTTATCCGATACATTGGGCACATCATAATCTTCCACCAGCCGCAAGACCCGATCTTTTCCCCTGGGTTGGGTCTTTAATATTTCCAGTCCATGGAGTACCCGGTCCGGCTCCAGGCCAGTCATCATCACTGCCCCTTCTTCCATGGCTTCGGGCCGCTCATGGGCGTTGCGGATGTTGAGGGCCGGAAAATTCAGGATTGAGCTTTCCTCGCTGATGGTTCCGGAATCCGATAGTGTGGCCCGGGCTTTGGTCTGCAAATGGACATAATCCAGAAAGCCCAGGGGTTTTAAAAATTCCACTCTGGAATGAACCTTTGCTTCTGCTGTCTCGATGCGGTTTCGGGTACGGGGATGGGTGGAAACGATCATTCGCAGGCCATATAGATCGGCAATGGCATTCAAACACACCACCAGTTTAGCAAACTGGGCTGGATCATCTATGTTTTCTTCCCGATGAGTACTGACCAGAAAATAATCATCCGGTTTCAGGTTCAGGCGGTTCAAGACATCCGATGCCTCAATGCGGGGCCGGTAATGGGTCAGTACTTCAAACATGGGGCTACCGGTCTTGATGATTCGATCCGGCGGAAAGCCTTCACGCAGCAGGTATTCCCTGGCAATGCTGCTGTAGGGGAGATTGATATCGCTGATATGGTCGATGATTTTGCGGTTGATCTCCTCAGGCACCCGTTGATCAAAGCAGCGGTTGCCGGCTTCCATGTGAAATACCGGAATTTTACGACGTTTGGCCGGGTAGGCAGCCAGGCAGGAGTTGGTGTCCCCCAGCACCAGCATGGCATCAGGCTGAACTTCTGCCAACACCTCATCAACTTTGGCGATAACCGCGCCAACGGTTTGGCAGGTTGTGTTGCCGGGCTGGGCGCTCTCCAGGAAGTAGTCAGGTTTACGGATACCAAGCTCGTCAAAAAATATCTGGTTCAGCTCATAGTCATAATTCTGGCCGGTGTGTACCATGACATGATCCAGATGCTCGTCCAGCTTGGCCATGACCCTGGAAAGGCGTATGATTTCCGGTCGTGTGCCGATAACGGTTACAACTTTCAGTCTGGTGGATTTCATCTGATCGTTACCTCTTCAAAAAATGTATCCCCGTCATCAGGATCATAAAATTCACTGATCCAGAACAAGGTATATACCTCATCATCCCCGATATTGGTGATATTGTGCGTAAACCAGATGGGCATGTCCACAAACGAAGGCTTTTTTCCATTCATTTCAAAGGAAAGAACCTCATCCGTGCCGATCCTGCGCAAATCAATTCTGGCATTGCCCTTGATCACGGCAAAGCGCTCAAACTTGCGGATATGAAAATGGTTGCCACGGGTGATACCCGGAACTGTGGTGGAAAACGACACCTGCCCGCCGGTGTTGTCAAGTTTCAGCACCTCAACGAAATTGCCCCGCTGATCCGTTCGCGGCACAAGCTTTCCAGGATAAAATGATTTATGATCGATGTAGCAGACAAAGGTGTTAAAAAGGTTCCGGTCAAAAGGGCCTTGGATTCTTGGGATAATATGCTTGTCAAAATACGCTTGCTTAAAGGCTGTAAGCTTTTCCAATAACCGGGAGACTTTGATGGTGGCTGTGTTAGGGAGTTGCTGATTGGTGATTGTGGATTGTAGGTTGGTGATATGGGTGATGATGGTTTGTACCAGTTCTGCCACATAAATGAGTTTTAGCTCTCCATCTACGTCGATTTTGGGCTGTTCGTTATGGGTCAGTTGATGACAGAAGGTGGACACCACGGAGTTGTAATAGGGGTGACCAAAGGGACCAAACACGTTGGGCATGATCAGGCCGGTGAAACAGGCCCGATTTTGGGCTGCCCATTGTTCCAGAAGCATTCGGCCTTCTTTTTTTGAGCGCCCATAGGGGTTGTCCCGTTCTTCCTGGGTAGATGAGGCAAAGAGTACATGGGGCTTGGAATGGGTTAATTCCATCGCCAGGATCAGCCGCTTTACCAGGTTCAGGTTTGTATCATAGATTATCTGGGGATCGTTGTGGCGATTCAAGGCTGCAAGGTGAACTATCACATCGCACTGGGAGACAAACTGCTCAAGCCGGGCGCTGTCCTCAAAGAAGCTACGGCCAAAAAGCACGCGATGAAACCTTTCAGGCTCAAGGCCAAGAGTGTTATACAGATGGGTGCCGATAAAACCGCTCTGTCCGGTAATGCCGATTCTAATCATGATTTGCGGCCTATATTTTTGTGGTTCTTTTCCATTTCAATGATGTACCAGTGGGACTCTGCTATGGCTCATACACCACTTCCTGCTCTTCACCCAGCACATCTCGTCGTATAAACCTCAGTTTAAGTAATAACTCTTTAACCCCTTCCACATCCAACCGCTTGGTATTGTGCGAGGTGTATTCCTCGGCTGTAGATATTTTTTCATCACCCTCGGAAAAATACTTGCCGTAATTGAGATCCCGGGTGTCTGCCGGTATCCGGTAATAATCCCCCATATCCTCTGCCTTTGTCATCTCCTCCCGGCTAACCAATGATTCATATAGCTTTTCCCCGTGCCGGGTGCCGATGATCCGGATCTCGTTGTCTGCCTCATAAAGCTCAAGCAGGGCCTTGGCTAAATCATGAATGGTGGCAGCCGGTGCTTTCTGAACAAATATATCGCCCGGTACGCCGTTCTCAAACGCAAACAAAACCAGCTCCACCGCATCTTCCAGGGTCATCATGAACCGGGTCATGCCCGGATCAGTGATGGTCAGGGGCTTTTTCTCCTTGATCTGGTTGACAAACAAGGGAATCACACTGCCCCGTGAGGCCATGACATTGCCGTATCGGGTCCCACAAAGCAAGGTGCCGTTGCCGTTAAGCTGCCTGGACTTGGCCACCATAACCTTTTCACCCAATGCCTTGGTCATGCCCATTGCATTGATGGGATAGACCGCCTTGTCCGTACTCAGAGAGATCATTTTCTGCACACCGCTGTCCAGGGCCGAATCAATCACATTTTCCAGACCCATGACATTGGTGCGCACTGCTTCTGTTGGAAAAAACTCACAGGAGGGCACCTGTTTGAGCGCTGCAGCATTAAATACATAATCCACCCCTTGCATGGCAGCCCTGATGCTGCGGGCGCTGCGCACATCTCCTATGTAGTATTTGATCCGGTCGTTACGGTAAAACTGGCGCATATCATCCTGTTTTTTTTCATCGCGGGAAAAGATGCGTATTTCGGAAAAGAAATCCGTCGTTAGGAATCGCCGCAGGACAGCGTTGCCAAATGAACCGGTACCGCCAGTGATGAGGAGGATTTTCATATTTTTCCCAATGCATATTCATATTGATTATTGATCTTATTTTTTTGGTTGATATGGGTTTCTTTTGGCATACTTATGAAGGGGTAATAAAGCATAACTAATAATATTGAATTGTTTAGTAGCGAATATGATGATACCGATGCTAATAATGAGATATATAATACTCCTTTTACCATAAATGCCTCATTCCTAAAAATATGTTTAATATATTTCCAGGCTGCATAAATAAATATAATTATGCCAATCCAACCCCACCTTAACAATATCTGGGCATAGGTATTTGGTCCCGATACTCTTTCAGCATATTGTAAATAAAATGGTGTATTTTCAAAAATGCCATAACCAATTGGCCATTTTAATGATTCTTTAAATGCCAAAACTAAAATATCAAAGCGATTAACGCGCAATATGCTACCTGCCAGCACCGAACTCCTGTAAATATTTCCAATATCTGCATAGTATTGCGCAATTTTTGGCCCTATAAATTCTAACTCCCAATATTGCATATAGGCAAGTGTCATAAACAATGGAATAAATAACACATAAACGAAAATATTTTTCTTTTGAATATATTGTGCCAGGAGAATGAAAGTAAAGACGATATAACCCATAGTTGAAAATGTTGTCGCTATCGCAACCAAATAAACTATTACGTGGCGATCAATCTTCATGCTGTGTTGAGAAAGTCGAAAAAGCGTGGCTATGATAATCATAAATGTAAAAGCACCCGGCTCCCACATAAAACCGCAATTTCTTCCGAATGCCCACCCACTGTACATATAAATACCAATATACCATCCGCCAAATATTTGCTGCTCTTCAATGGTAAAGCCGTTTAAATACGGCGCAAGGCTTGAGAATACATCAGGAAACAACAACTGTGCAGCAAAGATAGGAAGCGATATAAGTGTTAATATAAAAATAATTCTCTCAAAATCTTTAAAAATTTTGGGACCAACTATTTTTAAAATAAAAAATGGATATACCATCCTAGCCGTGACCGACAAAAACGAAATGAATGCGACATCGTAAACATTGCCAAATTCTATATAAGCAGCGCCATTAATTAAAAACCACATAAACAATATAATAAATACCGGAGGATCAATGTTTTTGAACTTTTTGAAATACAGAATAAATGTATAACTAAAAAGCAAGATAAGAAATATTTTGTTTTCGAGAAAGTTTGCTGATTGTGCGGAAAATATAATGATAGAAAGATAGAATATATATTCCTCGATTTTCATATTTCTAATTATTTTCATTTAATTTTCCTCAAAGCGCTGACAACATAATTATACATTGTCATCTCGTTCGGTTTTGCCTCAACTGAAGTTGTTTTCACACCGAATTTTCTATGTCTTATCCTGTAACAATTTGCAAATTAATGTATTTAATATACTCATCCCAATTACCAATATCTGTCCAGGACTTTTCACTGACAGGGAACACCCCAACACGTCGATTTTCTGACCGCACCTTTTCAATCAAGTTGGTGATGTGGTAGAATTGATTTTTTGGAATTTCATTGATGAGATGGGGTTCTAATATGTAGAAACCAGTATTGATCTTAAATACAATTTCCGGTTTTTCTTCAATGGTATGCAACAAACCGTCTTCCCGTGCTGTTAAGGTGCCATAGGGAATGGAATAGTTTTTCAATGCTGCGACAACTGTTATTTCATTCCTGTTCTCACGATGATATTTTAATATTTCGTAATAATCTTGATCTATGATGATATCACAATTGCTGACAAAAAAGGTGGATTGGATTTTCCCGTTCAACAAATGCAGGCTTCCGGCCGTACCCAGAGGTTTCTCCTCCAGAAAGTATTTAATGCGATATTGATTATTTTTAAGGGCATCAAAATAATAACGTATGATCTCCGCCTTGTAATTCAGGGAAAGATAAAAATCATGACAGCCGCAAGATACAAACCGATCCATGATCTCTTCCACAAACGTTTTCTCTCCAATGGGTATGAGCGGTTTAGGCAGCACATTAGTCAACGGTTTGAGTCGTGTACCCTTGCCTCCAGCCATTATGATAACAGGCAGGCCAAGCTTTGGCAACATCTTTGGCGTGCATTTTTCCTCAAACAGCTCTTCCCAGAAAATGATGTTAACCAGTTCTCCTGATGCTGAAACAATTGGCATGAATTCAGTTCTGCTTGTTTTCATGAGGTCTTTGATAAGGTTAGGATCATCATCTGAAGAGGCAACGGTTATTTTTTCTCTCAAAATACTGGATATCGGTGCTCCAAGACCAATATTTTTAATAATTGCTCTCTGGATGTCTCCAATGCTGACAAGGCTTTGAAACTGGTTCTCTGCCATCACGATCAGCAATTTTCGTTCGGTCACATCCATTTTTTTAAGAACGGTGATGATGGTGTCTTGAGCATTGACAATCAAATTGGAGTATTTTTGTCTCATCTTTTCATCTTCACTGCCGAATTTCACATGCTAAATGTTTATATTTGTCTATTCATTTGCCAGTTTTAAAAAATCAATATAATGGGAATTCATTGGGATCAAACATCTGACTCTCTGAAATAGGGGTATTATTATAGTAGTGTTCAATAACCGCCCTGTAATTGCTAAGAAGGCGTTTAGCAGAGGCTGTATTGTCAAATTCTTTTTCTGCGAAGTCCTTGGCAACTTTGCGAAGTTTGTCTGCCAACTCAGGTGAGTTGAGTAACTTGAGCATGTTTTCAGCAAGTTTTTCGGTATCACCTATATCTGCCAATAACACTGCTTCGCCATCTTTATTCAGATATGGTGTGCCAGTAGTTTTATAGGTAACAAGGGGAAGTCCGAGCAGCATAGCTTCAACGACAGTACTGGAGAGAACATCCAACTGAATAGGCAACAAAGCAAATTGCGATTTTTTTATGTGCTGATACATATCAGAATGAATCAGAAAATAATCATTAAAGGAGACGTTATCACTCAACTCTAATGCTTCAATTATAATATCTAATTTGATTTTATAATCCACAGCACATTTACCCACAACATTTAATGTTACATCAGGCTTTTCCTTCTTTGCCAATGCAAGGGCATCAAGCGCATCTTCTATACCTTTTGAATATGTTACCCCGGCAGCAAAAAACACAAAATCATATTTCTTTGGAACCTCTTGCACTTCTGCCGGTTTTTGTATTGGAAAGAAGTTTTGGAAAATAAAAGCATCAGGATTGTTGTTCAGGATTAAATCCCTGTGCATTCTTCCAGCACAACCAAAATACTTTTCTTTCTGGTGAATTTTCAACTCTAAATCCCACCTGTATTGATTATACTCTCCACTGAATTTTTTAAAGTCGGGGTTGGTATAAACAGTCTGTGCAGACACGAACACAGGATATTCCCTGATATCAAGAGATGTAATGGAATAATAAGGGTTTTCTGTCCCAATAAGGTTTACGATATCCGGGTTTATTTTATTCAGAAAGTTCTTAACGATAAACCTGTTTAAACGGAACGTTCTTTGTTTTCTTCCAAATAATTTATTAACAATTTTATCAAGCAAAAAGGGCAGTTCAGGTTTAAAAAAGTGATAAAATACACTTTTCATTTCAAACTCATAAGTAAACCTGGTTAAACCTGCATGGGGCGCTATGACATGAAGTTCCACGTCATCAAATTTTTCAAATTCATAGATTTGGTTTGTTATCCAGGGCGCAAAATCGCCATAAGAGATTGCGTTCTTGCCTAAGAATACTCTTATGGCATTGGAAAATATTCTCTTAGATAAGGGCAATCTCTCTCTTATTTGTTGATTTGAAAAATGGCAGATCCAGACGGCTTTTATCGACATCATTTATTCCACACTCCTGTAGCTGACCTATTGATAATTTTTTTATATTGAATATTGTTAAAAATAAAATTTGGCAATGAATTAACAATAATAAGGGAGATTATAAGTCCTACAGCATCAAATTTTTTAACAAAAAAAATAGAGACAGGCAGAAAAGTAATCATTTTTAAAGCGCCAACCCTTAATCCGAGGTTGAGCTTCCCAACGCCGTTCAAAAAATAGTTGTGTGGAGATTGACACAAAACAATAATGTTATAAACTACAAATAAAACGGACAGATCGAAAGGAATTTCCACACGGTCACCAAGCCAGATACTAAAGGCAAAATCTGATAACAGCAACATGACAATCATTCCCAATGAAAAAAGAATGGAAAAACCATGAAGCTTGCGAATATTAGATTTTATCCATGCGTATTCATTTCTTGTATAAGCATCTGTAATGGCAGACCAATACGGTGTCAATATGATCATAAAGAAAGTCATCGGCAAGCCATAGTATTGCCTTGCAATATTGAAAATGGTTACCTCTTTAGGGTTTACAATGTTTGTTAGAATAAGGTTTGAAGAACTAAACATGACCAAGGCAATCAATTGAATTAAAAAAAATTTGAGCCCTAAAGAAAAAATGTCTTTTAAATACATTTTACTTGATAAGGATACTCTTGGTTTAAAAGCTCTGTAGTCTTTAGAAAAAAAGTAAATGTTTCCAACAAGCAAAACCAAAACAGGGGGAACGGCCATAACGGCACTGGCCCAAAATAATGAGTCCGTAACAAAAAATTTAACCGGAAAAATTAAAGCTAACGATAGCAGGCTGGCAAGCGGCAAAAAAACATCAGACATAGCGGGCCGTTGATCAGCTTTTAAAATAACAGTAACAAGCTGAAATACAAATCTTAAATTAAACATCAGCAATACGAGCAGAACTGTCCTGCGCAGTTCTGTTGCACTTATTGTACTAATATTCAGAACGCTGTTCCAATTGACATAATAAACCACCGGAACAAGTAAGATAAAGATACCACACATTAACGTTGCCATCGACAGATATGCCGTACTTACCAGACGGCCAGCCCGCTCTGATTCCCCACCTGCCAATGCTTCAGCGAATTTATTTCTTAAGCCATGCCCCATACCCAAATCAAAATGCTGAACCCACATAACAATTGATGCAATAGTAAGCCATACGCCATATTTCTCAGGGTTTAAATATGTTAATAATATTGGAACTGTTATCAACCCCAGCACAATTGACACACCTTTGATACAAAACGATACTGCAACGTTTTTATTAATCTTTTGTGTTCGTGGGTGATCTGGTTTAAACAGGCGTTTCAGTATAAATCTTATGTTTGGCATTCAAAAAGGAGCCTTAACACAACGATTGAACAATTTGTTCTTTGTTGATATTGACGATGCATGACTTGCAATGGCCACCGCCACCACAAGTATGATCTCTTTTTTCATAATCTCACACTACTGGGAAGATTGACAACCCGTTCCTGAAGCCACTTTGAGTTTTCAAGAGGTCCTCTATAAGAAGAGGAATACATGGGAAGGTCCGACATCAACTTCCAGGCAGGCCGGGTCATAACGCCTGCGGCATTGGTGGCTGCAAGAAATGTATCGCGACTGGAAGTATTGTTGAGGACAATAGTGCAGAGCCAGTAATTGCTTTGGGTATTTTGAGGCTCCACCATGAATTGTCCCCACTCCCGAGAAGCAAAGAAGTCTTTATATGCATGGGCAATCTCACGTTTTTCACGAATAATTTCAGGGAGTCTTTCCAGTTGGGCACACGCCAGAGCCGCATTCAGGTTCGGGAGGCGGTAATTATACCCAACTTCGTCATGTTCGAATTCCCAAGGATGGGGTATCTTGGCGGTTGTGGTCAAATGCTTTGCCCGATCCGCCAGATTTTCATCATTGGTCAAAATGGCCCCGCCACCACCGCAGGTGATGGTTTTATTACCATTAAAACTCAAAACGCCCAGTTCTCCGAATATGCCGCAATGCTTTTCTCCACTCCACGAACCAATCGCTTCTGCTGCATCCTCCACCACGGGGATTGACCAGGTTTTGGCTATCTCCACTATTCTTTTTATCCTGCAAGGATGGCCGAAGGTGTGCATGGGAAGAATGGCTGCAATGCGTCGACCGGTTTGCTTATTATAAACATCATTATTTTTTAAAATGGCATTCTCTACAAAAAAAGCATCCAGAGCGTCCGGACTAAGCCCCATGGTGTCTTTATCCACATCAACAAATACTGGTGCTGCTCCCAGATGGGCAATGGCGTTTGCCGTGGCAACAAACGTCAGCGCCTGGGTGATGACCTCGTCATTCCATTGAACCCCAACCAGTTTCAGTGCTACCTGCAAGGCGGTTGTTCCATTGACAGTTGCAATTGCACGAGAAGCGCCAGTGAAGGCGGCCAAGTCACGCTCGAACCGATTAACATATTCGCCCACGCTGGAAACAAAAGTCGAGTCTATGGCATCAAGAACATATTCCCGATCACGTTTTTTGAACGTTGGCGCGTGCAGGGGAATAAACCCGTTTGTTCCATATAAATTTTTAACGAAATCTATTAGGTCTTTATACATTGTATATATCTATTTTATAACGGGAAAGGTTTTCAGGTTTTGTAAACCAGTCTATGCATTTTTTCAGCCCATCTTTCAAAGAATAATGGGGTTTAAATCCCGTAAGTTGATGAATTTTGGTATTATCGCAGCAAAGGCGGAATACCTCGGAATTTTTGGGGCGCAGTCGGTTTTCATCGGTGATAAAAGTCACATCTGAACCCATTAACTCTTTAATCAGAATAAGTGTGTCTCCAACAGTTACTTCTGTGCCAGATCCAATATTAAACACTCCACCAATGGTTTCATCGGATTTTGCCAATGATATAAAGCCACGGCAGGTATCCAGCACATAGTTAAAATCCCGTGTTGGTGAGACATCACCCAATTGAATCTGTTTTTTCCCGGCTGCAATCTGAGTGATGATGGTGGGAATCACAGCACGGGCGCTTTGGCGGGGTCCATAGGTGTTAAACGGCCTTGCAATGGTCACAGGCAAACCAAAGGCCAAGTGAAAGCTTAGGGCCATTTGATCTGCACCAATTTTACTGGCTGAATAAGGCGACTGGGGTTGAAGCGGATGTTTTTCATCAATGGGGACGTATTGAGCCGTTCCATACACTTCTGAAGTTGAAGTATGGATCACGCGTTCACAGCCGTTTTCTTTAGCGGCCTGGCAGATATTAAGGGTTCCTTTAACGTTGGTATCCACATAGGAGTCCGGCGCCACATAAGAATAGGGTATGGCAATCAGGGCCGCCAAATGAAAAATCACATCGATATCTTTGGTGATCTCTTTGCAGAAATGGGGGTCACGCACATCACCACATACCACATCCAGCTTCTCCTTGCCTTTTATGACTTCTAACCAGCCCCAGTCATTAAAGGAATTGTAAAGGCTTAATGCTCGGACATTGCAACCCATATCAAGCAGGGTTTCTGTGAGGTGGGAGCCGATAAAACCATCGGCTCCGGTGATGAGGATTCTTTTATCTACGAGATTCATGGTGCTTTAAATTTTCCTTAAATGCTGGGGTCAGGCTTGGCTTATTGCATTGCCATGTATCGACAAAAAGCATTTCGATCAATCACCGTAAAGCACTTGATCAATTTCGCTTGCAAACGGTTCAACATCCGCTATGCCTATTATTCGCAAAATAGGGTCCATTTTGGGATCAAGAGAGCTTGGATGTACACTCTCCTTCTTATGGCCTTCAAACAAAAGAAACTCTGAGAACTTCAACACATTCTGAATTTCAGATTTACTGAGCTTCCAGATTCTCTACGACCAGGTCCTTCAAGATGGGCCAGGGTTGCCAAGGCAAAAGGATTGTCCGATGTTTCCAGCATTTCACTTTGATTCCGGTAATGTAGTAGTACGATCAAATGATCCATGCCGTTTGACAGATATGATTAACCTCAATAAGGGATGCCAATCGACTGCCTTTTATATCTTAACATTTCCAGCGTGACCCAGTACTTCCTTCTGGATTTCAGTCACACCGCTTATATCCATGCCCGCGATGGATACCACATCTTCAACTGTCATCCCTCTTGCCAGCAACACCTGAATTATTTGCTTGATACCGATTATATCTTCCGTGAGATGATAGCACAAGTGAACCTGTTTCAGCGGCATACAGTCAAAATCCACTATAAGTTTCAAGATAAAGATTTTGGATGCGTTATCGGTCGGGAATGTACGAAAAGTACTATTCCCTCCCTGCTGCCTTCTCAAAATCATTATCTTAAAAGCTATATGTTGATGGTAATGCACTTCTTTAACAGTTCATATCCGTCTCCCGCACGAATCTGCGAGGCATACATTTTGGACCAGTAAAACAATGTTCGCTCCGGTATAAACACCGTCGGCAATATCTGGATTTCTATGTCGATTTAACGGCCGTCACGCGTCTTGACACGCACATCCGAAATCCCTTTCCTGTCTTGTTTATATTGCCGCAGCAGCTCCGAGTTGATGATTTCTATATCAGAAAGCTCGCCCTTGGGCACTTTCAACACCGCAGTCAAAAAGGCAATGGTGATTTCCTTGTGCTTTTCATCACCAAAGAATCAACATTCCTTAAAACCACCCCATCACTTTCATGACGTACCGTGTTTACCACCAACCAGTTGTTGAATTTCCTCAATGCTGCATGCTGTAAAGATGGCGTTCATGATCATTGACAGTCTGTCTGGATCCTGAATTTCTCGGATCGATGCCATCAGAAATGATGCATCATCGCCGAACTTAAAACTCAGTCCCAACCCAATGTCTTCCTTTCTTGCCTCAACTTTCCCCTCAACTTTCCCTTCAACTTTCCCTTCAACTTTCCCTTCGTCCTTTCCTTTATCCCATCCCCGTTGATATCCAATACGTTCCACGCTGCTTATATAGGGCATTTTCCCTTCCTCCTCGATTTTGTTAATTTCAACCCAGAGCTTGTTTTCCAACTCGCTGGGCAACTG
>Ga0194038_1000159_pt1 | contig 29179 bp, 27 predicted proteins | sample JunL226m_MetaG_FD_148630 | JGI IMG/M metagenome (GOLD analysis project Ga0194038, IMG submission 148630) | Anoxic zone freshwater microbial communities from boreal shield lake in IISD Experimental Lakes Area, Ontario, Canada - Jun2016-L227-6m | ecosystem: Environmental > Aquatic > Freshwater >... | reverse complement strand
GGTCGATGCCTGCCGCAATCTGCGCGGCGAGATGAGTGTTTCACCCGCGACCCGATTGCCGCTTTTCGTGATCGCCGGCCAGGCCAGTGAGGCCGCTTTTTTGCAGCAGTCTGCGCCACTGCTGCAGGCGCTGGCCAAGCTCAGTGAGGTTCGTGTCTTTGAAGACGACGCTGCCTGGTCTGCCGCAGCGCAAGCGGCACCGGTGGCGGTGGTGGGCGGTGCACGCATCTGCCTGCACATGGAAATCGATGTGGCTGCCGAGAAGATCCGCTTGGGCAAGGAGGCTGCGCGTCTGCAAGGCGAAATTACCAAGGCACTGGGCAAATTGGGTAACGAAGCGTTTGTTGCCAAAGCGCCGCCGGCGGTGATTGCTCAGGAGCGCAAGCGCGTGGCCGACTTTGAGGCGACACTGGCCAAACTGAGCGATCAGCTCGCGCGTCTGGGCTGAAGCACCGCCCTAGCGGCGACGCATCAGGTGGTAAAACTCCAGGCCTACAGTCTGCTGCTCCAGCAACTCATTGCCGGTCTGCTTGGCAAAGGCCTGAAAGTCACGCACGGATCCGGGGTCGGTCGCCGTGACGCGCAGCGTCTGGCCGCTTTGCATATCGGTGAGTGCCTTTTTCGCCTTCAGGATGGGTAGCGGACAGTTCAGGCCACGGGCGTCGAGTTCTCGGTCAATTTGCATCAAATTTCCTTGGAATAGGCTGAATTCTAAAGACCCTGGATCAGCTGCGCTTTGGGAAGTCTACAAACTGCGGTTCATGGCCGCGTGAACGCAGCCATTGTGCCAAGGCCTGACCGGTGCCAGCGCGCCAGCATTTCACATCTTCCAGCGCAAACAGGCGGTAGTCGACCAACTCCGGTGACAGCTTGACCTCGCCATCGCAAACCGCGTGGTAAGCGATGATGATCTGGTTCATGCGTTGAAAATCATAAACACCAATCAGATTCAACTCGACTGTGGTCAGACTGGTTTCTTCCTCGATCTCACGCGCCATGCCATCCAGTGGCGTCTCCCCGGCTTCCATAAAACCGGTGATCAGGGCAAACATCTTGCCGGGCCAGGCGGCATTTTGTGCCAGCAAAACCTTGCCCTGGTACTCAATGATGGCGGCCAGCACAGGCGTCGGATTGTTCCAGTGCGTGTAGCCACAGGCCACACAGCGCAGACGCTCTTTGGCGCCACCGTCTTCGGCCAGCGTCACCAACTCCAGCGGCGCAGCGCATTGCGGGCAGAAGCGAAAGGCGCCGCTCATGCTGGAAAGACGCCAGTGGAGAGGTAACGGTCGCCGCGGTCGCAGACGACAAACACAATGGTTGCGTTGCTTTCGCGCTTGGCTATCTGCTGCGCCACCCAGCAGGCGCCCGCAGCCGATATGCCGGCAAAGATGCCCTCCTCGCGTGCCAGGCGCCGGCACATGTCTTCGGCCGTCTCCTGGCTCACATACATCAACTCATCCACCTGGCTGGCGTCGTAAATCTTGGGCAGGTATTCCTGCGGCCACTTGCGTATGCCGGGAATGCGCGAACCCTCCATCGGCTGCACGCCGATGACCCGCACCGCCGGGTTCTTCTGCTTGAGGAACTGCGAGACACCAGTGATGGTGCCAGTGGTTCCCATGGCGCTGACAAAGTGCGTGACGTGCCCTTTGGTGTCGGCCCAGATCTCGGGACCGGTGGTCTCGAAATGGATGCGCGGATTGTCAGCATTGGCAAACTGGTCCAGCACAAAGCCCTTGCCATCGCGGCGCATCTGCTCTGCCAGGTCGCGTGCATACTCAATGCCGCCACTCTTGGGTGTGAGGATCAGTTCGGCACCAAAGGCTTTCATGGTCTGAGCGCGCTCGATCGACAGGTCTTCCGGCATGATCAGAATCATGCGGTAGCCCTTGATGGCAGCGGCCATGGCCAGCGCAATGCCGGTGTTTCCCGATGTCGCCTCAATCAGGGTATCACCCGGCTTGATGTCGCCCCGCTCCTGGGCCCGGCGGATCATCGACAAAGCGGGCCGGTCCTTGACCGAACCCGCCGGGTTGTTGCCTTCGAGTTTCCCAAGGATCACGTTGCCACGTTTGCCGTTTTCTTCGGAGCCGATGCGCTGCAGGCGGACGAGCGGGGTTTTCCCGATGGAATCTTCAATCGTTGGGTATTTCATACCCCACACTGTGCCATAATTCGCGCCTTACCCCGCTGCCCGGGTGGCGAAATTGGTAGACGCGCCAGACTCAAAATCTGGTTTCGAAAGAAGTGCCGGTTCGAGTCCGGCTCCGGGCACCATATTGAAACCCACGCGCATCTTCGCGTCGCGGGGTTTTTGCTTCCTGAAAGCACTGTCTGGCTAGCGCCACTTCCTCCTAGACACTCTCACGCAAACCCAGCAGCACCCGAGCCTCCGCCGGACTCGCCACCGCCCGGCCTGCCTTGCGGGCGCACTCTGCCAGGGCCGCAATCAACTCGCCATTGCCTTTGGCGCGCTCACCGCCGGGCAGGTAGAAGGTGTCTTCCAGACCGGTGCGCAGCATGCCGCCCAACTCCGCCGTCTTCTGGTGCACTGGCCAGATCTCGGCGCGGCCAATCAGGGTGGCTTGCCAGACGCTGTCGGCTGCCATCCAGCGCGGGATCAAGGCCAGCAAATCGGCGTCGCAGGGCATGCCCGACGCCACGCCCATCACCAGGTTGTATTCAGCGCGCCCCATGCCCGCTTTGAGCATGCCGTTCTTCAGGAACATGCCGACCGAGCGCACGATGCCCACATCAAAACACTCAAACTCGGGGTGCACATTGCACTCCTGCATCACGTCCAGAAACTGCTGCACCTTGGCGACCGGGTTGTCAAACACCATGGGCGGCCAGGCCCACTGGCCGTCGTCCTTGATCTTGAGGTAGTTCAAACTGCCGGCATTGCAAGCGGCGATCTCGGGCTTGACACGGCGGATGCAGGCCAGTGGCCCCGAGATGTCCTTGCCAACGACGCCCGTCGTCAGATTGATGATGACTCCGGGGCAGGCCGCGCGAATGGCGTTGACGATCGATTCGGCCACGTCCGGGTCCCAGCTCGGCATGTGGCCCAGACCCTCCTCCTGCATGCGCAGATGCACGTGCATGATGGAAGCGCCAGCGTTGAAGGCGTCACGCGCCTCCTGTGCCATCTGCGCCGGCGTGACGGGCACCGGGTGCTGCTTGGGGTTGGTCAGAACGCCGGTCAGGGCGCAGGTAAGAATGGCTTTGTCCATCATGCTTCCTTTATTACTTCGGGCTCGATTTCAACCAGCAGGGCGCCGGACTCCACCTGATCGCCCACGCTGGCGTGAACGGCCACCACCTTGCCCGCCACTTGTGCCGTCAGCCACATTTCCATCTTCATGGCTTCAACGCAAAGCAGCTGCTGCGCGTCGGCAACCGTGTCACCAACGACCACCTTGATCTGCGTGACCTTGCCCGCCACCGGCGAGCGCGCCTGTCTTGCATCGGCGACCTGGTCCTTGCCCGGGAAGGGCGAGATCTCACTAAAAACAAACGAGTTGCCGTCCAGCGCCAGGTGCAACTGGCTCTGCTGCAGCACCGCCACGGCGCGACGTGTCACGCCATCGATCTCGAAACGCAGGGCACCCGCGGCGAACTCCGTTATCGCTATCAAGCATTTGCGTCCTGCCAGCACGACTCCGACATTTCCCCGGAGGTCTGGATGGACGCGAAGTGTCTGCGTGATTTCTCCGCAGTGCAACGGAATATCGAAGGCTGCAACACTGTCCGCACGCCAGCCGGCTCCGTGCTGCGAGGCAAACACCGCCGCCGCCAGACTCCAGGTCAGTTCATCAGGCTGCGGACGTTGCAGCAGAGCTTCGCCACAGTCTTGCCATTGATCGATCGAGGCAGTGGTCATCGCGGCCCCGCGAAACGCGGGATGGTTCACCAGATCGGCCAGAAAGCGACCGTTGTTGCGCAGCCCCAGCAAGGGCGTATTGCGCAGCGCGGCGCGCAGGCGCCGTATCGCGTCATCCCGGTCTCGCCCATGCACGATGACCTTGGCCACCATCGGGTCGTAGAAGGGCGAGATTTCGCTGCCTTCTTCGATGCCGTCATCGATGCGCACACCATCAAGTCGCGCCTGCTCTGGGCGCCACCAGCGCACGGTGCCGGTCTGCGGCGCAAAGCCGGCATAGGGGTCTTCCACGTACAGGCGGGCCTCCATGGCGTGGCCTTTCAGCGTGACCTCGCTCTGGGCAACCGGCAGTGCCTGCCCTGCCGCCACCAGCAGTTGCCACTCGACCAGATCGAAACCGGTCACCAGTTCGGTCACCGGATGCTCCACCTGCAGCCGGGTGTTCATTTCAAGAAAGTAGTGTTTCAGGCCGGCATCCACCATGAACTCCACCGTGCCAGCACCGCGATAGCCCACCGCCAGTGCGGCCGCCACGGCGTCCTTGCCCATGGCCTCGCGCATCGCGGCACTCACTACGGGTGAAGGTGCTTCCTCGATCACCTTCTGCCGTCTGCGCTGCGCCGTGCAGTCGCGCTCGCCCAGGTAGACGGCATTGCCGTGATCATCTGCAAAGATCTGGATTTCGATATGGCGGCCGTCCTCAATCAGGCGCTCCAGCATCAGCGTGCCGTCGCCAAAAGCGCTTTGCGCCTCGCGCCGGGCACCGAGCAGCGCCTGGGCGATTTCGTCGGCGCTGCGCACCAGACGCATGCCGCGGCCACCGCCACCCGCCACGGCCTTCACCAACAACGGAAAGCCCAGTTTCAGCGCTTCCTGCTTCAAACGCGCATCGTCCTGATCCTCACCCAGATAGCCGGGTGCACAGGGCACGCCGGCGGCTAGCATGCGTCGCTTGGCGAGCGCCTTGTTGCCCATCGCCAGCATGGCCGAGGGCGGCGGACCGATGAAGACCAGTCCGGCGTCCAGACAGGCCTGGGCAAAGCCGGGGTTCTCGCTCAAGAAACCGTAACCCGGGTGCACTGCGTCAGCGCCGGTCTTGCGCGCTGCCTCCAGCAAGGCTGCAACATTCAGGTAGGAGTCGGCCGCCGCCGAGCCGCCAATGTGCACGGCCTCGTCGGCCAGGCGCACATGCGCTGCCGCTTGGTCCGCATCGCTGAACACAGCCACCGTGCGATAACCGAGTGTGCGCGCCGTGCGTATCACGCGCAAAGCGATCTCGCCCCGGTTGGCAATCAGTATTTTGGAAAAAGTCATGACGCTACTGCCCAGTTCGGTTTGCGCTTTTGAATAAAGGCGGTGGTTCCCTCAATGCCCTCGGCCCCCTGCGCGGCACGGGAAAAGACCAGGGCTGCCGGCTGCAACAGGTCTGCCGTCGCAGTCAGGCGCGCCTTCGAAATCAAGGCCTTGGTGGCAGCGAGCGCGCCCGGCGCGCAAGCCAGAATGTCGGCCAGCACCGCATCCAGCGCTGCGTCGATTTGATCCGGCGCGTGCACCGCGTGCACCAGCCCGATGGCCAGTGCCTGCGCTGCGCTGACGCGCCCGCCGGTCACCGCGAGCCGCTTGGCCTGCGAATAACCCAGCCGCTCCACCAGGAAAGGTGCAATCTGCGCCGGCACCATGCCCAGACCGGTCTCCGGCAGACGGAACAACGCGGATTCAACTGCCAGCGCCACGTCGGCCACGCAGGCCAGTCCAAAGCCGCCGCCCATCACGCTGCCCTCCAGCACAGCCACCAGCGCCAGCGGCGTGCTGGCAAAGGCCAGACAGAGTTCACCAAACTGCAGGTTGGCCTGCGCCACGGCGTCCAGCACCGGCGCGTCGGCAGCGTCTTGCGGCTGGCCCTGCATGGCCTGCATGCGCGCGGCGGCCATATCTTTCAGATCGGCACCGGCACAGAAATTCCCGCCGGCACCACGCAGCACGATGACCCGAACCTGGCCTTCGCTTTCGGCGTCCTTGAGCGCGGCGCGCAACTCGGTCACCATGCGCAGCGACATCGCGTTGCGCAGTTCGGGCCGGTTCAGCGTGATGTGCAGAACCGCTCCGCGACGTTGCAGCGCCAGGGTCATGCCGAGGCCTTGCCGGGCAGCGTACCCTCTAGTTTGCAGATGATGCCCAGCATGATTTCGTCGGCGCCACCACCGATGGAGATCAGTCGGCTATCGCGATACGCCTGGGAAATCGGGTTGTCGGCCGTGAAGCCCATGCCACCCCAATACTGCAGGCAACTGTCGGCCACTTCGCGGCTCAGGCGACCCGCCTTAAGCTTGGCCATCGAGGCCAGTTTGGTGACGTCCTTGCCCGAAATGTAGGACTCGACCGCGCGGTAGGTCAGAGCGCGCAACGCCTCGACTTCGGTGCGCAATTCAGCGAGGCGGAAATGCACCACCTGGTTGTCCAGAATCGGCCGGCCGAAGGTATGGCGCTGGCGCGTGTACTCAATGGTTTGGTCGATCAGGCGGTCCAGCGAGCGCAGGGAACCAGCCGCGCCGTAAAGCCGTTCTTCCTGGAACTGCAGCATCTGGAACATGAAGCCCATGCCCTCCTGACCGATCAGGTTGCGCCGTGGCACCCGCACATCGTCAAAAAACAGTTGCGCGGTATCGGATGAGTGCATGCCGATCTTCTCGATCTTCTGGCGCGTCACACCCGGGCTGTCCATGCGTACCATGATCAGCGACTTGTTCTTGTGCACCGGACCTTCGGAGGTGTTGGCCAACAGGCAGCACCAGTCGGCCTGCATACCGTTGGTGATCCACATCTTGGAGCCGTTGATGATGTAGTCGTCGCCGTCCTTGCGCGCCGTCGTCTTCAGCGCCGCCACGTCGGAGCCGCCGCCCGCCTCGCTGACGCCAATGCAGCCCACCATGTCACCGGCGATGCTGGGCGTCAGGAATTCCTCGCGCAGTTGGTCCGAGCCAAAACGTGCCAGCGCTGGCGTGCACATGTCGGTCTGTACACCGATGGCCATCGGAACGCCGCCGGCATTGCATTCACCCAAAGCTTCGGCAGCGACCATGGAATAACTGAAGTCCAGCCCCATGCCACCGTACTCGACCGGGTACTTGATACCCAGCAGGCCCAGGTCGCCCATCTTCTTGAATACTTCATGCGCCGGAAACTGGCCGGCCGCTTCCCACGCGGCAATATGGGGATTGATTTCTTTGGCAACAAACTTGCGGACGGTGTCGGCGATCTGTTCGTGTTCAGGGGTGAATTTCATAACAGCCTTTCATTGAAATTTTCTTTACATCCGTGCCACACCGAAGGTGTTGGCGTGCAACTGACGGCGCTGCGCTTCTTCGGCCATGGCCAGGCACAAGCCCAGCAGCCGGCGTGTATCGCGCGGGTCGATGATGCCGTCGTCCCACAAGCGCGCCGTGCCAAACAGGGCAGCCGACTCTTTGTCAAGGCGCAGACGCAGGCCATCTGACATGGCCTTGAGCGCGTCCTCGTTGGCGGCCATGCCGGTACGTTCGATCTTGGCGCGGTTGATGATGTCCATCACCTTGGCCGCCTGGGCGCCACCCATCACTGCCGTGCGCGCCGTCGGCCAGGAAAAGATGAAACGCGGATCAAAGCCGCGGCCGCACATGCCATAGTTGCCAGCGCCAAACGAACCGCCCAGCACCACCGTGAACTTCGGTACACGCGCATTGGCCACCGCCTGGATCATCTTGGAGCCGTGCTTGATGGCGCCGCTGCGCTCGGCCACCGAGCCGACCATGTAGCCAGTGGTGTTCTGCAGGAAGATCAAGGGCGTGCCACTCTGGTCACACAGCTGGATGAACTGCCCTGCCTTGGTCGAACCCGCCGGTTGAATCGGTCCGTTGTTGCCCAGGATGCCGACCAGGTGCCCCTGCAACCGGGCGTGACCGCACATCATGTCGCTCGCGTACTCGGCCTTGAATTCCAGAAAATCGGAACCGTCCACCAGACGGGCAATGACTTCCCGCACGTCGTAGGGCTCACGCTCGTCGGCCGGCACCAGCCCCAACAGTTCCTGCTCGTCGAACAGCGGTTCGGCAAATTTCTGCGCTGCCTGCAGCTGATCCCATTTCAGCTTGTCAAGCACCTCACGTGCCATGCCGATCGCGTGCGCGTCGTCCTCGCACAGGTACTCACCCAAGCCGGTGACGCGCGCGTGGGTCTCGGCGCCGCCAATTTCGTCTTCTGTGCAGTCTTCGCCGATGGCGGCTTTGACCAGCGGCGGGCCGGCCAGAAAGATGTTGGAACGCCCTCGCACCAGAATCACGTAGTCCGACAGGCCCGGCAGGTAGGCGCCACCCGCAGTCGATGAACCATGCACTACCGCAATTTGCGGCAGACCGGCGGCAGACATGCGTGCCTGATTGGCAAAACTGCGACCGCCCTCAACAAAAATTTCGCTCTGGTACATCAAATTGGCGCCGCCGCTTTCTACCAGGTAGATCACCGGCAGTTTGTTCTCCTGCGCGATTTCCTGCGCGCGCAAGGCTTTGCGCAAGCCCATGGGTGCCACCGTCCCGCCCTTGACGGCGCTGTCACTGGCAGAAATCAGGCAGCGCTTGCCGGCCACCACACCAATGCCAACGATGGAGCCGCCGCCCAGCACCGACTTCTTGCCGTCGTCGTCGTGCATATTGAGCCCGGCCAGACGGCTGAGTTCCAGAAAAGGCGAACCGCGGTCCAGCAGACGCGCCACCCGCTCACGCGGTAGCAACTGCCCGCGTGCCTCGAACTTGGCACGTTTGGAGTCGGATTCGGCGATCACCATTTGCTCAAGTCGCTGAACTTCGGCAAGCAATTCGCGCATGCGCCCTGCGTTCAGGCCAAACGCATCGGACTTGACATTGATCTTGGAGCGGATGACTGGCATGGATGGGAACCCTTTTGGTTGCACCGCATTAGACATGATGCTTACGTTAACGTCAACTTCATTTCGTATAGGTATTTCCCCTATACTTAGCGGCAGCCAAGCCTGCTAGCATCCAGCCGCAGTCAAGCGCTTGCACTTGCCTTTCACTTTCAGATACCCACTTTCAACCAGGAACCACCATGGACATCCAAGCCTGCACCGAAGCCATCCGCACCAAGGTCGGTGCCGACAGCGGCCTTGCCGCCACCCTCAAATTTGACTGCGGCAGCGATGGCACCGTCTACATCGACGGAAAATCCACGCCCAACTCAGTCAGCAACAGCACCGACGAGGCCGACTGCACCGTCGGCATCACGCTGGAAAACCTGAACGCCATGCTCAAGGGCGATCTGGAGCCCGCCACCGGCTTCATGATGGGCAAACTCAAGGTCACAGGTGACATGAGTGTGGCGATGCGCCTGCAGCGCGTGGTCTGATCTTCAATCAGGCGTCCGGCGTGGCCTCTGCTCCTTCTGCGCTCAAGCCGGTCGCCAGCAGCGCCGCTGCTGGCACCAGTGAGGCACAGGCCGTGGTCGACGCACACCGCGACGAGGGCACCTCGGAACTGTTTGGCATCACCGAGCTGTGCAAGGAATTTGGCATTTCCCTGCGCGCCCTGCGCTTTTATGAAGACAAGGGGCTGGTGGCGCCGCGGCGTGTCAACGGCGCGCGCGTCTATACGCGGCGCGACCGGGCCCGGCTGGCGCTGATTCTTCGCGCCAAGGACATAGGCTCGCCCCTGTCGGAGATCAAGCGCTACCTGGATCTGTATGGTGATCATGGCGAAGGCCGCGCCGAGCAATTGAGTTACGTGATCACACGCACCGACACGGCAATTGAAGAACTGGAACAGAAGCGTTCACAAATCGACGCCACATTGGCTGAACTGCGCGTCATCAACGCCAGTTGCCGGCGCCACCTGGCAACACGCCGGCGCAGCGAAAAATAAGCAGCTCACGCCAAAAACCCTTGCCAAGCCAGCGCATGGCTTTGCGCCGTACAATAATTTCTTCATGAAGAAACCATTGGACACGGCCGCCAAAAAGGCCAGGGCGCAGCCGCCTGAAGTTCACCCCTACGCGGCAAGCGATCCTATTCCGGTACCCGAAGCACGCGAGTCTGACTCCGACACCGACTGGGCGCTGTGGGAGAAGTCGATTGCGTCAAACAACAAGAACGCTGATCCGTCCTTTGCCAACACGGTACCCGACGAACTGGCTACCCAGCCCGCCCCGCTGCGCCCCAAAGCGTAAACCTGGGCTGTTGTCAGGCCTGCCCCGGAAGGAACAGGGACTGCAAGTCGTTCAGGAAGTCGTAGCCGCGCACACTGGGTCTGACGGTCGCCAGATCCCGCTCCAGCCAGCCTTTGGCCTGTGCCAGTTGCATTTCCTCTTCTATGGCGGTCATGGGCAGACCGGTGCGCTCGCAGAAAAGCTGCAAGGAAAAACCGTCCTTCAAGCGCAGCGCGTTGAGCATGAATTCAAACGGCAAATCGGATCGGCTGACCTGCGTTTCCTGCGCAACAAACGCGCCGGCCAGGGCCTTTTCCAGGTACAGGGCTGGCTCCCGAAAGCGTACCTGGCGCACCACCCTGTGCGCAAAACTGAGCTTGCTGTGCGCGCCAGCACCCAGACCGAGGTAGTCACCAAATTTCCAGTAATTGAGGTTGTGGCGGCAGGCGTGGCCCGACCTTGCATAGGCTGATACTTCGTAGCGCTGCAAACCGGCTTGTCCAGTCATCTCGGTGATCAGGTCCAGCATCTCGTAGGCTGTGTCGTCCTCAGGCAGCTGCGGCGGAAATTTGGCAAAGTAGGTGTTGGGCTCGATGCTCAGGTGGTAGATCGAAATATGTGGCGGTGCCAGCGTCAGGGCCAGCGCCATGTCCTTTTTCAGCGCCTCCAGATCCTGACCGGGCAGCGCGTACATGATGTCCAGGTTGAAAGTGTCGAAGGCTTGCGCTGCCTCTTCGACGGCAGCGATCGCCTGTGCGCGGTCGTGCACCCGGCCCAGCGTTTTCAAAAAGTCGTCGTTAAAACTCTGCACACCCACCGAAAGTCGGGTCACGCCAGCGGCCCGGAAGGCCTTGAACCGGTCCTTCTCAAACGTGCCCGGATTGGCTTCGAGCGTGATTTCGCAGTCGGCCTCCAGGCGTACCCGTGCCCTGAGCGCCCCCAGCAACTGATCCATCGCGGCGGGCGAAAACAGGCTGGGCGTGCCACCACCCAGAAAGATGCTGTGCACGGTACGACCCCAGATCAGTGGCAGTGCTGCCTCCAGATCGGCCAGCAGGGCCGCGATATAGGCCTGCTCTGGCAGCCCTGCCGCTGGCACGGCATGCGAATTGAAATCGCAATAGGGACACTTCTTCAGGCACCAGGGCAGATGGATGTACAGGGCCAGTGGCGGCAGCGCTGTCAGCTGCAAGGTCCCGGGCCGCAGGTAATGCAGTAAATGGGGGTCAGATTCCAATTTCGTTCAACCAGCGTTCGCGCATCAGCGCCACCATGGCCCGTGCTGCCCGACCCCGGTGGCTGTTGGCGTTCTTCACCTCCACCGGCAACTGGGCAAAAGTCTGGCCAAACTGCGGGATGTACATCACCGGATCAAAGCCGAATCCATGGCTGCCCAGCGGCTCCCGGCTGATCTCGCCGCTGACCCGGCCCACGGCAATCAGCGGCTCCGGATCCTGCGCCGAGCGCACGGCCACCAGCGTGCTGACCAGCGCCGCACGGCGATTGGTTTGCTCGCGCATCTGCTCCAGCAGGGCACGCACATTGTTGTCATCGCCCTTCGCATAGCCGAACTGCGTCGCGTAGTAAGCCGTATCGACACCGGGCAGACCGCCAAAGGCATCCACACACAAACCCGCATCGTCTGCCAGCGCCGGCAGACCGCTGTGCGTCGCCGCATGGCGGGCCTTGGCCAGTGCATTTTCAACAAAGGTATGGAAGGGCTCGGCTGCTTCGCTGATACCGAGCTCGCCCTGCGCAATCAACTCCAGCCCCAGTGGCGCGAGCATGGCGCGCAGTTCGGCCAGCTTGCCCGGGTTATTGGAGGCCAGCACAATCTTCATACGCTCACGGACTGCTTCTGCAGCACAATCAGCTCGCCGATGCCCTTGGCAGCAAGTGCCAGCAAGGCGTCCATCTGCTGACGCGAGAACGCCGCGCCTTCGGCCGTTCCCTGCACTTCAACAAAATGACCGGATCCGGTCATCACCACGTTCATGTCGGTATCACAAGCCGAGTCTTCGGTGTATTCCAGATCCAGCAGCGCTGTACCCTGCACCATGCCGACCGAAATCGCCGCCACCTGGTCGCGGATCGGACTGACACTGAGTTTCCCCTGTGCCATCAACTTGCTCACTGCGTCCTGCGCTGCAACGAAGGCACCGGTGATGGCCGCCGTACGGGTGCCACCGTCGGCCTGCAGCACATCGCAGTCCAGGTGAATCGTGCGCTCACCGAGCAGGCGAAGATCAAACACGCAGCGCATCGAGCGGCCAATCAGACGCTGGATTTCCTGGGTACGTCCGCTTTGCTTGCCACGCGCCGCCTCGCGCTCGCTGCGCGTGTGGGTGGAGCGTGGCAGCATGCCGTACTCGGCCGTGACCCAGCCCTCGCCGCTGCCCTTCTTGTGACCCGGTACTTTTTCTTCCACCGACGCCGTGCACAACACTTTGGTGGCGCCAAACTCGATCAGGACCGAGCCTTCGGCGTGAATCGTGTAGCCACGTGTGATGCGCACCGGGCGCAATTGGTCTGCGCCGCGGCCCAGGCTTCTGGCGAATTCATTCATGATGGGTTTCCTCAGGCTTGGCGTGCAGCAGAACGGCGAATGGCCGCGTTGATTTCCGCGATGGAGCGGTCGATGGCCGCATCGTCAAGCTCGTCTTGCATGGGATGGCTCCAGCCTCCCTGCACGGTGGAAGCGAAGACGGCGTCACTCATGGTGTCGGTTGAAATGCTGGTCCGGGTAGCGAGGAAATTGTCCGGCGTTTCCCATTCCAGCGCCAATGCGGTGACATTGTCGCTACTGCCGCCGGCCCGGCACAACGCACTTTCAACCAGGTCCGGCACCGCCTGGTTGACTGGCTTGTGACTCAAGTGGTAGGTGATGTCTATGTCGCTGAGTCCGGTCCACAGGCCGTCGGAGCAGAGCAGCAGCCGGTCACCCTGCTGCAGTGCTACCGGGCCACTGACTTCATACATGGGCCGCGAGGGCGAGCCCAAGCAGGTAAACAGCAGATGACGGTTATTGCGCTCTGGCAAATTCAGTTTGCCAGCACCAAGCTGACGATGCTCGGCAAAGGAATGATCCCGCGTGCGCGTCAGCAATTCACCCTGGCGCACCAGATACAACCTGGAGTCGCCACAATGAATCCAGGTCACCATGCCATCCTGAATAACAGCCGCAACGACCGTGGTGCGGGGCGCATCAAGCATGTTTCGCTCAATCGCGTAACGCACAATCTGGCGATGCGCCGCTGTCACGGCCGACGTCAGGAACAGAGCCACGTCTGACAGTGCGGGTTTCGCCTCCTTTTGAAACAGCGCCGCCATGACCTGCAAGGCCAATTGCGCCGCCACTTCACCCTGCGGGTGCCCACCCATGCCGTCAGTCAGAAAAAAAATCCCCGCAGAACGGGTATAGCAATAGCCCATTCGATCTTCATTGACTTCCCGCCCACCCTTGCGGCTGACCTGGAAGACGGAAAACTTCATTTGGCCCTTCCGCTCACCGCCGTCGCCTTCTGACCGTTCTTCTTGTTGTCAGTCACCATGGTGTCAAACTGCAACCGAACTTTTTCAACAGCCGTGAGTTTGGTGTAACGCCGTTCGCCTTCGCGGCTCAGTTCCTTCTGCAGCAGAAAAACGGATTGCGGTCTGGACAGCGGATCGAGCGACATGCACCACTCCACCACCTCGATCAGGTTGTCTGAATAGACACCCTTCAAGCGCCTCAGGGCAATCGTGATGCGGTCCTTTTCAAGCCGCTGTGGCGCTTCATTGGGCGGGTAGCCCTGCATGCAGGCATAGATGCAGGCTCCAATGGCATAGATGTCGGTCCAGGGCCCCATGGCCGCGTCGCGCCGGTACATCTCTGGCGCCGCAAACCCCGGCGTATACATCGGACGAATGAAATTACCTTCCTTGCTCAGCACTTCACGTGCGGCGCCAAAGTCAATCAGCACCGACTTGTTGTCATCGGTGATGAAGATGTTGGCGGGTTTGATGTCCAGGTGCAGCATCTTGTGCTGGTGAACAATTCTCAAACCACGCAGAATTTCGTCAAACAGGGAACGGATGGTGGACTCACGGAATACCTTGGCCTGTTTGAGATCGCGCGCCGTGACAATGAAGTCCTGCAGGGAAGCTCCCTCCAGATAATTCATCACCATGTAGACGGTTTCATTCTCCCGGAAGAAATTCATCACACTGACCACTGACGGGTGTGAAATCTGCGCCAGAGAGCGCCCTTCTTCAAAAAAACTCTTCAGCCCGAGCCGGTACAAGGACAACTTCTCTGGTGGCACCTCGGGCGCCAGCGCACCCGGAACCCGTGTCGTCAATGAAGCAGGCAGGTACTCCTTGATCGCGACCTGCTGACCTGTGGAGTCAACCGCAAGATAGACCACGCCAAACCCGCCGGCGGCTACTTTGCGCAAGACGCGATAGCCGCCAATCATGGTGTCGGGCGGTAAGGGTGCCGGTTTGACCTTGGCCATAATTTTTGAAGGAACAAGCGCCGCTTCTACATGAATCGGGTTATTCTCAAGTCCATCCCATTGAACAGAAAGTTGAGATGCCAGTTTACAGCATGACCGGTTACGCCAGTGCCCAGCACACCGCAGGCCACGCCAGTGCCGAAACCGAATCCAGAGCGGCAGCTTCTGGTCACCTCGGACTGGAGATCAGGTCGGTCAACAGCCGCTTTCTGGACCTGTCGTTCCGTCTACCTGAGGAATTGCGCCCGCATGAACCGGCACTGCGGGAAATCATTGCCGCTCGCATCAAACGAGGCAAGGTCGAAGTCCGCGTCCTGATCGAAAGCAGCGCCAGCACAGCCGTGCCAGACCCGCATCCGCGGCTGTTGCAGCGCCTGGGTTCGGTGCAGGACAGCGTCCGGGCCTGGCTGCCCGATGCCAGACCGCTGAGTGTGGCCGACGTGATCCGCCTTGGCATCAGCGAGCAGGCCTCGGCTCGAGACTGGAGCAAGGAGATCTTGCCACTGGCCGAGCAAACACTCAAACAGCTGCTGGTCGCACGAGCGCGCGAAGGCGATCGCCTGGCCAGCGCCATGCTCGATCAGATTGCCCAGTTGCGCACGCTGGCCGGCCAGGCCAAGCCGCTGGTGCCACAACTGGTGGCACAGCAGCGCCAGCGCTTCATGGACCGCTGGCAGGAAGCCATGGCCCTGGCTGACGGCGCCACCCTGCCGGAGATGGCACAGGACCGGGCACTGGCCGAAGCCACCGCGTTTGCCATCCGGATTGACGTGGCGGAGGAAATTACGCGTCTGCTCTCGCATCTTGACGAAATCGAGCGCCTGATCAAGAAGGGCGGCGAAATTGGTAAACGACTGGATTTCCTGATCCAGGAATTGCACCGTGAAGCCAACACCATGGGATCCAAATCCGCTGCGCTGGAACTGACCCATATTTCGGTCGACATGAAAGTATTGATCGAGCAACTGCGAGAGCAGGTGCAGAACATAGAATAGCGCCTCGCATGGACTATCCCGGAAACCTGTTCGTCGTTGCCGCCCCCAGTGGGGCTGGCAAATCAAGCCTGGTCAAAGCCCTGCTGGAGCTTGACTCGCATGTGCAACCCTCGGTTTCGCACACCACGCGCGCGCCGCGGGGCCAGGAAAAGCACGGCCGCGAGTACTTTTTTGTCTCCAAGCCCGAGTTTGACGCCATGGTGCAGGCTGATGCCTTCGTTGAATGGGCCAATGTGCACCAGCACCGCTACGGCACCTCCAAGAAGGCGATTGAAGAGCGCATGAGTCAGGGCGCCGATGTCATTCTCGAAATCGATTACCAGGGCGCGCTGCAGATCAAGAAGATTTTCAGCAATGCCATCAGCATCTTCATCCTGCCCCCGAGTTGGGAAGAATTGCGTGCCCGCCTGGAGCGTCGCGGCGAAGATACGCCCGAAGTCATCGATTTGCGGCTCAAAAACGCGGCACTCGAAGTGGCACAGGTCCATCAGTTCGACTTCGTTATAATCAACGAGTTGTTTGACCGAGCGCTTTTTGACCTCAAGGCAATCGTTCACTCCCAGCGACTCAAGTTCTTGGCGCAACGTCGTGCCAGGGCTGAAACTTTCAAAGCGCTGCACATTCCCTAGTGCATTCACTGATCTCTCGGAGAATTTCATGGCCCGTATTACCGTCGAAGACTGCCTGCTGCAGATCCCCAACCGCTTCCAGCTGGTGCTGGCCGCCACCTACCGTGCGCGCATGCTCAGCCAGGGCCACGCGCCCAAGGTGACCAGCAAGAACAAGCCGGGCGTGACCGCCCTGCGCGAAATTGCCGCTGGCAAGATCGGTCTGGAAATGCTGAAAAAAGTCCCCCTCTAAGTCACATCGGCTCCTGTCAAAAGCACCGCTGGCGGTGCTTTTTTGTTGCAGTGGCGCAAATGCCCGGCTGCGCGCTATATTCGGGGGGTGAGTACAACGCTGAAAACCCCTACCAGCAAGCACCCTGATGCAGCCAATGCAGCAGCGGCCAGCTTCGCCAGCCTGACGGCCAAGCTGGACTACCTCACTGCCGCTGATCTGGACCTGGTGCGTAGCGCCTACCGCTTTGCTGACCAGGCCCACCTGGGACAAATCCGCGACAGCGGCGAACCCTACATCACACATCCGATCGCCGTGGCCGCGCAATGCGCTGACTGGAAACTCGACGCCCAGGCGCTGATGGCCGCCCTGCTGCATGACGCGCTGGAAGACTGCAGCGTGACCAAGCCCGAACTGGTCGATCGCTTTGGCCCGGCCGTGGCAGAGCTGGTGGACGGTCTGACCAAGCTCGACAAGCTGCATTTCAATACGCGTGAAGAAAACCAGGCCGAGTCGTTCCGCAAGATGTTGCTGGCCATGGCCAGGGACATGCGCGTCATCCTGATCAAGCTGGCCGACCGCACCCACAATATGCGCACCCTGTCGGACGTACCACGCGAGAAGTGGGAACGTATTGCCTCCGAAACCCTGGAGGTTTACGCCCCGATCGCGTACCGTCTGGGGCTGAATCAGGCCTACCGTGAACTGCAGAATCTGGCTTTTTGCCATCTGCGGCCCTGGCGCTTCGCCGTCTTGTCCAAAGCGGTGGCCAAAGCACGACGCCGGCGCAGGGATTTGATCCAGAAAGTTCAAAAGGAAGTGGAAGCTGCCTTTGCCGCCAGCGGCATGGAGGTGCGAATCAGCGGACGCGAGAAGACCCTGTACTCCATCTACAAAAAGATGAACGAAAAGCACCTGAGCTTTGCCCAGGTGACCGATATTTACGGCTTTCGCGTGCTGGTGCCCAACGTGATCGACTGCTACACGGCGCTGGGTACGCTGCACCAACTCTACAAACCGGTCCCTGGCAGGTTCAAGGACCACATTGCGATTGGCAAGGTCAACGGCTACCAGTCGCTGCACACGACGCTGGTTGGCCCGTCGAGCATCAGCGTCGAATTCCAGGTCCGCACCGAGGCCATGAACGTGGTTGCCGAGTCCGGCGTGGCGGCCCACTGGCTGTACAAGGTGAACAGCCCGGCCCAAGCCAGTGTGAGTGATCGTCATGGCTCCAAGTGGATGCAGTCGCTGCTCGACATCCAGAATGAGACGCGCGACGCCGCCGAGTTCTGGGACCACGTCAAGGTAGACCTGTTTCCGGATGCGGTTTACGTCTTCACGCCAAAAAGTCAGATCATGGCGCTACCGCGCGGCGCCACCATCGTCGATTTTGCCTACTCGATTCACAGCAATGTGGGTGACCGCACGCAAGGTGCCAAGATCAACGGTGAGCAGGTGCCCCTGCGCACCGAGCTGAAGAACGGCGACGTGATTGAAATTGTCACGGCGCCCGACGCCACGCCAAACCCGAACTGGCTGAGTTTTGTCCGAACGGCGCGCGCGCGCTCCAAAATCCGCCAACACCTCAAAACCATGGCACTGGCCGACTCACAGAGCCTGGGCGAGAAGATGCTGGCTCAGGCGCTGCGCGCCGAGGGCATCGACAAGACGCTGGAAGAAACCGCCCGCAACAAACAGGTGTGGGACAAGTTGCTGCGTTTCAGTGGCAACAAGAGCCAATCCGAACTGTTGACCGACATTGGTTTGGGTAAGCGCATCGCCAGCATCGTTGCCAAGCGGCTGCGCGCGCTGCTGACGGACGGCGGTGAAAAGCTCGACGCGGTCCTGCTCACGCGCGAACGTTTTGCCATGAACCAGTCAGGTTCGCAGGGCGGTGTGATGCTCGATGGCAGCGAAAACGCCTCGGTCTCGTACGCGCGCTGCTGCCGGCCTATTCCGGGCGACGCCATCGTGGGTTACCTGGGGCGCGGTGAAGGCTTGATCGTCCACGTGGAAGACTGCGGCGTTGCCAGAAAGCTCAAGCACAAGGACAGCGAGCGCTTTATCGGCGTCGAATGGTCAGATGAACCGATGCGCCCGTTTGAATCCGAAGTCGTGGTTACCGTCACCAATGGCAAAGGGGTGCTGGCGCGTGTGGCCGCCGCACTGGCAGCGGCCGAGGTGGATATAGCCCGCGTCGATATACCCGATGAGGCCGCCCAGGAGGCCATTGAACTGCGCTTCCTGATCGCCGTGCGCGATGGCACTCAACTCGACGCCGCATTGCGCAATCTCAGAAGAACACCTTCGGTGCTGAAAGCCGAGCGCACCAGCAACAGCGTAAGCGTCAGCTGACCCGCGGCGCCGGGTAGTGCACGCTGAGCACCTCGATCTCGACCACACCGGCCGGCGTTGCCAACTGCAATACATCACCGCTGCGGCTCTTGAGCAAGGTTCTGGCAATCGGCGAGACCCAGCTGACCTGGTCCTGCGCGCTGTCAACCTCGTCGATACCCAAAATAGTGATGGTGCGCTGCGCACCCACTTCGTCCACGTAAGTCACGCAGGCGCCAAAAAAAATCTGGTCGCTGCCGTGATGCACCGTGGGGTCGACCACCTCGGCCAGCGACAGCCGCTTGGTGAGAAAACGGATACGCCGGTCAATTTCACGCAGGCGCTTCTTGCCGTAGATGTAGTCACCGTTCTCGGAGCGGTCGCCGTTGCTGGCAGCCCAATGCACGATCTCCACGACCTTGGGGCGCTCGACGTCCATCAACGCCATCAACTCGGCATGAATGCGAGCGTAGCCAGCGGCCGTGATGTAGTTCCTGGCACCAGCAACATCGGTGGGCGCCGGCGGCTCGACATCGTCCTCGTCGTCTGTCTCTTTGGTAAAGGCTTTGTTCATTGCGAGCTTTCAAACCGGTGCAGCCGGACACCTAGTCATCCTTCAACCTTTTCGTATTTTTCGCTGCCAACTGCTTGAAGTTCGCTGCAGAAATCACGGGCTGACCACTCTGCTTCTCGATGTCCTTGCGCGTGCGCCCGGCCACGGCACCACCGTCCTTGGCGTCCTTCTTGAGCGGTGTCATGCCTATGGAGTCGCGGTCGCGGTGCAACTTGGTGGTGGTGGCCTCGGCCAGCATGGTCAGGATCAACTCGATGTCCGTCATGTGATCGCGCAGGTTCTCGTGCGCCAGTGCCTTCACCTGCTTGTACTCGTCCACCTTCAACGCAAAAGTGCCGTGCATGATCTCGTTGGTCAGGATGGCGAATTCCTGGCTGTTGCTGACACCGCGCTGCTTCCACTCGTCGGTCAGGTCTTGCCGCACCGCAATGCCGCGCAGGCGCTTGTCGATCCATTCCTTGGGGTAACCCTTCTTCTCGTAAAGCTCCTGCATCCGCCCCATAGCGAGTTCGGGGTTTTCAATCTCGTCGAGGCGCTCTTTGCCGACCTTGGCGAGCCAACGTTTGAAGGGTTCGGCCTTGGGGCTGGGGATGGACTGGATCAGGCGGAAAATACCTTGCGTGTTCCAGCACTGGAGCTTTTGCCGCCCGCCTGCCGTCGCAAACGCCAGCGCAAGGGGGGGGTCAATTTGTCCCCCCCCTTGAACGTCGGCACCCAAGTCGGGGTCGCGCCTGCGCATCTTCTTCCAATAGTCGGTCGGATCGGCAGCATCCGTCAGCGCGGCAATGATGTCGGTAATGACGAACCACCACTCGCCGGCGTGGTACAGCTTGCGTATTTGCTGACCATCAAACAAGGCCAGATTCGATTTCCTTTCAGCGCCCATGATGTACTCCCTTCAGGATGCTTGTCCAAGCACGCCTAGCCACTGTCCCCCGGTTCAGCATTGGCGCTGTCGATACATCACAATGTACATCAGAGTGCAGCGTCATTCATGATTTTGACTCAGGGTTTTGTCGGGGGAAACGACAGAAAGAAGAAAGGACTTAGTGCCTTTCGACGCTAAGTCCTTGATTCATTTGGTGCGGCTGGCAGGAATTGAACCCACGACCCCTTGGTTCGTAGCCAAGTACTCTATCCAACTGAGCTACAGCCGCTGAGGCGCGAAGTATAACAGCAAGATTTCCTCAAGGCGGGTCAATGGGCCTGGTCCCAGTTGGCCCCCACGCCCACTTCTGCCAGCAGCGGCACCTTCAAATCTGCCACGCCGGCCATCAGGCGGGGAATCTCGGATTTCAGCCAGTGCACCTCGGACTCGGGCACCTCAAACACCAGTTCGTCATGCACTTGCATGATCATCTTGGTGCCGCGTTTTTCATCGTCGAGCACCTGCTGCACTTTCACCATGCTGAGCTTGATCAGGTCGGCCGCCGTACCCTGCATGGGTGCGTTGATGGCGGCGCGCTCGGCACCGCTGCGCCGGGGTCCGTTCGGGGAGTTGATCTCGGGCAGGTACAGGCGCCGGCCGAACACGGTCTCGACATAGCCCTTGCTCTTGGCGGCCTGGCGTGTGTGGTCCATGTAGAGCTTGACGCCGGGGTAACGGTCAAAGTAGCGCTCGATGTAATTTTTGGCTGCCGTGTTGTCGATGTTCAGGGCGCGCGCCAGCCCGTAGGCACTCATGCCGTAGATGAGCCCGAAATTGATGACCTTGGCGTAACGCCGCTGTTCACTGGTGACTTGCGCCGTGCTGCAGCCAAAGATCTCGGCCGCTGTGGCGCGGTGCACGTCCATGCCGTCATGAAAAGCCAGCAGCAGGGCCGCATCACCGCTGATGTGCGCCATGATGCGCAACTCGATCTGGCTGTAGTCGGCGCTGGCAATCACGCAACCCGGCGGCGCCACAAAAGCCTCGCGCACGCGACGCCCCTCGGCCGTGCGGATCGGAATGTTCTGCAGGTTCGGGTCGTTGCTTGACAGGCGCCCGGTCACCGCCACCGCCTGCGCGTAATGGGTGTGGACACGGCCGGTGCGGGGGTGCGCGAGTTGTGCCAGCTTGTCGGTGTAGGTGCCCTTGAGTTTGGCCAGCCCGCGGTGCTCCAGAATTTTGGCCGGTAGCGGAAAGTCCTCCGCCAGTTTTTCCAGCACTTCTTCGTCCGTGCTGGGCGCACCGGTGGCGGTCTTCTTGACCACCGGCAAGCCGAGCTTGGTAAAGAAGATCTCGCCAATCTGTTTGGGGCTGCTCAGGTTGAAGGGCTGCCCTGCCAGTTCGTGCGCCTCTTTCTCCAGTTGCACAATGCGCACACCCAACTCATGGCTTTGCGTAGCCAGCGTTGGCGCATCAATCAGCACCCCATTGCGCTCGATGCGGTACAGCGCCTCGCTGCTGGCAATTTCAAGCTCGTAGACAAAGCGCAGCTTGGCGTCCAACTGCAACTGCGGCCACAGCGCCAGGTGCAGGTCGAGCGTCATGTCGGAGTCTTCGCAGGAATACTGCGCCGCCTTGTCCACCTCCACCTGGTCAAAGCAGATCTGGTTCACGCCCTTGCCGCACAGGTCTTCAAAGCTGATGCCGCTGCGACCCAGATGACGCTCGGCCAGACTGGCCAGCCCGTGCGGCTTGTGCACTTCCAGCACATAGCTCTGCAGCATGGTGTCGTGGGCATAGCCTTGCACTTCGATGCCATGATTGGCAAAGACGTGCCGGTCGTACTTGATGTGCTGGCCCAGCTTCTTCTTGCTGCCGTCCTGCAGCCAGGGCTTGAGCCGCGCCAGCACCTCATCGCGCGGCAACTGCGCGGGCGCATCGGCATAGCTGTGTGCCAGAGGGATGTAGGCCGCCTCACCGGGTTTGACGCTCAGGCTGATGCCAACCATTTCGGCGCGCATTTCATCCAGCGAGGTGGTTTCGGTATCCACCGCCACCAGTTCGGCAGTCTCGACAATGGCGAGCCAGCGCTCAAAGCCATCCCAGCTCAGGAGGGTCTCGTAGGCCACCGTGGTGACGCTGGACCGTGGCTGGGAAGGGATTTGGTCGGGCTCATCGAAAAGACCTGGTTCAGACAGTGGATTGCCGCGCTGCGCTCGCAATGACGAAGCAAGTTGCCCAGATTCGTCATCGCGAGGCTGCAGGCCGTGGCGATCCATGGGGGAACGAGCGGCGATCGCCCGTGCCAAGCCCTTGAAACCGTACTTTTCGTAAAAGACGAACAGGGCCTCAAAGTTCATGCTGCCGCTGGCCAGAGCAGTCAGGGCCGGCAGGTCGTTCACCCAGCCACTCAGATCGCAGTCGGTCTTGATGGTCAGCAACTGGCGCCCCATTGGCAACCAGTCCAGCGACTTCCTCAGGTTCTCACCCACCGCGCCGGTGATGGCATCGGCATGCGCCACCACGCCATCGAGCGAGCCATATTGTTGCAGCCACTTGGCAGCGGTTTTGGGGCCGACCTTGGGTACACCGGGCACGTTGTCAATGACATCGCCCACCAGCGTCTGGTAGTCCACCATCAGCTGCGGCGGCACACCAAATTCGGCTTCGACACCGGCCACATCGCGGCGCTTGCCGTTCATGGTGTCGATGATAGTGATGTGGCTGTTAACCAGCTGCGCCAGATCCTTGTCGCCACTGCTGACAATCACCTCGACGCCCTGAGCGGCGGCAGTCACGGCCAGTGTGCCGATCACATCGTCGGCCTCCACGCCGGGCACGGCCAGCACCTGCCAGCCCATCAGACGCACCACCTCATGGATAGGCTCGATCTGGGCGCGCAAGTCATCCGGCATGGGCGAGCGGTGCGCCTTGTACTCGGGGTAGAGCGCATCACGAAAAGTGGGTCCCCGGGCGTCAAAAACGCAGGCGGCAAAGTCGGCCGGAAAGTCCTTGCGCAGACTTTGCAGCATATTGATCATGCCGCGAATGGCGCCCGTGGGCGCGCTGCTCGGCTCACCCGGCACAGCGCGCAGGTCCGGCATGGCATGAAAAGCGCGGTACAGGTAACTCGAACCATCGACCAGCAGCAGGTTCTTCTTGGTTGTCCGGGTGTCATTCATGACCCCATTTTGCCTGCGCTGGCGCAAGCGTGTGTAGTTCTACAATCCTGGCATGCGCGGTGCCCACATTTTCTGATTCATGGCGGTTTACACAGAAGTTCCGACCGAACAGGTCCGCGCCCTGCTGCTTGAACTCAAGCTCGGCGAGCTGCAGCACATGCAAGGTTGCGCCGGTGGCATAGAAAACACCAATTACTTTGTCAGCACCCGTCGCGACGGCGAAACCCACGACTACGTGCTGACCCTTTTTGAGCGTCTGAGTTTTGCCCAGTTACCCTTCTATCTGCGCCTGATGAAGCACCTGGCGCAACGCGGCATACCGGTGCCCGACCCGACGGCCAATGCCCGGGGCGAACTGGTCTTTGAGCTCCAGGGCAAGCCGGCCGCCGTAGTCAACAAGCTGCGCGGACAGAGCGAATTGGCGCCGACCAGCGAGCACTGCGCTGCCGTCGGCGCGACGCTGGCCAGAATGCATCTGGCGGGTCGCGACTTCGCGCTGACCCAGCCCAATTTGCGCGGCCTCGCCTGGTGGAATGAGACCGCGCCGGTGGTGCTGCCTGAACTCGACACCGCGCAGGCGACACTGCTGCGCAACGAACTGGCCTACCAGAACAAGGTGGCGCCGTCATCGGTCTACGCTGCCTTGCCGCGTGGCCCTATCCACACCGACCTGTTTCGCGACAACGTGATGTTTGAGACGCTGGCTGGCAAACCGCATCTGAGCGGCTTTTTTGATTTCTATTTTGCTGGCGTCGACAACTGGATATTTGATCTGGCCGTGTGCCTGAACGACTGGTGCGTGGAGCTTGATACGGGTGCCCACCACGCGCAACGCGCGCGCTCCCTGCTGCAAGCCTACGGCCGGGTGCGCCCGCTAAGCCAGGCCGAGCTTGAACTGCTGCCCGCCATGCTGCGCGGCGGCGCCCTGCGCTTCTGGATTTCGCGACTCTGGGATTACCACCAGCCGCGCGCAGCCAGTTTGCTCAAGGCGCACGATCCGGGCCACTTTGAGCGCGTCCTGCGCCAACGCGTGGAACACCCGGTGCTGCCTGCTGCTATGCTGCAACCCGCATGAAACTCAACATCCTTCCGGCGCGCACCGGTATTGCGTGGGTCAAGCAGGGCATGCGGACTTTCTTCAAGCAGCCGCTGGCGCTCGCCGGTCTGTTCTTCATGTTCATGGCGGTGATGACGGTTGCCAGCCAGGTGCCCGTGATTGGCTTCGTCCTGGCCATGACCCTGCTGCCGGCGGCAACGCTGGGGCTGATGGTGGCAACCCGGCAAGCCAGCGACGGTCGCTTTCCCATGCCACTGGTGCTGCTGGCCGCTTTTCGGGCCGGGCGGCAACAGGCGCGCGCCATGCTGGTGCTGGGCGCTTTGTATGCAGTGGGTTTTCTTGTCACTTTGGGCCTGTCGTCCCTGGCCGATGGCGGCGACTTTGCCCGCGTTTATCTGGGTGGTGCCACCCCGACGCGCGAGATGATGCTCGAACCCTCGTTCCAGGGCGCCATGTGGCTCTTTATTGGCCTGCATCTGCCCTTGTCGCTGATGTTCTGGCATGCACCGGCACTGGTGCACTGGCATGGTTTCCCGCCGATCAAAAGCCTGTTCTTCAGCCTGCTGGCGTGTCTGCGAAACTTCTGGGCGTACGCTGTTTTTGCCGTGATGTGGCTGGCAGTTCTGATATTCGTTGTGGCCTTGGTCAGCACGCTGGGCGGACTGCTCGGTCAGCCGAGTCTGGCCGGCGACCTGCTTTTCCCCGCCCTGCTGCTGCTGGCCTCGATGTTCTTTACCTCGCTCTATTTCACGTTTGAAGACACCTTCGGGCCGCCGCCCACCGACCTGTCCTGAGAGTGCAGGGCTTCAGCGCAGCAGCAGTGTCCAGTACCTGACGCATTCCTCCAGTCCAAGCGGATCGTTCTTGCCAGACAGGGCCTGCAACAGCGTCAGCGCCTTGTCACGCTGCTTGAGTTCGGCGTAGGCGGCGACCAGTCTGAGCCGGGCCAGATCGGCATTGCGAGCGATCCCCTTGGCCAGACCCTGCTCCATCTGGGCGACGCCGCGCTCGGTCTGTCCGGCGTGAAACAAATTGAAGCCGTAGTTGAACATGGCCAGACCATCGGTCAAGGTCTTGGCGCGCACCACGTCTTTCTCCAAGGTGGCACGGTCTTCTGCCGCAGACTTGCGCGCCTTGTCGGTGAGTTTTTGTAATTCGCTACCCTTGTCTGCAGCAACCAGCAAGCCCTCTGCGTAACCCTGCTCGAGCACCCTGGCGGCCTCGATGGCCGATCCTTCCCGCAGTGCCAGATCGACCATCTCCGTGTATTCGATCGCGTCGGTCAAGCCGGCGCTGGCCATCTGCAGGCGATACACGTCAAGTTGCATGCGACTGGCCAACTGCGGCTTGGACCAGAGTCGCAGCATCAGACTGCGCCAGGTCGCCTTGCTCGGATAGTACTGAGCCAGGGTTTCAAGGGCCTTGGTATAGCCTGGCTCGTCGCGCACGCGACTGCGCGAGTCGGCCAGCAGCTTGAGCTGGATTTCGACCGGTGGCTTGCCCTGTGCCAGCGACTTGCCGATCTCCACCTCAAGCGCCCTGGCTGCGTTGCCGTAGTCAGCGTTGAGGTAATAACTCTGCCCCAGCATGGCAATCAGCGCCGGGTCGGTACCACCGAGTTGCTGGTAGCGCCCAATGAAGTCGATCGCCTTGGCGTAGTTCTTGGCGTTGTAATACATGCCGGCAATGTTGTACAGGCCGGCCAGGCGATCTGCCTGCTTGAGCCAGGTGCCCTCACTCGCCAATTGATACTGCTGGGCCGCCATATCGGCATCGCCGCTGACCTGCGCCAGGGCGCCCTTGACCCGAGCCAGAATGTGTTGCTCGTACGGAGTCTGGTTCGGCACCGCCTCGGCGGCACGCAGTTTGTCCGCGGCGTCCTTGGTATTCTTCTCGCCCAGCAGACGCTGTGCCTCGATCAACAAATTGCCAATCTCTGGCCGCACGGTAGGCGCGGCCTCCGCAGCGCCGGCCGCCGACGCCGCATTGGCGGGGGGTGTTGCACTGGCGGGCGTCTGTGCCAGCGCCGGCGCTGCAAACGCCGCAGCACAAAGCGCCGCACCCAGCAGCGCGCGACAGGTCAGTGTTTTTCCTTGCATCATGTTGAACTCCTTTGAAATCTGTCTGAATAGCCGGTGTCAGGGAAGCAGCGTCAGCTTGGCCACGCTCAGGGCCAGCCATTTGACACCGTGTCGCGGAAAATTGATTTGAGCCCGGGCGTCGTCGCCATTGCCTTCGAGGGCATTGACCGTGCCCTCACCAAACTTGCCATGAAACACCTTGATACCGACCCGCAAACCGTGCGGCGACTGCGCGCGCGGGCTTGGCGAAGCGGTCGCGCCGCCCTTGAGATCGGCTGCGCCGCTCGGGGCAAAGTCAAAACCTCGTCCCTGCTTTCTGGGGGTGATCCACTTCAGGGCAGATTCGGGCAGTTCTTCAAGAAAGCGGCTCTTCAGGTTGTAGCGCGTCTGGCCATGCAACATGCGGGTCTGGGAATGGCTCAGGTACAGGCGCTTGCGTGCGCGCGTGATAGCCACGTACATCAGACGGCGCTCCTCTTCCAGGCCATCGCGGTCGCTCATCGAGTTTTCGTGCGGAAACAATCCCTCTTCAATGCCACTGATGAAAACGCAGTCGAATTCCAGTCCTTTGCTGGCGTGCACCGTCATCAACTGAATGGCGTCCTGCCCGGCCTGCGCCTGGTTGTCGCCCGCCTCCAGCGCCGCGTGCGTCAGAAAGGCAGCCAGTGGCGAGAGCGTCTCGCCAGTTTCGGCATCGGCCGTCAGTTCGTCCACCGGCAGCGCCACCGCCTCACGGCCAAAGCCCTCCAGCGAGACAAAACTCTCGGCCGCGTTGACCAGTTCCTCCAGATTTTCGACACGGTCTGCGCCTTCGCGGTCGGCCCGGTAGTGCTCGATCAAACCGCTGTGCGCGAGCACCAGTTCGATGATTTCGCGCAGCGTCAGGCCTTGCGTCTGTTCGCGCAGGACCTCGATTTTTGCCAGAAAAGCACCGATGTTGCTGCCGGCCTTGCCACCGACACCACCGACCGCGTCGCTGAGCGAGCAGCCCAGCGCGCGCGCTGCGTCCTGCAACTGCTCCAGACTGCGCAGGCCAATGCCGCGCGGCGGAAAATTCACGGCACGCAAAAAACTGCTGTCGTCACGCGGGTTCTCCAGCAAGCGCAAGTAAGCCAGCGCATTCTTGATTTCGGCCCGTTCAAAAAAGCGCAGCCCGCCATAGACCTTATAGGGCATGGCGGCGTTGAACAAGGCCGTCTCGATCACGCGACTTTGCGCATTGCTGCGGTAGAGCACGGCAATTTCCTTGCGCTCAAGCCCCGCCGCCACCAGTTGGCGCATTTCATCGACCATCCACTGTGCTTCGGCAAAGTCACTGGCGGCCTCGAACACGCGCACCGGCTCGCCTGGACCCTGGCTGGTGCGCAGGTTCTTGCCCAGACGCTTGCTGTTGTGCGCAATGAGCTCATTGGCCGAGTCCAGGATGTTGCTGCCGCTGCGGTAATTCTCTTCCAGCTTGATCTGATGGCGCACTTTGAACTCACGCACAAAGTCGGCCATGTTGCCAACGCGCGCACCGCGAAAAGCGTAGATGCTCTGATCGTCGTCGCCCACCGCCATGACGCAGCCAGTCGGATTGAAGCTGGCTGCGTCATCGGCCGACCCGTGCGCCCCCGTTCCAGAGAGCATCTTGATCCACGCATACTGCAGTTGGTTGGTGTCCTGAAACTCGTCAATCAGGATGTGCCGGAAGCGCCTTTGATAGTGTTCGCGGATCGGATCGTTATCGCGCAGCAGTTCAAAGCTGCGCAGCATCAGCTCCGAAAAATCAACCACGCCCTCGCGCTGGCACTGCTCTTCGTAGAGCTGAAAGATTTCCGCTTTCTTGCGCGACTCCTGGTCGCGCACTTCCACCATATTGGGTCGCAGTCCATCTTCCTTGCAGCCCGCAATGAACCACTGCATCTGCTTGGGTGGAAATCGCTCGTCGTCAAGCTGGAATTGCTTGTACAAGCGCTTGATGGCCGAGAGCTGATCCTGCGTATCGAGAATCTGGAAACTCTGGGGCAGGTTCGCGAGCTTGAAGTGCGAGCGCAGGAAACGGTTGCACAAGCCATGGAAAGTGCCAATCCACATGCCGCGCACATTGATCGGTAGCAGGCTGGACAGGCGCGTCATCATCTCCCGCGCGGCCTTGTTGGTAAAGGTCACGGCCAGCACACCGGCTGGCGAGACCTGGCCGGTTTGCAGGAGCCAGGCAATGCGCGTTGTCAGAACACGGGTCTTGCCCGAGCCCGCACCCGCCAGGATCAGGGCATGCTCGGGTGGCAGCGTGACGGCAGCGCGCTGCTCGGGGTTGAGACTGTGCAAGAGCGCGGACTGCTGCAGGCTATCGGTTGCAATTTCTGAAAACATCAGGGCATTGTAGAAACCCTGGCTCGCCCACCTACCCGTTGCGGGGACTTCAGTAGCCCGAATTTTTCAGTTGCAGGCCGGCTTGCGTTGGTGGCGCAACGGTGGCAGAAGGCCCCGGCCCATCCAGATCGGACAAATTGAGATCCAGATCGAGATCGATATCCACCGTGGCATGCGGCTCGACCGGATGTCCGAACAAGTCAGCGAGTGCACTTTTTGACAATGCCGGAAAGCTTGATGCCACCGAATCGGCATAGTCAAAATCCAGGCCCGCATGCTGGCTCGGTCGCGCCTCGGCAACCGCCGAATGGGCTGATGCGGCAGC
>Ga0194038_1000156_pt1 | contig 29591 bp, 25 predicted proteins | sample JunL226m_MetaG_FD_148630 | JGI IMG/M metagenome (GOLD analysis project Ga0194038, IMG submission 148630) | Anoxic zone freshwater microbial communities from boreal shield lake in IISD Experimental Lakes Area, Ontario, Canada - Jun2016-L227-6m | ecosystem: Environmental > Aquatic > Freshwater >... | reverse complement strand
GTCAAAACTAAGAAAGCTGGGAAAGAACTAAAATAAAGGTTTAGACCTTTCTAGGATGCCCCTTTGAATACAGCTTCAGCTTTTGAGTTATTCCTTAACTGGCTTTCCCATGGTTATTTAAGTTGGGCTTGGTGGCAAATCCTCGTTTTTACTCTGGTTGTCACCCACATCACCATCGCTGGAGTCACGATTTTTTTACATCGTTGCCAAGCGCATCGTGCTTTGGACTTACATCCCATCATGTCCCACTTTTTCCGTTTCTGGCTTTGGTTAACAACGGGAATGGTTACCAAAGAGTGGGCAGCCATTCATCGCAAGCATCACGCTAAGTGCGAGACGATTGATGATCCACACAGCCCACAAGTGTTGGGCATCGGCACAGTCCTTTCTCGCGGTGCTGAGCTGTATAAAGCAGAATCACAAAATCAAGAGACTGTAGATAAGTTTGGTCATGGCACGCCAGATGACTGGCTCGAGCGCAACATCTATTCCAAATGTTCTTGGCAGGGCCTTGCCTTAATGCTCGTTGTTGATGTGTTCTTGTTTGGTGCAATTGGTTTAACAGTATGGGCTGTGCAAATGCTGTGGATCCCGATTACAGCTGCTGGAATTATTAATGGCATCGGTCACTACTGGGGTTATCGTAATTACGATTGCGAAGATGCCTCTACCAATGTTTTCCCTTGGGGAATTTTGATTGGCGGTGAAGAGTTACACAACAATCACCACACCTTTGCTACTAGCGCTAAGCTGTCTAGCAAATGGTATGAGTTCGATATTGGCTGGATGTACATTCAGATGATGAGTGCGGTTGGATTGGCCAAAGTGAAGAAGACTTCTCCTAAGCCAGTTCTCAGTGACTTGCGTCCCGCAGATCAGGGAACGCTCGAAGCTATTATTGCTAACCGTTACGAAATCATGGCTCGCTACAGTAAGACTTTGCGTAGATTCTTCAATAATGAAGTTCAGCATATGCAAGTGTTGGCTACTCATCTTAATGATGCGCGCACTTGGTTGGGCAAGGATGAATCTCGTTTGACCGCAGAAGAAAAGATCAAGCTGGAAGAGTTGATGGCAACGAATTCTCAGTTACGCAAGATGATTGAGATGCGTCGTGATTTACAGGCTATCTGGAGTCGTTCTAATGCCACTGGTGATCAATTGTTATCTCAATTGCACTCATGGTGCCACCGCGCAGAAGATAGCGGCTTATCTAGTTTGCGTGACTTCTCCTTGAGATTGCGTCGTTACGTATAAGTCACTAGCTTCGGAATAACTAAGACAAAAAAACCCGCTACTAGTAGCGGGTTTTTTATTTGCTGCGAATAAATATCAAATCGATAAATTATTTCAGCTTTGTTTCTTTGTAAGCAACGTGCTTGCGAATAGTGGGATCGAACTTCATGATCTCCATTTTCTCAGGCTTTGTACGCTTGTTTTTTGAAGTTGTATAGAAGTGACCAGTACCAGCTGATGACTCTAATTTGATTTTTTCTCTGCCGCCTTTAGCCATTTTTGTGCTCCTTAAATTTCGCCGCGTGCACGAAGATCAGTCAAAACAGCATCGATGCCGTTTTTGTCGATAACGCGCAAACCAGCATTGGTTAAGCGCAAGCTAATCCAACGGTTTTCAGATTCAACCCAGAAACGACGATTTTGCAAATTCGGCAAAAAGCGACGCTTCGTTTTATTGTTTGCATGGGATACATTGTTGCCAACCATCGGCTTCTTCCCAGTGACTTGGCAAACTTTTGCCATGACATTACTCCATTAATTGCGAAAAACAAGATTGTATCAGTCATAGCCTATTTTGGGCTAGCTCTTAATGGCTTTAGTTTCGGAACTTCGTCTTCTAAACGATTTATAAGCTTCTTAAATTTGATATAAGTTAGTAATTACTACCGTTATTTACCAATATTCATAAGCCCTGAATCAGAAAAAGAGAAAAAACCGCTGCCGCTAACAATGCAGTGATCCAAAAGGGTGATATCTACTAATTGCAGTGCTTGAAAGAGAGTTTTGGTGAGTTCCTGGTCGGAGTCACTGGGTAAGGGATTTCCACTCGGGTGATTGTGAGCCACGATCAGAGCACTGGCATTTCTGGATAGGGCCTCTTTGAGGATTTCTCGAGGGTAAACAGCAGTTTGGGTAATGGACCCTCGAAATAACTCCTGGCATTCAATGAGATGCAGGCGGGAATCCAAATATAGGCATAAAAAGACCTCATGGGGTAAGCGGCCAATTTTGGCCTGTAAAAATTCCTTCACCTGACTTGGTGAGGAAAAAATGGAGTCCATGATCAAATTTTCTTCTAGACTTCTTTTAACTAGCTCGTATGCAGCCTGAATTTGAGACCATTTAGATAGGCCCATCCCATGAATACGGCTGAAGTCTTCAAGCTTGCATGCTAACAAGCGGGGTAGGCTCCCAAAATGATGGAGCAGATCCTTGGCTAAGGCGACTGCACTTTTACCCCTTACCCCCACCCGTAAAAAGATGGCCAGCAATTCAGCATCCGATAGGGCGGCTGCACCATAAATACGGAGCTTTTCCCGGGGCTGCTCATTTTTTGGCCAGGCAGTAATCGGGGACTGCACAGCAGGCGCTGGCGTAGATACAATTACCTTATGACTAAGCTTACTGTTTTGCCCAATTCCTATTTGACTCTCAACTATCGGCTCACTTTGCCCAATGGGGAGGATTACATCAATACTTTTGTTGATCGACCTGCGACGGTTTTGATGGGTTCTGGACAATTTGCTACCTGCTTTGAAAAAGTGTTGCTTGGACTTGGGGTTGGCGAGAAAAAAAGTGCTCTACTGCCGCCGGAAGAAAGTTTTGGTGAGCGTAAAGAAGATTTGGTGCAGTGGGTTTCTTTGAAGGCACTCAAAGAAGGTCGCGCTGATGATGTGCAATTTAATCCTGGTGATGTGATTGAATTCAATGCTCCAAGTGGTGCACAATATGCAGGCGTTTTGCAATCGATTGATGATGAGGGTGCATGGTTTGACTTTAACCATCCATTGGCTGGCAGACCTGTCGGCTTCGAAGCTGAGATAGTGGCAATTCTTTAAATGATGAATAAACACGATAACGATGAAATTTTGATGGCACAGCCCCGCGGGTTTTGTGCGGGGGTTGATCGCGCAATCAATATTGTTAAAGAGGCCCTGATTCGTTACGGCGCACCGATTTATGTCCGCCATGAAATTGTTCATAACGCTTATGTTGTGAATGAATTGCGTGAGAAGGGCGCAGTCTTTGTAGAAGATTTGAATGAGGTGCCTAAAGGCGCAATTGTTGTATTCAGTGCCCATGGTGTATCTCAAGAGGTTCGCAAGGATGCTCAAGAGCGTGGCCTTCAGGTATACGATGCGACCTGCCCTTTGGTTACCAAAGTGCATCTTGAAGTAGTCAAGATGTGTAAAGATGGCTTTACTGTGCTGATGATTGGTCATGCTGGGCACCCTGAGGTTGAGGGAACAATGGGGCAAGTTGCTGAGGGGATCTTCCTGATTGAAAAATTAAGTGATATTGATGTTTTATCTTTTCCTATTGGTGAAAGGCTTGCTTTTGTTACCCAGACCACGCTTTCAGTAGATGAGACCAAGGAAATTGTTACTGCGCTCACAAAAAAATTCCCCAATATTGTTCAGCCACGTAAACAAGATATTTGTTATGCCACTCAGAATCGCCAAGACGCTGTGAAATTTATGGCACCACAGGTAGAAGTCGTTATTGTTGTGGGAAGTGCGTCGAGCTCTAACTCTAATCGCTTGCGTGAATTATCTGAAAAGTTGGGTGTACCTTCCTACATGGTGGATGCCCCCGAGCAACTGAAGCCAGAATGGTTTGTTGGTAAAAAGCGTATTGGCCTTACCGCTGGCGCGTCGGCTCCAGAGAGCTTAGCCCAAGCGATTGCAGCACGTATTCAGGAGTTTGGACCACGCCAAGTTCGAGCTCTCGATGGAGTGGTTGAAGATGTGACATTTTCACTACCTAAAAATTTAGTTGACTGAAGTATTTGTTGATACCAGAGGAGCAGTAGATGATGAATTCAAAAGCGCCAAAAGTGATTTTTATGAAGAGTGCTATTGCTGCTTCAGCCGCAGCCTTAGTATTGCTTGGTTGTGGTAAGGGTGGTGATAAGGCTGCTGCTATTCCAGCCGATGGAATTGCGGTCAAAATTGGGCACGTAGCTCCTTTGACTGGACCAATCGCTCACTTGGGCAAAGACAATGAAAATGGCGCACGTTTAGCTATTGAAGAGATCAATAAATCCGGCTTAACGATTGATGGCAAAAAAGTGATTTTAACTTTGGTACCTGAGGATGATGCAGAGGATCCGAAGACAGCAACTCAAGTAGCGCAAAAGTTGGTTGATGCTAAAGTTGTTGGAGTAGTTGGGCATTTAAATTCAGGTACCAGTATTCCAGCTTCTAAGATTTATAGTGATGCTGGCATCACGCAAGTTTCTCCTTCTGCTACTAATCCTGACTATACAAAACAAGGCTTTAAAACTACTTATCGTTTGGTTGCCACTGATGCACAACAAGGCCCAGCATTAGCTAACTATGTGATTAATACTCTGAAGGCTAAAACCGTCGCCATCATTGATGACTCTACCCAGTATGGCAAAGGCTTAGCGGATGAGTTTGAAAAAACGATTAAAGCTGCTGGAGTGAAAGTAGTCACTCGCGAAGCAAGCAACAACAAAGCAACTGACTTCAAGGCCATCTTGACTAAAGTGAAAGGTAGCAAACCTGATGTCATTATGTATGGCGGTATGGATGCTACTGGCGGTCCTTTAACTAAGCAAGCTACAGAGCTAGGCATCAAAGCGAAAGTGGTCGGCGGTGATGGTATGTGCACTGAGAAGCTTGCCGAGTTAGCTGGTGAGGCTGTGATCAATGTGACTTGCTCAGAGGCTGGTATGGCTCTATCCAAGATGGCACAAGGCGCTGACTTTCAGAAGCGCTATAAAGAACGCTTTAATACTGATGTTCAGATCTATGCCCCATTTACCTATGATGCGGTTTATGTCATTGTAGATTCAATGAAGCGCGCGAACTCTGCTGATCCAGCAAAGATCCTGGCAGTGATGCCAGACACTAAGATGAATGGTTTGGTCGGCAATATCGCCTTTGACAATAAAGGTGATATGAAAGAAGGCGTGATTACTTTATATGACTTCAAAGACAAGAAGAAAAATGTTTTAGATGTCATTAAGATGTAAAGAAAGTTAATGAAAGAGTGCCGCTTCTGCGGCGCTCTTTTTTTATACTTCGCAAATACCACAACTTAATGGATATCTTCCTTCAGCAAATCATTAACGGTTTAGTGCTTGGCAGTATCTATGCTTTGATTGCGCTAGGCTACACCATGGTTTATGGCGTGTTGGGGATTATCAATTTTGCTCATGGTGAGGTATTGATGATTGGCGCCATGGTGTCGCTTTCATTACTGCGATTGATATTAGGCTTAACTAGTGATCTGCCGGGTTGGTTAACGCTTTTAATTGTTTTGCCAATCACAATGGCTGTTTGTGCGGGGCTCAGTTATTGGATTGAGCGTATTGCATATCGCCCTTTACGTAACGCACCGCGCTTAGCCCCTTTGATCTCTGCTATCGGTATGTCTATCTTGCTCCAAACGATTGCGATGATGATTTGGTCACGCAATCCAATGACCTATCCACAGTTATTGCCCTCATCCCCGATTGACTTATGGGGGAGTGGTGCAACCATTACTGGGAAGGAAATTATCATCATCGTCGTTGCTTTATTAGTGATGTGCGGCTTATTGTTCTTGGTTGAAAAAACAAAATTAGGTAGAGCAATGCGTGCTACTGCTGAGCAGACTCAAATTGCAGCGCTCATGGGTGTTAATCCCAATCGTGTTATTTCAATTACCTTTATGTTGGGTGGAGCGCTGGCTGGCCTGGCTGGAGTCATGATTGCTAGTAACTATGGCAATGTGCATTTTTATATGGGCTTTATTCCTGGCTTGAAAGCCTTTACGGCTGCCGTTCTAGGAGGTATTGGAAATTTAAAGGGGGCAATGTTAGGTGGCCTTCTCTTGGGTTTAATTGAATCTTTGGGTGCGGGCTATATCGGCGAATTGACTGGTGGGGTCTTTGGCTCGAATTATCAAGATATTTTTGCATTCTTGGTATTGATCTTGGTGCTCGTCTTGCGCCCAACTGGACTCTTAGGTGAAAGAGTCTCAGATCGTGCTTAAGGTAGCCATTCTTCATCGACTGCCTCGATCTGCTTATTTGTGGGTCGGCATCATTGCCTTAATTCTGATGCCTTGGGTAGTTGGTGCTAGCGGCGGTAATTACTGGGTACGAGTTCTTGATTTTGCCCTGCTTTATATTGTTCTCGCTCTGGGTCTGAATGTAGTTGTGGGCTTTGCCGGTCTTCTGGATTTAGGCTACATCGCGTTTTATGCGCTTGGCGCCTATAGCTATGCATTACTGGCATCTCCACATTTACCACAACAGTTTGAAACCATTGCGACAGCTTTTCCGCAGGGTATGCATTTTTCGCCTTGGATGGTAGCAATGTTCGCAATCATTCTGGCTGCTCTATTTGGGATTATTTTGGGATTTCCAACTTTACAGTTGCGGGGTGACTACTTAGCCATTGTGACTTTGGGTTTTGGAGAAATTATTCGCATCTTCATGAATAATCTTGATCGCCCATTGAATCTCACTAATGGACCCAAGGGCATCTCCGCAATTGACCCCATTCATTTATTTGGCATTTCATTTGCAAAGCCCTTGGATTTAGGGTTCTTGCAAATTCCGGGTCTTTATTTAGTGTTCTATTTGTTTTTACTCTTGGCAATCTGTGTAGCAATCGTTTGTTTACATCTGCAAGACTCGCGAATTGGTCGTGCTTGGGTAGCTATTCGTGAAGATGAGATAGCAGCTCAGGCAATGGGTATTAATACTCGCAATATGAAACTCTTAGCTTTTGCGATCGGCGCATCTTTTGCCGGTGTTGCTGGAGTTCTGTTTTCAGCCTTTCAAGGTTTTGTTTCCCCTGAATCATTTACCCTCTGGGAGTCGATTGTTGTCCTGGCGATGGTAGTTCTCGGTGGTATTGGTCATATTCCTGGAGTCATTCTGGGCGCAGTGTTGCTAGCCATATTTCCAGAAGTGTTGCGTGGCATTGCACAGCCTGTGCAACAAGCCTTATTTGGCCACGTGATTGTTGATGTAGAAATTATTCGTCAACTGATTTATGGCTTAGCGCTCATTCTGATCATGCTTTATCGCCCTGGCGGTATTTGGCAAAAGAGTGGGGCAAGCTCATGATGGATCATTTGCTTTTAGATGCTACTGATGTTTCTAAACGCTTTGGTGGTGTGCATGCGCTCGATTGCGTGGGCTTGAAAGTGCCACATGGCTCAATTGTTGGATTGATTGGTCCTAATGGCGCAGGCAAGACTACTTTCTTTAATGTCATTACTGGCTTGTATCCAGCTGATTCTGGGATATTTTTATTTAATGGAAATTCGTATTTTCCGCAATCTGTCTCTGAGGTAACCAAGTCTGGTTTGGCCAGGACTTTTCAGAACATCCGTCTTTTTGGTGAAATGACTGTGCTCGAGAATGTGATGGTGGGTTGTCATTGCAGAACTAAAGCCAGCGTATTGGGCGCGATTTTTCGTTTTCCCTCAACTCGACGTGAAGAACAATCCATTCGAGCAAAATCAATTGAACTCTTAGCGTATGTTGGACTAAGTGAGTTTGCGAATATTGAAGCGCGTAACCTTTCTTACGGTCATCAACGTCGCCTTGAGATTGCAAGAGCCTTAGCTACAGAACCTAAGCTCTTAGCCCTTGATGAGCCCGCTGCGGGTATGAACGCTACTGAGAAGCTGGAATTGCGCGAGCTTTTGTTGCGTATCAGGGCTGATGGCAAAACGATTTTGCTCATTGAGCACGATGTGAGTTTGGTTATGGGTATTTGTGACAGTCTCACTGTCCTCGATTACGGCAAAGTCATTGCTTCAGGTAAGCCTGCTGATGTTCGTGTTCATCCAGAAGTGATTAAAGCTTACCTTGGGCAAGGAGCGGTGTAATGAGTGCGCTACTGACGGTAAAGGGTCTTAAAGTTTCTTACGGCGGCATTAACGCTGTCAAAGGAATTGATTTACATGTTGATCAGGGCGAGTTAGTAGCTTTAATTGGCGCAAATGGCGCTGGTAAGAGCTCTAGTTTGAAAGCCATTTCGGGGGTGTTGACTCCGTCGGCGGGTGAGATTCATTTTGCAACTCAGGGTACTGTAAAACTACCAGCGTATGAATTGGTCCGCCTTGGATTAGGTATGGTTCCTGAGGGGCGTGGCGTATTTAAGCGAATGACTATTTTAGAAAACCTGCAGATGGGCGCATTCTTGAAAAAGGATGCTAAAGCGATTGTGCAAAAGCTCGATGAGGTCTACTCTTACTTTCCGAGGCTGAAGGAGCGTCTCTCGCAGTTGGCTGGGACCCTCTCAGGCGGCGAGCAGCAAATGGTTGCAATGGGCAGGGCGATGATGGCTGAACCTAAGCTTTTATTACTCGATGAACCGTCTATGGGCTTATCGCCCATCATGGTAGAAACCATTTTTGACGTTATCCGCAATCTATCAGCCAAGGGCATGACGATTCTACTGGTCGAGCAGAATGCACGCTTAGCACTGCAGATGGCTAATCGCGCTTATGTCATGGAAAGTGGATTAATTACCTTGAGTGGCTCAGGTAGAGAATTGCTAGAGGACTCTAGAGTACGAACAGCCTATTTAGGTGAATGAGCGAGCCTGTAAGGACAGCCTTAAGCAGTTTGTTTTAGAAGCTCACGCAGCATACTGCACATCTGACGAATCTCATCCTCGCTCACGTTAAGAGCGGGCATAAAGCGCAATAGGTTTGGTCTTGGTGAATTAATCAATAAACCCTCTGGACTGCGTTCACGAGCCAGTGCAACCAGTTTTCCACCAATATCTTGACCAAGCATCAGTGCACGCAATAAACCCTCACCACGCTCACCCTCAAGATTAAATTCAGCGGAGAGTTTGAGTAATTCTGAACTGAGCAACTCACCTTTAGCTTTCACGCTATCGAGGAAGCCTGGAGCGAGTAGTTGTTCAATCACGCTAATACCGACTGCAGTCATCAAAGGGTTGCCGTTATAGGTACCACCTTGGTCACCCATGACAAAACAAGCAGCCTCATTAGTTGCCATGAGGGCAGCCAAGGGTACGCCACCACCAATACCTTTGCCTAAGGTCATGATGTCTGGTTCAATTCCGTATTGCTGGTAAGCAAAGAGAGTACCAGTACGACCACAGCCAGCTTGCACTTCATCGGCGATCAGAAGAATATTATTTTCTTTAGTGAACTTGCGCAGTGCGTGCATAAATTCTTTGGTGCTCGGTATAACGCCACCTTCGCCCTGAATAGGTTCAATCATTACCGCAACCGTTTTATCCGTCACCAGTTTTTTAACAGACTCTAAATCGTTTAAATCTGCTTTAGGAAAGCCCCCTACCTGCGGGGCAAACATCGTATCCCAGCCTGGTTTTCCAGAGGCACTCATGGTTGCTAATGTGCGTCCATGAAAGCTGTGATCAAAGGTAATAATTTCAAAAGCCCCATTTTTGTGAAGCTGCCCCCACTTCCGCGCTAGTTTGATGGCACCTTCGTTCGCCTCAGCACCGCTATTAGCAAAAAAGACTTTATCAAAGCAACTATTTTCCGTCAGCAGATTGGATAAACCAATCATGGGTTCGTTATAAAAGGCAGGACTTGGATTAATGAGTTTCTTAGCCTGAAAATTGAGAGCCTCAATCATTCCAGGATTACAGTGACCCAAGCAATTGACTGCCCAGCCTTGCAAAAAGTCTAAATAGCGTTTGCCGTTGTTGTCGGTTAGCCATGAGCCTTTACCCTCAACCATGATTACCTCAGGGCGTTGAGTAATAAACATTACTGAATGAGTATCAATGGCTTGGGCTGGCTTATTCATGCTGGTCTTGGTTATTAAAGGCTAATGAGGTATCTATTATCTAACTAATCAGATGTATTTTGCGTGTTCTAGTTTGTGACCATATCAGCGGCACTGGTAAAGGAGTCTGCAAAGAATTCTTCTTCAGGCAAATGACATTTGGATGAAAAGTCATCGCGTGCTGCATTGACCATTACGGGGGCTCCACAAGCGTAGACCTGGAGATCTTTCATATTGGGATGATCTGCCATGACTGCTTGGTGGACAAAGCCAGTGCGGCCTTGCCAAGCATCTTCTGCCAAGGCATCTGAAATAACTGGAATATATTGAAAGTTAGTCATCTCTTTTTTCCATGTTTTGCACAGATCATCAAGATACAGATCGCTAGGGCGCCTTCCACCCCAGTAAAGATGAATCGGTCTATCAATCTTTTTGGCCCGCATTTGCTCAATGATCGATTTAATGGGGGCAAAGCCAGTACCGGCTGCTACGAAAATAATGGGCTTTTTGGAGTCTTCTCTTAAAAAGAAACTACCCAGGGGTCCTTCAAAGCGCAGGATATCTTTTTCTTTTAGTGCGGGAGTGTTTGCCCCAAAGACGAAATCAGTAAAGAGACCGCCAGGTAAGTGGCGAATGTGTAATTCAAGTGGCCCCTCTTGATCGGGTGCATTAGCAATGGAATAAGCGCGGCGCTGACCGTCCTTGAGGAGAAATTCTAAGTACTGACCAGCTAGGAACTGAAAACGTTCAGCGGCAGGAAGTTGTAGTTTGAGGATGGCTACATCACTGCTTGGCCGGTCAATCGTATTTACCCGACAAGGAACTTTACGAATGGCAATATCTCCGGCACCCTGGACTTCACGGGCCTCAATGAGAAGATCAGACTGTGGATGGGCGCAGCAAAATAAAGTGCCGCCAGTAGTTTCATCAGCCTTACTTAAAGCGCTCTCGCTATGTTGCCCGTGTGTAACTAGGCCTTCTACTACTTTCCCCTTGCAGGAGCCACAAGCACCATTTTTGCAACCGTAGGGCAGATTAATGCCTTGGCGTAAGGCGGCTTCCAAGACGGTCTCATCTTGGTTAACATTAAATTGTTTGCCGCTCGCTTTGAGCGTGACCTGATAAGACACTCTCATTCCTTTCAATAAATCGTTACGATGTTACTTATGCAATCTTTTGGTAAACCTTCAATCCTGATTATTGGCTGCGGAGATATCGGTCTTCGGGTAGCCAAACAGCTTTCGCGGAGTTATCGCGTTTTTGCACTCACATCGCAAAAAAGCCGCTTTCAGGAGTTGAGGGAGGTTGGCGCGACTCCCATATTGGGTAATCTGGATAAACCAGAATCACTTTGGCGCCTTTCCGGTTTAGCTCAAACCGTCATTCATTTGGCACCACCCCAAAATCATGGAAATCGTGATTGCCGAACCCGCAACCTACTTCGAATTTTAGCCCAAGGATCTCAGGTCGTCAGGCGCCTGATCTATATCAGTACCACAGGCGTTTATGGCGATCATCAAGGTGAGAGGGTGACTGAGGCTACCCCAGTAAGCCCTCAAAGCGAGCGGGCCCAAAGAAGGGTCGATGCAGAGCGGGTTTTACGTTTATGGGGTCCTGCAAATGGAGTTTCTGTGACTATTTTGCGCGTACCTGGAATCTACGCACTTGACCGTTTGCCGATTGAGCGTTTGCAGTCTCAAACGCCAGCACTACCGCCTGAAGAGGATGCCTACTCGAATCACATTCATAGCGAGGATTTGGCAAGATTGGTTTGTGCAGCGGTATACCATGGCAAGCCCCAGCGAATCATCAATACCTGTGATGGTGAAGAAACAAAGATGGGGGATTACTTTGATGAAGTAGCGGACGCTTTTGGCCTAAATCGGCCGCCCAGAATGCCTGCAGAACAATTGAAAAAAATCGTGAGCCCAATGCTTTGGTCATTTATGCGGGAATCTAGAAGGGTAAGTAATGCTCGTCTACATGAATTAAAAACACCACTACGCTACCCGAGTGTAGGCGAGTTTCTGAAAACTATTTCCAAGAATCCTTAAGACCAACCGTACGATTGAATATCGGTTTGCCAGGTTTGGAATCATGCATGTCAGCAATAAAATAGCCATGACGTTCAAATTGAAAACAATCTTCTGCCTTAGTGTCTTTCATGCAAGGCTCTAGATAAGCATTAATCGTTTGCTTAGAGTTTGGATTAATCGCATCCAAAAAGTTTTTATCACCGCTATCAGGATGTGGATCAGTAAATAGGTGGTCGTACAAACGAACCTCAGTAGGAATAGCCTCTGCAGCGCTAATCCAATGAATATTGCCCTTGACCTTATAGTTATTCGAGCCCGGCGTGCCGCTCTTACTATCAGGGAAGTAATTGGCGTTTATTTGAGTGATATTGCCATTGGCGTCCGCTTCAAAGCCTGTGCACTCAATCACAAAGCCATGACGCAAGCGCACGCGGCTACCGGGCTGATCACTAATCGGCGGAAATAATCTGAAGAAACCTTTAATTGGCTCTTTCATAAAGTCATCTTCTTCAATCCATAACTCGCGTGTGAAATGAAATTCGCGATTACCCCATTCAGGATGTTGTGGATGACGTGGTGCTGAGCAGGGCTCTTTCATTGCAGCATCAAAGTTCTGAATGACCAGCTTGAGCGGCTTTAGAACTGCAGTAGCACGAGGTGCTCTTGCCTCAAGATCATCGCGCAGCGCTTGATCAAGGGTGCTCATATCAATCCAGCTATCTGCTTTAGATACGCCAATGCGCTCGCAGAACAAGCGAATACTTTCTGGTGTGTAGCCACGGCGACGGATACCCACAATGGTTGGCATTCTTGGATCATCCCAACCATCAACCTGCTTTTCTTCAACGAGCTGCAATAACTTACGCTTACTAGTGATGGTGTAAGTCAAATTCAGGCGGGCAAACTCATACTGATGAGGTACGGGATCTTTAAAGACTCCCAATTCTTTCAGAGAGTTCACAATCCAGTCATACAGTGGGCGATTATTTTCAAACTCAAGCGTGCAGATAGAGTGAGAGACGTTCTCTAGCGCATCAGAGATGCAGTGGGTATAGTCGTATAGTGGATAGATGCACCATTTGCTGCCAGTACGATGGTGATCGGTATGGCGAATACGGTAAACCACTGGGTCGCGCATCACGATATTGGGGTGAGTCATATCAATCTTGAGGCGCAGAACATGTTCACCATCTTTGAATTTGCCATCACGCATCTCACGAAAGAGAGCAAGATTTTCCTCTGGGCTGCGCTCACGATAGGGGCTATTTTTTCCAGCTTGACCAAAGTTGCCGCGATTGGTATGAATATCCTCAGCACTCTGACTATCAACATAAGCCTTGTCGTTCTGAATCAGTACTTCGGCAAACTCATAGAGACGATCAAAGTAATCGCTGGCGTGATAAAGGTGTGTTCCCCAATCAAAGCCAAGCCATTTGACAGCATCCAAAATACTGTCTGCGTATTCAACATCTTCTTTAACTGGGTTGGTGTCATCAAGGCGCATATTGCAGCGTGCACCACCAGCTTGACCGTTGTAGTCAGCAGCAAGACCAAAGTTTAAGCAAATACTTTTCGCATGGCCGATATGTAAATAGCCATTGGGCTCAGGTGGAAAACGAGTAATGATCGATGGAATAGGCTGACCCACCAAATCGGTTCTCTTGGCAAAAGCGCCACTTGCTAAGTCATGATCAATGATCTGACGTAAGAAGTTAGAGGGCTCAGCTATGGCGCCAGTATTTACTTTGGAGGGTTTGCTATCTTGGGACATAGCCACATTGTAGAGAAAACGCCTGACTCATAAAGAAAAAGCCCGCAAACTGCTGCGGGCTCATTTCTGTAGAGGCTCTGAGAATTACTCCTCTACGAAGGCCTCTTCGCGAGTCTTCTTCACAGCGGGTAATGCCACGATCACTACTAACAAGGCGGCAGCGATCAATAGCCCAAGAGAAAGAGGACGTGTGAGGAAGGTCATGAAATCACCGCGGGATAGTAATAGGGCGCGGCGGAAGTTCTCTTCCATCATTGGTCCAAGCACGAAGCCTAGAAGTAATGGAGGAGGCTCGCAACCAAGTTTGAAGAAGAGGTAACCGATTAAGCCAAAGCCTGCGGTGACATAGACGTCAAACACAGTGTTGTTCACGGTGTACACCCCGATACAGCAGAAAACCAAAATCGCCGGGTAGAGGAAGCGATAAGGAATCTTTAAGAGCTTGACCCAAATACCAATCAGCGGCAAGTTCAAGAGAATCAACATCACGTTACCAATCCACATCGAAGCGATCAGTCCCCAGAACAATGCTGGATTACTAGTCATTACTTGCGGACCTGGTTGAATGTTATGAATCGTCATTGCGCCCACCATCAAAGCCATCACAGCATTTGGGGGGATACCCAATGTGAGCAATGGAATGAATGAGGTTTGGGCAGCAGCATTGTTCGCTGACTCTGGGCCGGCAACACCTTCGATCGCACCTTTGCCAAACTCATGGCTGTACTTGGAAGATTTTTTCTCTACAGAATAAGCGCCAAATGCTGCTAAGGCAGCACCACCACCAGGCAGAATACCTAAGATAGAGCCGATAGCTGTGCCACGCAAGATTGAAGGAATCATGCGCTTAATATCAGTTTTAGTTGGGATCATAGTGGTCATCTTGTTTAAGAAGCCCTCATCGTCGCCAGTTTTCTCTAGATTACCCATGATTTCTGCGAAACCAAACACACCCATCGCCACTGCAACGAAACCAATCCCGTCACTCAATTCAGGGATGTCGAACGCATAGCGAGAAACGCCAGAGTTCACGTCAGTACCAATAATGCCCATTAAGAGGCCTAAGATGATCATGCCAATCGCCTTGATCAAAGAGCCTGATGCCAATACCACCGCACCAATTAATCCTAAGACCATTAGTGAGAAGTACTCAGCTGGACCAAACTTAAATGCGAGCTGTGAAAGTGGAGCGGCAAAAGCAGCTAAAACCAAAGTTGCAAAGCACCCTGCAAAGAATGAACCCATACCAGCAGTAAACAAGGCAACCCCAGCTCGACCATTGCGAGCCATTTGATAACCATCGATTGCCGTCACCACTGACGACGTCTCCCCCGGAATGTTGAGCAAAATGGCGGTTGTGGATCCACCATACTGTGAACCGTAATAAATACCGGCCAACATGATCAAAGCTGCAATAGGAGGCAGGGCGTAAGTTGCTGGTAAGAGCATGGCGATGGTAGCGATTGGGCCAAGACCAGGTAATACGCCAATGAGGGTTCCCAATACGCAACCGATGAGGCAGTACATGAGATTCTGCAGCGTAAATGCTGTATCGAAACCAAGGGCTAGATTACTAAATAATTCCATTTTGTAGTGTCCCGGTTCTTTATTGTTGTAGGAATACTGGCAGGAGTGGGAACTGAAGTTTCAGACCCAATACAAATACTGAATAAGTAAAGGCTACTAGGAAGGCGGCATTAATTAATGAACCCTTCCAAGTAAATTCTTTGCTAGCACTTGCGGAGACTAAGACCAAAACAACCACGGCCACTAAAAAGCCTAAGCGTGGCAGTAATAAGCCGTAGAGCACAACTGATCCAGTAATCTGAGCAATAATCCGCCAACGAAATTTTGGAATCTTCTCGATCGCTGCTGTTGCACCAAAAGACTTCACAAGTACCAAGAGGCCTAAGAGGGTCAGCAAGATACCAAGCCAAAATGGGAAATAACCAGGACCCATCTTGGCTGCTGTGCCATATTGATACTGTGTTGCGATGATGGTGAAGAAGAGGCCAATGACCATATACATGATCCCAGCCCCGAAATCCCGTTGATTGCGAATTTTCAAGTTGCACTCCTTTTGTATCGGCTTAGTTGCCGATCTATTTATTGATGTTGAGCGATTGTAAGGCACTAGGGGGGTCTATTGTCTAGGGTTTGCCCTAGGCAGGTGCCAATGCGATAATTATTGACATGAAAGTCTCTCAAATTCGCCAAGCCTATCTGGATTTCTTTGCCCAAAAGGGTCACCAAATCGTTCCATCTAGCCCGGTGGTTCCCGGGGATGATCCAACCCTGTTATTCACTAATGCGGGTATGAATCAGTTCAAGGATGTTTTTCTAGGGTTTGATAAGCGCCCTTATAACCGGGCTACCACTGCACAAAAGTGTATTCGAGCTGGGGGAAAGCACAATGACTTGGATAACGTTGGCTATACCGCACGCCACCACACCTTTTTTGAGATGTTGGGTAATTTCTCGTTTGGGGATTATTTCAAGAAAGAGGCAATTCAATTTGCTTGGGATTTATTAACCCAAGTATTTAAGTTGCCTAAGGAAAAACTCTTGGTCACCGTATACGCTGAAGATGATGAAGCGTTTGAGATTTGGAATAAGCAAATTGGTATTCCAGCTGATCGAATTATTCGCATTGGTGACAACAAGGGTGCCCGTTACGCTTCTGATAATTTTTGGATGATGGGTGATACCGGTCCTTGCGGTCCTTGTACAGAAATTTTTTATGACCACGGTGAGCATATTCCCGGTGGTCCTCCAGGCAGTCCAGATGAAGATGGTGATCGCTTTATCGAAATTTGGAATAACGTCTTCATGCAATTCAACCGCGATGAATCAGGCGTCATGCATCTGCTGCCTAAGCCTAGCGTGGACACGGGTATGGGGCTTGAGCGTATTGCTGCTATTTTGCAGAAAGTGCACTCCAATTATGAAATCGATCTTTTTGCCAATCTGCTTAAGGCCTCTAAGGATGCTGTAGATGCTGCGGGTGGAGGGAATTGTGATTCACAGAGTCCTTCACTCAAAGTGATTGCTGACCATATTCGGGCTTGCAGTTTTATCGTTGTTGATGGCGTCATTCCAGGTAATGCTGGGCGCGGTTATGTATTACGTCGCATTGCACGTCGCGCGATTCGTCACGGTTACAAACTTGGTGCTCGTAAACCATTCTTTTACCAATTGGTTCCTGCTTTGGTTAAAGAGATGGGGGATGCTTATCCTGAATTACGTGCTGCTCAAGATAAAGTTGGTGAAGTTCTAAAGCAAGAAGAAGAGCGCTTCTTCCAGACGATTGCCAATGGCATGGAAATCTTAGATAGCACATTGGCCGGTAGTGCCAAAGTAGTTGATGGTGAAACTGCTTTCCGCTTACATGATACTTTTGGTTTCCCATTGGATTTAACCGCAGATGTTTGCCGTGAGCGTGGTGTGACAGTCGATTCTCAGGGTTTTGAAGTGGCAATGCAAAAGCAACGTGATCAAGCTAGGGCAGCCGGGAAGTTCAAAGTAGCTCAGGGCTTAGATTACAAAGGTAAGCCAACTCAATTTCATGGTTATGACACCCTCAAGCATGAGGGCGCTAAGGTAGCGGCCCTCTATCTAGATGGCTCCGCTGTGCAATCGGTAAAGGCGGGTGATGCTGCAGTAGTCGTATTGGATAACACTCCTTTCTATGCAGAATCTGGTGGTCAGGTTGGCGATAAAGGTGAGCTTCGTAACGAGACTGTGCGTTTTGCAGTCGAAGATACCTTCAAGATTCAAGCTGATGTCTTTGGTCATCAAGGCGAATTGCTTGAGGGCGAGCTTAAGGTAGGCGATACACTCAATGCTTTGGTAGACACTAAGCAAAGAACAGATACGATGCGCAACCACAGTGCTACACATATCTTGCATAAGGCTTTGCGTGAAGTCCTTGGCGATCATGTGCAGCAAAAGGGCTCTCTAGTAGATGCGATGAAGACCCGCTTTGACTTTACTCACAATGCACCTATTACGGCAGAACAGATTCGCAAAATAGAAGACATTGTTAATCAAGAGATTCTGGAGAACACTGCTACCTCCGGTAAGGTCATGTCTTTGGAAGATGCGCAAAAGACTGGTGCCATGATGCTTTTTGGTGAGAAGTATGGCGATGAAGTTCGTGTTTTAGAGATTGGCTCATCCAAAGAGTTATGCGGTGGTACTCATGTGTCTCGTACTGGAGATATCGGTAGCCTCAAGATTGTTTCTGAAGGTGGAGTAGCTGCTGGCATCCGCCGAGTTGAGGCGGTGACTGGTAATAACGCACTGCACCTATTGCAAGGTATGGAAGATAAGATTAATGAAGCTGCAGCGATTCTGAAAACCCATCCAGGGGATTTGGTGAATAGAGTTTCTCAGCTGCAAGAGAGTTTGCGACAAGCAGAGCGCGAACTAGAAAAAGTGAATTCTAAATTGGCAGCAAGCCAAGGTGATGAGTTGGCTGGTCAAGCAGTTGATGTGAATGGGCTCAAAGTATTAGCTGTGCGGATCGATGGTGCTGATGCGGGGGTCTTGCGTGAAACTATGGACGCCTTAAAAGCAAAGCTTAAAACTGCCGCAATTGTCCTGGCATCTGTGCAGGGTGATAAGGTGAGTCTGATTGCCGGGGTGACGGCAGACTCAATTAGCAAAGTTAAAGCGGGAGACCTCGTGAACTTCGTAGCTCAGCAAGTGGGCGGTAAAGGTGGCGGTAAGCCAGAGATGGCGATGGCCGGCGGTACTGATCCAAGCAAGTTAAACGCAGCATTAGAAAGTGTTCAAGATTGGGTGGCGAGCAAATGAGCGATCAAAATATTGCATTTAATGCTGAGGTAGATGCGATTGGCATGAATTGTCCATTACCTATTTTACGTACCAAGAAAGTGTTAGCTACTATGCAATCTGGTGAGGTGCTAAAAATTAAAGCAACCGATGCAGGCGCAGCGCATGACTTTCCAGCATTTGCCAAACAAACTGGCAATGAATTGATTTGTACTACTACTGAAGGTGATGTGCTGGTTTTCTTCCTCAAAAGAAGATAAGAGCCTTAGCTTAAAGAGCGACTCTTTAAGTAGGCAGCAAAATCAGTAGCTACTTCTGGGTGGCGCAAAGCAAATTCCACTGAAGCTTTAAGGTAGCCAAGCTTGCTACCGCAGTCATAACGGACACCATCGTATTCATAAGCAAAGACAGGCTCTTGCTTCAGTAAGGAGGCAATCGCATCAGTCAGCTGAATTTCTCCACCGGCACCTGGTTTGAGATTGCGAATATGGGAAAAAATCTCCGAAGACAGTACATAGCGTCCAACAACAGCTAAGTTGGAGGGCGCATCTTTGGGCTGAGGCTTTTCAACAATACCATTGAGACGGTAGATGCCTTTAGCTACTTCAGTACCCGCTACGATTCCGTAAGAACTGCTCTTAGCTGGATCGATCTTTTCTACAGCAATCACTGAACCGTTTTGCGCATTAAATACATCGAGCATCTGTTTGAGCACCGGAGGCTGTCCATCTAATAAGTCATCCGCTAGCATGATGGCAAAAGGTTCGTCACGCACTAATTTTTCAGCGCAGAGAACAGCATGACCTAAGCCTAGTGCTTCAGGTTGGCGCACGTAGACGCAATCAACATGACTTGGTTTCACGCTGCGAACGATTTCTAGTAACTCTTTCTTATTCTTGGCTTCAAGCTCAGCCTCTAGCTCATACGCTTTATCAAAGTGATCCTCAATTGCACGTTTACTACGACCGGTAACAAAAATCATTTCAGTAATACCTGCAGCAATTGCCTCTTCAACCGCATATTGAATTAAGGGCTTATCAACCACATTAAGCATCTCTTTCGGGCTTGCTTTGGTGGCTGGCAAAAAGCGAGTGCCTAAACCAGCAACAGGAAAGACAGCTTTGGTAACGGCTTTAGTGCTTAATGGCATAAGGATTCCGATCGCTCTGGATTTTGCTACTGTTTTATTTCAGACGCTCTAATTGTGCAACAAGCTTCTCATGATTTTGCTCAAACCCAGCAAGACGTTGTTTTTCTTGGGCGACAACCTCTTCTGGTGCGCGGGCTACAAAGCTTTCATTGGTCAATTTGCCACGGGCTTTTGTGATTTCATTAGCTAGGCGCTCAATTTCCTTGCCAAGGCGAATGCGCTCTGCGGCAACATCGACTTCAATATTCAGAAGTAGCTTCAGGTCGCCAACAAGCGCCATAGGAGCGCCGGGAGCATCTTTTTCCAAGCCAGACTCATCTTGATAGATTTTGACCTCAGAGAGTTTCGCTAAGGCGAGTAAGTAGGGCGTTGCTTTTTGTAAAAATGCTTCTGGCCCACTAATCCAAAGTGGTACTTTTAGACCGGGGGGTACTTGCATCTCACCGCGAAGATTTCTGCAGGCGTCCACAATCGCTTTAATCTGCGCCACCCAAACTTCACTCTTCTCATCGATCTTATCCGCCTGAGAAACTGGATAAGGTTGAAGGGCAATCGTTTGTTTAGGCTGTTGAGCCAAATCTTTTCCGGATTTTGGCCCAACGGTTTGCCAAAGGGTTTCGGTAATAAATGGGATCAGTGGGTGCGCCATGCGCAAGATAGTTTCTAGTACACGCAATAAAGTGCGGCGGGTAGCGCGTTGTTGCGCGGGAGTTCCTGTTTGCAACTGCACTTTAGCAAGCTCTAAGTACCAATCACAATATTCATCCCAAACAAATTGGTAGATGCTGCTTGCAATATTATCAAATCGATAGTTCTCAAATCCTTTAGCAACTTCAGCTTCAGTTCTTTGCAGTTGAGAAACAATCCATTTATCCGCTGGTGAAAAATCCAAATAGCCTTCTGGGCCACATTGATTGTCGCAAGGCGCAAAGCCATTGTCTTCATCGCTACCAGGGCAGTTCATCAGAACAAAGCGGGTAGCGTTCCATAACTTATTACAGAAGTTTCTATAGCCCTCGCAACGCTTCTGATCAAAGTTGATATTGCGGCCAAGAGAGGCGAGAGATGCAAAGGTAAAACGCAATGCATCGGTGCCAAATGCAGTAATACCATCTGGAAACTCTTTTTTGGTTTTCTTGCTGATGCTTTCTGCTTGCTTAGGATTCATTAAGCCCGTCGTGCGCTTACTAACCAACTCTTCAATCTTGATGCCATCAATCAAATCAATGGGGTCCAAAGTATTCCCTTTGGACTTACTCATCTTTTGGCCTTCTGCATCACGTACTAAGCCGTGTACATAAACAGTATGGAACGGTACCTTTCCAGTGAAGTGGCAAGTCATCATGACCATGCGCGCTACCCAAAAGAAGATGATGTCAAAGCCAGTTACCAATACCGATGACGGCAAGAAGTGATTTAAGGCGGGCGTTTTTTCTGGCCAGCCTAAGGAGCTAAAGGGAACTAGTGCTGAGCTAAACCAAGTATCTAAGACATCGGGATCCCGCTGGAGTTTGCCTGTGTAGCCTGCAGCAGCAGCTTTGGTTTTCACTTCTTCTTCAGAGCGTGCTACAAAGATCTGGCCATCATCACCATACCAAGCGGGGATTTGATGACCCCACCAGAGTTGGCGTGAGATGCACCAGTCTTGAATGTTTTCTAGCCACTGGGTGTAGGTATTGATCCAGTTTTCTGGCACGAGCTTAATGTCACCCTTAGTGACTGCATCTAATGCAGCGCCAGCGATCGACGAGCCGGGCTGGTATTGGTTATCAGGACTTGGTTTGGACATTGCCACAAACCATTGATCTGTCAGCATCGGTTCAATAATCGTTTGGGTACGATCACCACGTGGCACCATCAATTTATGTGGCTGAACTTTTTCTAATAAACCTGCAGCATCTAAATCAGCAACAACTTGTTTGCGCGCTACAAAACGTTCCATGCCTTGATAGGTGGCCGGTGCGTTCTCATTAATTTTGGCATCCAATGTTAGGATGTTGATCAAGGGTAATTGATGACGTTGTCCAACGGCATAGTCATTAAAGTCATGTGCTGGAGTTACTTTAACAACGCCAGTACCAAAGTTTAGATCAACATAGTCGTCTGCAATGATGGGGATCTGTCGATCGCACAAAGGCAAGTTGACGGACTTGCCAATCAGGTGTTTATAGCGCTCGTCCTCTGGATTTACCATGACTGCTACGTCGCCTAGCAAGGTCTCGGGGCGAGTGGTAGCTACAGTCAAATGGCCTGAGCCATCAGTGAGTGGATAGCGTATGTGCCACATCGAACCGTCTTCTTCTTCGCTCACCACTTCGAGATCAGATACTGCAGTTCCTAAAACAGGATCCCAATTGACTAAACGTTTGCCGCGATAAATAAGACCTTGTTCATGTAGTCTTACAAATACTTCCACGACTGCTTTGGACATCTTGCTGTCCATCGTAAAGTATTCTTTACTCCAATCAATCGAAGCACCTAGGCGACGAATTTGACGGGTAATAGTATTGCCAGAAGTTTCTTTCCACTCCCATACTTTTTCTAAAAACTTTTCACGACCTAAATCATGACGAGATACTTTTTGTGCATCGAGCTGACGCTCAACCACGATTTGTGTAGCAATACCAGCATGGTCGGTACCTGGTACCCATAAAGTATTTTTGCCAGACATGCGTGCGTGACGAACCAGGCCATCCATGATCGTTTGGTTAAAAGCGTGACCCATATGTAGGGTGCCAGTGACATTAGGGGGTGGCAGCTGAATTGAAAAGTCAGCTTTACCTTCATCCATGCTGGCATCGGCAATCCCTCTTCTCTCCCACTCTGGTCCCCAGTAAGCTTCGATTGGGGCGGGTTCATAGGATTTAGCGAGTTCGTCTGCTGAACTGGCAGTTGGTGAATTAGGGGTATTTGAGGCATTTGGCATAAGAGGCAAATTATAATTGGGGCGATGTACTCTGACTTGCTCGCCAACCTCAATCCAGAACAGCACGAGGCAGTGACCCTCCCGCCTGTCAATGAAGATGGCCAAGCTCGATCAGCTTTGATATTGGCTGGGGCTGGCAGCGGCAAGACCCGCGTCCTTACTACCCGTATCGCCTGGTTGATTCAGACTGGTCAGGTATCGCCTATAGGCGTCCTAGCTGTGACTTTTACCAATAAAGCAGCCAAAGAGATGATGGTGCGCTTAAGTGCCATGTTGCCCATTAATACGCGGGGCATGTGGATTGGCACTTTTCATGGCCTTTGTAATCGTTTATTGCGTGCCCATCACAAAGAGGCTGGCTTGCCTTCCACCTTTCAGATCTTAGACACCCAGGACCAACTTTCTGCCATTAAGCGTCTTTTAAAGGGTTTGAAGGTTGATGATGAAAAGTACCCTCCAAAACAACTGCAGTACTTTATTGCCCATGCCAAAGAGCGGGGACAGCGTGCTAAAGATGTATCTACAGGAGATGATTTTCAGGCAAAGATGGCGCAGCTATATGCCGCCTACGATGAGCAATGCCAGCGTGAAGGTGTTGTCGATTTTGCTGAACTACTCTTGCGTAGTTATGAATTACTAAAACATAGTGAAGCGATCCGGACTCACTACCAAGAGCGTTTTCGTCATATCTTGATCGATGAGTTTCAGGATACCAATGCCCTGCAATATGCCTGGCTCAAATTATTATCAGGACATGAGGGCAGTCGTATTAATGTTAGTGGTGCCGGAAGCAGCTCGGTATTTGCAGTGGGGGATGACGATCAAAGTATTTATGCTTTCCGTGGTGCTGATGTTGAAAACATGCGGCTTTATGAAAAACAGTTTCATCCGATGATGGTGAAGTTAGAACAGAACTATCGCTCACATGGGCATATTCTCGATACGGCAAATCATTTAATTGCTAATAACTCAGAGCGACTTGGTAAGAATCTTCATACTGATGCAGGCCATGGTGAACCCGTACGTATCTTTGATGCGCCAAGTGATCATGCTGAAGCTGCTTGGCTAGTTGATGAAATTAAAGCCTTGGTTGGCAGCGGCATCAAACGAACGGAGATTGCTCTTCTATATAGGAGTAATGCACAGTCCCGCATCATTGAGCATGCATTGTTCTCGGCAGGCATTCCTTATCGCGTCTACGGTGGATTACGATTTTTTGAGCGTGCTGAAATTAAACATGCTCTTGCCTATATGCGCTTACTTGAGAACCCTAACGACGACACCTCTTTCTCGAGAGTAGTGAACTTCCCCACGCGGGGTATTGGCGCAAGATCGATTGAAGCGCTGCAAGATGCTGCCAGAGCTCAGCAATGCTCTTTGTATACAGCAGCGTCTTCCTTGGAAGGCAAAGCTGGTGCAGCACTTGGCGGTTTCGTACGTTTGGTAGACCATATACGTGAAGCAACGCGCCACAATACTTTGCCTGAAACCGTTGAGTTTGTGATTGGGCACAGTGGCTTGATTCAGCACTACCTTTCAGAACGTGAAGGTCAAGATCGCGTAGAAAACTTACAGGAATTGATTAATGCCGCCACTGCCTTTATTGCAGAAGAGGGTTATGGGCAAGATGCTGCTGCTGCCATGCTTCCAGGTGAAAATGCGCCAGGTGTAGTGGAAATTTCACCATTAGCGGCATTCTTATCGCACGCCTCATTAGAAGCTGGCGATAATCAAGCGCAAGCTGGGCAAGACGCAGTGCAATTAATGACTGTGCACTCTGCAAAAGGCTTGGAGTTCATCTCGGTATTTATTACAGGGCTAGAAGAAGGCCTATTTCCTCACGAAAATAGCATCAACGAACAAAATGGTTTAGAGGAAGAGCGTCGCTTAATGTATGTGGCGATCACTCGTGCTAAAGAGCGCCTATATCTCTCGCATACTCAATCCCGCATGCTTCATGGCCAGGTACGCTATAACATGCCATCGCGCTTCTTAGAAGAATTGCCAGCAGAATCTTTGAAGTGGCTGACACCTAAGGCAAAAGATGCGCGTTGGGGCGGGAATGCTAAATCGGGCTCCACTTGGCAAGATGGCTATACCCGTCAACGTGAATATGAATCCAATGATTTCTTTGACTCTGGTAGCGAACGTCCAAGACCTACTAAGCGAGTTGGCTCAGCTTCAACTGAAGTAAAAAGACTGGCTTCACCGCCGCGCGGAAGTTATCCATTCACAATTGGTCAAAATGTATTTCATACTAAGTTTGGCGAAGGTCGTGTTACTGGCTTAGAAGGGGTTGATACGGATGCACGAGCCCAAGTGAGTTTCAAGCGTCATGGCGTTAAATGGTTGCAACTCAGTGTTGCCAAGCTTGCAGCCATTGATTAGATGAATCTCAGTTGTTGCTTAAACTGATGGAATGACTTCGTCTTCAGTAAAGCACGCTTTCCATGTGGCATAGAAAGAGCAGTGCATTAACGTTAAGCCTGCCATAGAGATAGGTGCGATGATAAAAGAGCCTACTTGGCCAAGATTCAGCGCATCAAAAATCATTCCTACCGTTAGCGGAAGTGCAATCAGGATGACGCTCCAAATGGAAAGATATAAAAAGAAGGCGCCCTTATTGGTCCAGCAAGCTAAGCAGCTTGAAAATAGTGCTTTAGCAACCGACATATCTGCCCATGCTATCAAGATCGGCGAGAACCACATCAACATCGCCACTGGTATGTAAAGGAATGCCCCAAAGAACAGCACTAAATAAATTTGGCGGATTGCTTCGGGCGTGATGGGCTTGTCACTGGTCAGTAATGGCAGCAGCAGTTCAAAGTCAACCAAGAGACTCAATATAAAACTCAAGAGCAAAATCAGAGCTGCATACACTAGACCTAATTGCAGTATGCGTCGACGTACAAGAGCACCAGACTTTAGTGCGATTAAATAGACCATCGGAGTAATGCGCTCCTTTTGAATCGCCTGACGACATGCTGTCATAAAGCCAACCGCCAATGTGGGGGTGAGCAGGAGGACAGCAAAAACACCAACTACCGGAACAATGACGGCTAATTGAGCAGCAAAGACGTACATAAAGACCAGCATCAAAAACCCAAGTGGGTTTTGTTTGAAGAGCCAAATTCCCTGTCTAATCCAGGTATAGCCTTCATTAGGTGCGACAGAATTGAGTTTCATAGAGAGCGACGACTTAAGAGAATACGTTCAAAGTGGGTTGGATCATGCGGCGTCAACATTTGTGCATCCCTTGGGAGATAAAAATCCCATAGGCGCGAAACCCAAAAGCGCAGGGCTGCTGCACGTAACATGAGGGGCCAACTAGATTGCTCTTCTTTGGTGAGTGGGCGCACTGATTGATACGCTTTCAAAAGAGCATCAAGGCGGACTGGATCCAAATCTTGCTTGTTATCTGCAAGGCACCAATCATTTGCAGTTACCGCCAAATCAAAGAGCCACTTATCAGTACCGGCGAAATAGAAATCAAAAAATCCTCCTAATTGATCTTTAGAAGTATCGCCTGATTCGTGCGAATCAAACAGGACATTGTCACGAAAGAGGTCACAATGACTTGCGCCCTGAGGAAGATTGTCATATGCTGCTGAACTAAAAAATGCTTCTTGAGTTGCCAGTTCGTGAGTGAGCAGATCTTTTTGCGATGTATTTAAATGCGGCAATACCAAAGGAATGGTTTTTTGCCACCAGCCAAGGCTGCGAAGATTTTCTTGTGTCTTGGAAAAATCTTTTCCGGCTAAGTGCATTTTGGCTAACATCTCACCAACCAGTGCGCAATGATTTACTTCTGGCAGCAGTATGGATGCCCCAGGTAGCTTGGTAACGATAGCAGCGGGCTTGCCTTTAAGCTTGAAAAGAATTTCACCTTTATTATTTTCAATGGGCTTAGGAACGCGAATCCCTTGATTCGCCAGATGGCGCATTAACTCAAGGTAATAGGGTAGCTGCTGTTCAGATAGTCTTTCAAAAATAGTTAATACGTACTCTTCTTTATTGCCTCCCTTGGTGGTGTCAAGAAAAAAATTCGAGTTTTCAATGCCACCATGGATGCCCCGTATTGCCGTGGCTTGACCAATATTGAAATCTTCCAAAATCCAATGACTGATATCGCTAAGTTCGATCGGTGTGAAAACAGCCATGAAGCAACAACTATTCTTTATTTAATGGGAATACTGATGCTGGGTACGCTCAGTAAATTACCCTCACCAGATTGAGGGCCGGGCATAACAGAGTCAGGCGGCGACATGTCATAAGTGGTGTACTTCGTCTTAACTTGCACTTGGGTTGGGCTATTGGCATCTTTGTATTCAGTGACCTCGGTACCACGGTCATTCTTGTACTGATAGCTTGGCTGACGGCCTTGGGGCCCCTCTAACGCACCCGCTGGGCTCATTGTTGGGGAAAGCGGCTGCTTATTAATCCTATTAAGCTCTGAAGGGCTCAAAGCTTGGCTGTTATTCTGAGCGTGGGTTGGTCCCGTCGCTAAGATCCCGAAAAGTACTAAAAAGCTCATGAGAGCAAGGTTTTGACTAAGGGCGTGGCCAATTAAGTTAGTTAGAACATGCATCATTTTTCACCTTTTCAAGCCTACTCTCGGGTGGTTCCTTAACCAGACCTGTAGGCAATTCACAACTAGATTGTACGATTGCAGTATGACTAAACATAGACTCTTATTAGTAGACGGTTCTAGCTACCTCTACCGCGCCTTCCACGCTATGCCAGACCTCAGAAATGGGGCTGGAGAGCCTACTGGGGCTATATATGGCATGGTTAATATGATGCGCCGGGCTAGATCTGAGCTCAAGGCGGATCATATTGCCTGTGTTTTTGATGCTAAGGGCAAGACTTTCCGGGATGAAATGTACTCTGAGTACAAGGCTCATCGCTCCCCAATGCCTGAGGATTTAGTTAAACAAATTGAACCAATTCATGCAATTGTGAAAGCATTGGGATGGCCAGTGTTGATGGTTTCTGGCGTGGAAGCTGATGATGTGATTGGTACTTTGGCTTGCCAAGCTACCCAAGCTGGATGGGAAACAATTATCTCAACTGGCGATAAAGATTTAGCTCAATTAGTTAATTCATCAGTGACGCTGATTAATACGATGAGTAATGAAAAATTAAATATCGAAGGCGTGATTGAAAAGTTTGGCGTTCCGCCAGACCGCATAGTAGATTACTTGTCGATTATCGGCGATACAGTGGATAACGTCCCTGGAGTTCCTAAGGCTGGACCTAAGACTGCAAATAAATGGTTAGCAGAGTTTGGCGACCTTGATAATTTAATGGCCAATGCAGATCAAATCAAAGGCGTAGTGGGTGAAAACTTGCGCGCATCTTTAACTTGGTTACCTAAAGCACGTGAACTGATTACCGTAAAAACGGATTGTGATTTAACGCCTCATTTGCCTGGTTTGGATGATCTGCATGCGAAGTCTGAAGATGCTGCATTGTTGCGAGAATTATTTGAGCGATATGCCTTTAAGACGTGGTTACGCGATGTTGAAAAGCAGCTGACAAGCCCGTCTGGAGAGAGCGCTGAGGTGGAAGCTACATTAGATCTAGCCGGCACGCCCATTGCCAATGCGTTATCCGAGAGATTTACCTCACCCAACAAATCTACAGTGATTGCAACATCACCTACAAAAGATTTATCGCAAGACACACGAGATTTACAAGGTGCTATAGAGAAAAATTATGAATGCGTAGTTGACGAGGCGAGCCTTGAAAAATGGCTGAAGAAAATTGAGTCTGCTCAATTAACTGCAGTTGATACAGAAACTACTAGCCTTGATGCTCTAGCTGCAGAATTGGTTGGTATTTCTTTATCAGTTAAGCCGGGTGAGGCTTGTTACATTCCAGTCGCTCATCGCAATGGAGAAGTGCAACTAGATCGCGCTACTGTTCTTGCGCGCATAAAGCCTTGGCTGGAAAGTAAAACACACTTGAAGGTGGGGCAAAACTTAAAGTACGACGCGCATATCTTTGCCAACTATGGAATCACCATGAACGGCATTGCATTTGATACCTTGCTTGAGTCTTATGTCTTGGAATCTCACCTTCCGCACAATATGGATAGTTTGGCTGAGCGCCACCTTGGTATGAAGACCATTCGTTACGAAGAGGTCTGCGGCAAGGGTGTTCATCAAATTGGCTTTGATCAGGTTGATCTCAAAATCGCGACGGACTATGCAGCAGAGGATGCAGACATTACTTTGCGCCTCCATTTAGAGCTTTGGCCACAGATTCAGGAAAATCCTGGATTGTTGTACGTCTATGAAAAGATTGAAATGCCTGCAATGCGCGTGCTTGGCATTATGGAGCGCAATGGCATTCGGATCGACTCTGCTTTATTAGCCAAACAAGGTCAGCAAGTAGGTAAGCGTCTCCTGGAATTAGAGGGAGAGATTCATCAGCTGGCTGGGCAACCGTTCAATATTCAATCACCTAAACAGATTGCAGAAATCTTATTTGGCCAACTTGAATTGCCAGTGATTAAGAAGACACCATCTGGCGCACCCTCTACCGACGAAGAGGTTTTACAAAAACTTGCTGAAGATTATCCTTTGCCAGCCCGTATCTTGGACTATCGTAGTTTAGCCAAGCTCATGTCTACCTATATTGAGAAATTACCGCGGATGGCTGATCCAAAAACAGGGCGTGTACATACGAACTTCTCTCAAGCGACTGCTGTCACCGGTCGCTTAGCCTCTAGCGATCCAAATTTACAGAACATTCCTGTACGAACTGAAGAAGGTCGTCGCATCAGAGAGGCTTTTGTGCCGGCAAATGGTTGTAAGTTGCTTTCAGCTGACTATTCTCAAATTGAGCTGCGCATCATGGCGCATATTGCCGAAGATGAAAATCTATTGACTGCTTTTAGAGATGGC
>Ga0194038_1000148_pt1 | contig 30142 bp, 38 predicted proteins | sample JunL226m_MetaG_FD_148630 | JGI IMG/M metagenome (GOLD analysis project Ga0194038, IMG submission 148630) | Anoxic zone freshwater microbial communities from boreal shield lake in IISD Experimental Lakes Area, Ontario, Canada - Jun2016-L227-6m | ecosystem: Environmental > Aquatic > Freshwater >... | reverse complement strand
TTAATCGCTCTCAAAGGCCTAATTTAAGGTCAGGACCGAATTCCACATCTTTGTTAAGATCCTGAAATCTATTTAAAACCTAGAAAGGTTATGAAATGCCTCAATTTGCTGCAAACTTGACCATGCTTTTCAATGAAGCTCCCTTTATGGAGCGTTTTGAGCGCGCTTCTAAGTCTGGCTTTAAAGCCGTAGAATTTCTGTTCCCTTATGCGTTTCCTGCCTCTGAAATTAAGCAGGAACTAGACCGAAACAACCTAAAACTCGTTCTTCATAATTTGCCGGCTGGCGATTGGGATGCTGGTGAGCGTGGCATTGCATGCCACCCGGACCGCGTAGATGAATTTCGTTCTGGCGTTACCAAGGCAATTGAGTACGCAAAAGCCTTAGGCGTTCCACAGCTAAATTGCTTAGCGGGGAAAATGCCTGAAGGCGTTAATTCGAAGTTATTACATGACACTTTTGTATCGAACTTAAAGTATGCGGCCATGGAATTGAAGAAGGCCAATCTCAAACTACTCATTGAGCCTATCAACACTTTTGATATACCTGGATTCTTTCTTTCTACAACTCAGCAGGCTATTGACATCATTAATGAAGTGGGTGCAGATAATTTATACGTGCAATATGACATCTATCATGCCCAACGCATGGAAGGCGAGCTCTCCAATACGATTAAAAAGAATTTCAATATGATTGGACATATTCAGTTGGCAGACAATCCAGGTCGAAATGAACCTGGCACAGGGGAAATTAATTACCCACACCTTTTTAAATTGATAGACAGCCTAGGGTATACAGGTTGGATAGGCTGCGAATATAAGCCCGCCACGAATACTGAAGCTGGCTTAGGCTGGGTTAAAAATTTAAATTCATAAGATTAGTTAGAGAAAAATAAAGGAAACGAAATGAGTCAGAAATTGAAATTAGGTTTTGTTGGGCTTGGAATCATGGGTGCCCCTATGGCTGGACAGCTAGTGAAAGCAGGGCATGAGGTATTTATTACTACGCGCAGCAAAGTTCCAGAAGATCTAGCTTCGACCTCAGCAATCAAGTGCGCTAGCCCACGTGAAGTAGCTGAAAAAGCAGACATTATTTTCACAATGGTTCCCGATACACCGGATGTTGAAAAAGTATTGTTTGGTGAAAATGGAGTAGCTGCAGGTCTATCTAAAGGCAAAGTTGTTGTAGATATGAGCTCTATTTCACCGATTGCCACTAAAGAGTACGCCAAGAAAATAAATGCCTTGGGTTGTGACTACCTTGATGCGCCCGTTTCAGGTGGAGAGGTCGGCGCAAAAAATGCGACACTTTCGATCATGGTTGGCGGTGATGAGACAGTATTTAATAAAATAAAGCCAGTGCTTGATCTCATGGGTAAAAATATCAACCTAGTAGGCGGCAATGGCGATGGCCAAACTGCTAAGGTGGCGAATCAAATCATTGTTGCTCTGAATATCGAAGCTGTAGCAGAAGCTTTATTATTTGCTTCTAAGGCCGGCGCCGATCCTGCAAAGGTACGTCAGGCATTGATGGGCGGCTTTGCAAGCTCAAAAATTCTAGAGGTTCATGGCGAGCGCATGGTTAAGCGCACATTTGATCCTGGTTTTAGAATAGAACTTCATCAAAAAGACCTTAATCTTGCTCTCAATAGTGCACGCGCTTTAGGGGTTTCTCTTCCGAATACAGCCACTGCACAGGAATTATTTAACTCTTGCGCTGCAAATGGCGGAAAAGCCTGGGATCACTCTGCAATGGTGAAAGCCTTAGAAAAGCTGGCCAATTTTGAGGTTGGGCAAAAAATCTAAGAATTGAATATGGCATCGACTTTATTGGTCTATTTGCACGGATTTCGCTCATCGCCTAGATCTAGCAAGGCCGTCAAGACCAGTGAGGCCGTTAAGGCTTTATCAACTCCGGATCATTCGATTGAATGGTATTGCCCCCAATTAATGGCTTCTCCAAAAGCCAGCATGATGATGGTGTCAAAACATATCGATCAGTCTAAGGCTGATAGATATGTTGTCATTGGCTCATCGCTTGGTGGCTTTTATGCCAATTACTTAGGGGAAAAATATGCCTGTAAGGCAGTTGCCTTAAATCCCGCCGTTCGGGCAGCTAGAGAGCTTGCGCCTCATGTGGGGATGATGACTGAATACGATAGTGAAGAGCCTTTTGATTTTCGGCCTGAATATATTGATGAGTTAAAGGCCTTACAAGTTGAGAGGATTTCTGATCCAAGTCGCTACTTTTTGATTGCCGCAAAAGGGGATGAATTACTAGACTGGAAAGAGATGAGCGAGTTCTATCAAGGTGCTAAACAGCTTATTCTGGAGGGCGGCGATCATGGAATTGCTGATTATTCAGACCATCTTCCAAGGGTCATGGAGTTTATATCCCTCTAGATGATTGATTGCCGCAAAGTTCTTCTGTAAGATAAGTCAAACGATTGATGGCTTTGCCTTGGTCGAGAAAGGAGAGTTTGTGCTGAGCATCTTGAAATTGGACGCTGGTGGAATTCCCCAGGGTTGGGTTAATGCTGAAGAGGCAACTAAACATTACGCCGATAGCAGCGTCTTATGGACCCTAGGTGAGCCTGTCATGAAAATGCGTGGTGGCATTTCTAGGGCTAGCGGATTGCAATCCGTCATCGAACTTCATTCAATCATTGCCATTAAGGGCAGCGCAAAGATTAATTTATTTGACGTTGCACCAGTCATCACAAAACATAAACTTTTTAAGCGTGACCGCGGACTTTGTGCGTATTGCGGCGATGCTATCCATGAAAATTATGCTGAGGCCGAACATATCATTCCCAATAGTCGGGGGGGGAAATATTCTTGGATGAACTTGGTGATTTCCTGTAGACCATGCAATCAACGCAAGGGTAATCGCACACCCGAGCAAGCCGGTATGGGCTTGTTGTATACCCCTTATCTTCCAAGTCTTTATGAGGATATGATTCTTAAAGGCCGTAATATACTCGCCGACCAAATGGATTTCTTAGCGGCTAATTTACCCAAGAATAGTCGCTTACTTGAGGGTGCTCCCTGAACTTGGAATTGCGGCAAGACAAGCGTCTTAATACTAATCGCTTGATGTACGCAAATTCTTTACGAATTATTCTCGTTGCTTTGGCTTTGTCTTTACTTGGCCACTTTATTCTGTTTTTCGGTATCCCATTTCTCTCCTTTAACTCAGCCCCACAGATTGCTGATGATTTGATCATCAGAACCGAACTAAAGCTTGAGCCTCCAAAGAAAATCCAGATGTCTAAGGCGCCTAGAAAGAAAGTGAGCAAAGAAAATTCTAGTAATCAAGTTCTGGACTCTAAAAGCCTTACAACAGGCGAGCAGGGCGGTGCTAGTAAACAACAGGGAGCCGCCTTTAAGCTTCCTGAATCTGGAGTTATTTATTACGACTCATATGTAGATGGTCAAAAATATCAAACTGGGGAAATCGATTGGAGAGTTGATGGCAATAATTATCGGCTCTACATCAATATTCCATATGCTTTTGTTGGCCCATTTGTTTTTGAGTCACGAGGTACAGTAGATGCCTATGGCATGGCTCCTGCTATCTACTGGGCTCAACGCGGTACTAATCCGCCCCGATATTCACGCTTTGATAGAGATGAAAAGGGAGGAGGGCAGATGTTCTTCTCAGAAAAGCCAGAATTTACCCCAACCATTCTTCCGGGCACTCAAGACCGTTTTAGCCTAATGTTTCAGCTTGCCTCCTTATTAAATGGAGATGGCAAGATTGATGAGGCAGGTAGTGTTAGAGCGTTGCCAGTAGTTGATTACAACACCCTCGATATGTGGCAGTTTAAGAGTTATGGCGAGACAATTTCTGAGGATGTTCCCACATTAGGAAAATCAGTCAATCGTCATTACGCGCTCATGCAGCGTGAAAATGATCCATATAAACGTCAAGTGGATATTTGGCTAGCCAAGGATCTGGAGTGGCTGCCTGGTAGGATTCGCTCTCAGGAGGCTAATGGTAGGGTTCTAGAGCTGGTATTTAAGCAAAAGAGCCCAATACCATCAGCTAGAACACCTTAAAAACGGGATCCTGACTTGGATTTTGGGTTTGAACCAATTAAGGCCATCATCATTGAATATAAGGCTGCGCCAGACATCGATACAGCAAAAATACCTGTAAAAGAGATGATGATGGGCAGAATTTTCCATTGCTCACTGATGGTGTAGTCGCCATATCCAACAGTTGTGTACATTTCACCGGCAAAGAAAAAAGTCTGTGGATTGGTAGGGAAAATCTTTATGGCAACACAGATATAGGTCCACGCGATAATTTCAGCAAAATGAACCGCAATAATGAGCAAGATGGCAATGAAATAAGAGAGGAAATTAGCTCCATAGATACGCTTATTTTCTAGCTTTTGATCTAGCCAATGAAATGTTCCGGCAATGGATAAAACAATCATGGCATGCACAGTGAGCATGAAACAAGCCAATAGGAGAAGGACCCAAACTTGGCTGTTTCCCATGTCGGTATTGATCTGATCAAATAGACTCTTAATGCTGGGTAGGTCAGCGTTGCGTATTAGGTCTATAAGGTACATTGGATTTAGGGGAAGTGATTACAGAAATATCTTATTTGACATAATAATGATTATACGCAGTTAAGGTATATCAAGACTTGCTTGAATTTGGCTTAACAGGTCCAGTGTAAGGCTTTTTATAGAGCTTTAACCACCTAGATCTAAGCCCTTCACCAACCCATGGTTTGTCATAAATATCAGCAATATCAATTGCGCTTAAGCCGTTGTTATTTCGAATTTGAAGATCGGCGCCCTTATCTAATAAAAGCTTTACCAGTTGCTCATTACCAGACTGAACGGCCATCATCAATGGGGTTGTATTGCCTATGCTCATAGCGTCAACTGTAGCTCCATTAGCAATGAGAAATTGAGCCACATCAAAATGACCCTTAGCGCAGGCGTAATGCAATGGAGTCCAGCCTATATGATCAACCATAGACTTATTTTTAAGGACCAAGGTCTGAACTAAGGGTAAATTACCCTGTATGGATGCCATCATTAACGGTGTTTCACCGCTTTTATTGGATAGATCTACGTCAATCTTCTTGTCATTGAGGAGCAATTCAATCACTTTCTGAGAATTGTCTTTAATAGCCAAAATGAGCATTGGATTGCCATTAGCATCTACTGCATTGGGACTAATACCCGTTGAAAGCAAGTACTTAACCTCAGATACATTGTCAAATTTAGCTGCCTTGGCAAAATCTGCTGCTTGTTCGCTTGTTTGAGCGTACAGACAAGGGGTTGCCATAAAAAATGTTAATAGGCAAACTTGAAAATATTTAAATCTTAATCTCATGAATACTTCCTATCTATCTGAAAACATTCATAAAAGTTCTTAGAAGTTGCTGATGCAAGAACATCAACTTCTATACCTTTGAGATGAGCGATAAATTCACCAACTTTCGCTACCCAAGCAGGTTCATTGGTCTTGCCTCGATATGGAATTGGGGCCAAATAAGGCGAATCCGTTTCAATAAGAAGCCTTTCAAGTGGCACTTGTTTACAGGTTTCTTGCAAATCCTTAGCGCTTTTAAAGGTAACAATTCCTGAAAAGGAGATAAAAAAGCCCATTTGCATGGCTGATTTAGCCATTTCCAAACTTTCTGTAAAGCAATGCATGACGCCTCCGATACGCTCAGCGCCCTCCTCTTTGAGGATTTTGATGGTGTCTTCAGAAGCAGAGCGGGTATGAATGATTAGAGGCTTTTTGGAGGCAATTGCAGCCCTGATATGAGTTCTAAAGCGCGCTCTTTGCCACTCCATTGATTCATAGCTGCGATCACCCATGCGGTAGTAATCAAGACCAGTCTCCCCTATAGCGATAATTTTGGGATACTTTTTGGCAGTCTCAACTAAAAACTCTAGCGTAGGTTCGGGCGTATCTTCATAGTCCGGATGAACGCCTACAGAGGCAAACAAATGTGGGTGATCTTGTGCAAGCTTGAGTACCTTAGGAAAGTCTGGCAGATCAACTGACACACATAAAGCATTGCTTACTTTGGCGGACTCCATATTCTCCAGCACCTCTGTTAGGCGCGATTGGAACTCTGGAAAATCGAGGTGGCAATGGGAATCTATAAACATGACAGGCTATTTTAGACTGTCTAAGCGCATTCTATGTCTCAAAAACCTGCTGATATTGTGCAAGCAAAGCCTCGAGCTGAATTCTATTGGCTAAAGGATGATTTTCATGCCGCCGGGCTTGAATAAGGGATTTCCAAAACTGATGCAGTTTAGGGGTTTTAGCTACTTGGGACAAGACATTAAGAGTTGCAAAATGTTTTAGGTAATAACGTGGCTGTCCACCTTGATTCATGCTTTGCAAATCAGAAACCCAGCGTTGCATTGCTGCCAGTAAATAGGAGTATTGAGCCTTATGTGTCTTTTCGGCAGCATCTAGCCAATTGATTCGCACTCCTTGAGACATCGATTGAAGAAGGTAGCGGGATGCTTGAATGGAGATGCTCAACTCATCCTTTTCATCCTTGTTATGCCTAGCTATTAAAGAATCCAATACTGAGTAGGGAGCCCCGCCCTGCTCATCATAAATAGTATCAACATCAGCATCGCTGACTTTAAGACCGCTAATTTTGCTCAGTTGAGTATTTAACCATGCTAAACCTTGCGAGCGATCTGGACGTGGAGCAGTCAATAATCTGCATCTAGAACGAATGGTTGGCAAGACGCGATCAACTCGATCGGCAAGGAGTATAAAAATAGTATTTGCTGGTGGTTCTTCCAGTGATTTGAGTAAGGTGTTTGCAGCATCAGGACGAAGTAACTCTAGGGGGTAAATGAGAATGACGCGATTACCACCTCTATGAGACCCGATCGATAGACTCTCAATCGCACTACGGGTTTCTTCAATAGAGATATTTTTCTTCTCTTTCTTATCGGTTGCTTCAGCATCAGCATCTTCACGTGGAATCTTCGCTTTTTTTGGAGAGTCGTCGCTTTCATAATCGGCTTGTGGCAAGAGTTTGCGATGGGTCTCAGGCACTAGCGCAATAAAGTCAGGGTGATTACCAGTATCAAACCAATGACATGCTTCGCATTGCCTGCATGGTCGAGCTGCCACTTGGGCGCTCTCGCACAAGAGGGATCTAGCAAGTTCTAATGAAAATGCAAACTTACCAATACCAGACTGACCATGAAGCAAGATCGCATTAGGGAAGTTGGCAAAATCTAATCCTTCCCACAGAGGCTGCAACCATGGCGCTCTCTCCCTTTGTTGCGTACCGAACATCACATCACTCATTTAGATGGTCATTTCCAGGTTTTTCAAATCACCCCAAATGACGTCAGGAGTTTTAGTCGCATCTACCAAGTAGAAGCGCTTAGGATCCTCTTTTGCACGACGTAAATACTCTTGCCGAACCTTTTCAAAAAAATTCAAATCCATTTTTTCAAACTTATCAGGAGCTCGTACTTTAGATCTGCGAGCTTGTGCAATCTCACCAGGCAGATCAAAAAGGATGGTCAAATTGGGTTGCAATAAAATGCCATTGGGGCGTCCTTGAACCCAGTGCTCCAACTCATTTAACTTTTTGAGACTTAAGCCCCGCCCTCCACCTTGATAGGCAAAGCTTGCATCGGTAAAACGATCAGAGATCACTATTTTTCCGGCGCTCAAGGCTGGCTCGATTACTTGGGCGATATGTTCCCGACGAGCAGCAAACATTAACAATGCTTCTGTTTCAAGATTCATAGGTGCGTCTAGCAATAATGTTCTAAGCTGTTCACCTAGTGCAGTTCCGCCAGGCTCGCGCGTCATGACTACTTCACGTTTGGGATAGCGTTCTTGCAGTAACTTTTGAAATGACTCGATGTGGGTGCTCTTACCAGCACCGTCGATGCCCTCAAAGCTAATGAAATATCCTGGATAGATTGATGTCATATTAATTAAATCTAGTTATTGAGAAGCGCGGTTTAACTTCCGTTGGTATTTATCGACTGCCGCCTCATGTTCGCTCAGGCTTTGAGAAAATTGGCTAGTTCCATCGCCCTTGGCAACAAAATATAAGGCATTACTCACTGCCGGATGAATGGCGGCATCAATAGACTCTTTGCTAGGCATGGCGATGGGCGTGGGGGGTAAACCTTTGTGCATATAGGTATTGTAGGGATTGTCTTTCCGCAGGTCCGCTTTACGTAAATTACCATTAAATTTGGGCCCAATTCCATAGATTATCGTTGGATCAGTCTGTAGCAGCATTCCTTTATTTAAGCGATTGGTAAAGACTGCGGCAACCAATTCTCGATCACTTGAGCGACCAGTTTCCTTTTCTACAATGGAAGATAGTATGAGAAGTTCATATGGGCTCTTGAGCGGTGAAGCTAATGCTTTTTGTGACCATGCATGAGAGAGCTGTTTATTCATCGCTTGAGATGCCCTACGATAGATATTGATATCAGACTCACCTGGGTCAAAAATATAAGTATCAGGCAGAAAAACACCTTCTAGATTTGGGTATGGAAAATTCAGTTTTTGTAATAGCTCTTTCGAGCTCATGCCTTTAGTGGTGTGAACTAAGGCTGCATGAGAGTCAACTAAACTCCTTAATTGCCAAATTGTCATTCCAGGGATGATGGCAATACTCTCCCGCACTCTATCTCCCCTTGCTATTTGGAAGAGTATGGTTCCTAAGCTTGCACTCGTTGGCAAAAGATAGGTTCCTGGTTTGAGCTTAGATCCTAACAATAAAGCTCTCACGCTAATCTGAAAAGGAATTGTGCTCACTGAGATACCTTGTGCACGCAACTGCTCAGATATGCTTGTCAAACCGGATTGCGGCTCAATTTTGACTTTATAGGTAGATGTATCTGCAATATTAGAAATGGATGGCACTACAGGCCAAAAAAAGATGCTGGCGTATAAAAGGCTAAGCAAGACAACAAATCCATATAGCCAGGGCCTGAATTTTCTACCCTTAGAATTTTTTAGTCTGGAAAAACCGCTCCCCTGTTTTTTTCTGCTCATCAAGCTATGATAAAAGGGTCATGACCAATAAAACTCAAAACCCCCCAAATCAAGTCACTCTGTCCCAGTGGAGCTTAATCTTTGTAGAAGGCGCAGATGCTGCCAGTTTTTTACAAAATCAACTCAGCAACTCTGTTCTAGGCTTAAATCGTACTTTTTCACCCCAAGTCGCCCATTCGCATGAATCAGTAAGGCTTGTTGGGTATTGCAGCCCAAAAGGAAGACTGTTGGCAAGTGCATGGCTTGCTCTATTTCCAAATAATGAGAATGGTGAAGACCGCTTTGCCTTATTTATTAGCAAAGATATAGCGGCAAGTACTGCTAAACGCTTGTCGATGTTTGTACTGCGCTCAAAAGTAAAAGTGATTGATGCTTCATCCCAATGGAATGTAGCTGCATATTACGGAAGTGATTTAGGGCTTGCTGACCTCAAATTAGCATCCAATCAGATTGGATTGCGTTTACCAGACGTGCTATATAAAGACCAAATACATGCACGCGTATTAATTGCACAGCAAAATGACAGTCTTACAACAAATCTGAGCGATGATTCTACGCAATGGAATTACCTAGAAGTCATCAGCGCAATTCCTAGAATTGTTCTAGCAACGCAAGAACAATTTGTGCCACAAATGATTAATTTTGAATCGGTTGCTGGAGTAGATTTTAAGAAAGGTTGCTATCCTGGGCAAGAAATCGTTGCCCGCAGTCAATATCGAGGTGTTATCAAAAGGCGCCTGCAATTAGCCCACACCACCAGGACTGCTTTGGGCAGCCAATCTATTGCAGCTGGAACTGAGCTTTTTCATTCAAACGACCCAACTCAACCAGCCGGAATGGTAGTTTTATCCTCTCCTAGCGCCCAAGACCCCGATAGAATCGGCCTTCAATTGGAATGCAAACTTGAGGCGCTCGCAAATGGGGAAATCCATCTTGGAAGTATAGAGGGACCTGTGTTAAAAATAGATCTATTGCCATACCCACTGATTGAGATCTAAACCCTTTTTATGTGCCTTATTCTCTTCGCTTGGAAATCACATCCCGACTACCCATTGGTAGTGGCGGCTAATCGCGATGAGTTTTATGAGCGCAATACGGAGGGTATCTCTTGGTGGTCTGAACATCCCCATGTCTTGGCAGGAAGAGATCGCGCTGATGTTTTGGGTAGTCCTGGAACATGGTTAGGATTTACAAAAACTGGTAAGTTCGCAGCCCTTACCAATGTCAGGGCACCTAGTGAAAAAAATCCGGATTCACGAACACGTGGTGAACTCTCCATGATGTATCTAGCCGGTAAAGATCGTCCTAAAAGCTTCATTCAAGAGAATGCAAAACGTTTTCAGAGTTATAACGGATTTAATCTTCTCATGGCTGATCTAAGTGATCCTGAAAATGCAGAAATGCATTGGTTAAGCAATCGCATGATCATGGGCCAAAATATTCGCCCTCGTAAAGTATTTCCGCATCAACCACTAGATGCGGGTGTTTACGGTCTTTCAAATGCCATGTTAGACACGCCATGGCCCAAGGTAAATCACCGTGTAGCCGCCTTTGCGCAGACTTTGGCGATGGATAGTGGTCAACTAAAAAATGCGGATCATTACTTAAAGCTATTGGCTGATACGCATCATGCTAGTGATCACGAGCTGCCCAATACTGGTGTGAGTCGCGAGTGGGAAAAAGCGCTCTCCCCTGCTTTTATTAAAACTGCTTCTTATGGAACGCGTTCTAGCACCATTCTGAGAGTTCGCAAAGATGGTCAGTTTGAAATGGTGGAGCGTCGCTTTGATGCTACCGGCACCGTTGGTCATGATGTTGTTACTGGGGCGCTTACTACTGCTCCCGGCTCAAATCTTTCCGTTTAAATTCTAATCATTCGCCTCGCCACGAAGATCGTCATTAATAATGCGATCGCCGTCCGCATTGCGTGTTGCTAGACGTTTGAGATACTTAAAAGTACCGGTCGCCATACAACATACTTCGCCCTGGTCGTTATAAAGTTTAGCTTCACAAAATGCCATGGTGGCGGTACTGCGAACCGTATCAGCCTTCACCCGCAATATTCCATTAGCAGCTTGCATAAAATTATTTTTTAATTCAATGGTGACAACACTACGATCGCCAGGATCACCAGATCGAGCAGCAACCGCCATAGCAACATCCATCAAGGTAAGGAGAACGCCACCATGGGCAACTGCCCAGGTATTGGTATGCTCTGGCTTTAAGGCAAGAAGAATTTCACCTTTACCCATTTCTGCGCTAAGACAGCGAACGCCCAAAAGCTTCAAAAAGGGGACGTTTAATTCCTCCCCTAAATTAGCTAGCTGGGTTTGTGGATTGATCTGCACTTGTTTATTCATAACGGGATTTTAGAGGCTTGTACGTCTTTTGGGAAATGCACCTAGAATAGTTCTTATGGCCTTTATATTAAGCGGCGATGACGCCATTGAGAAACTTCATCCAAGTCCTATTCCAGATCCTTACTGGGTAGCATTCTCTCCATCTGCAGCCAATCTAGTCAATATTCAAGTCAACGACAAAGGCTTTCCTCAAGACGATGCTTGGTTAGCCGTATTGGCGGGGAATGCTTTAGAAACGGCATCTCAGACATTCTCCAATCCTATTGCCACCGCTTATAGTGGCCACCAATTTGGCGTCTGGGCAGGTCAACTGGGAGATGGTAGGGCTATTTTGTTAGGCGATATTGCCGGTCAAGAATTACAACTCAAGGGCGCAGGTAAAACGCGGTATTCGCGTATGGGGGATGGCAGAGCAGTCCTGCGATCTTCTATACGTGAATTTTTATGCAGTGAAGCAATGCATAGCTTAGGCATCCCTACTAGTAGAGCGCTTTCTGTTGTGGGCTCTGATAAGCCCGTTTTGCGAGAGAGCTTGGAAACAGCTGCCGTTTGTGCACGCTTAGCACCAAGCTTTATCCGCATAGGCCACTTCGAACATTACGCTTCCTTGCAAAATATTGTTCGTTTAAAGGAATTGGCCGATTATCTGATAGAACACCATTACCCCGATTGTCAAAAGACTAAAGAGCCCTATTTAGCCCTTTTCGAAAAGATCTCTGAGCGTAATGCAGGACTAGTGGCCCAATGGCAAGCAGTTGGTTTTTGTCATGGAGTTCTAAACAGTGACAATATTAGCGTCTTGGGTTTAACGATTGACTACGGCCCCTTTGGTTTTTTGGATCAGTTCCAAATTGACCATATCTGTAATCACAGCGACCAAGGAGGTCGTTACGCCTACCAACGCCAACCACAAGTCATGCATTGGAATATGGCATGTCTAGCAAGTGCCTTTATCCCTCTTCTGGAATTAGATCATTCTGAGGAAGAGGCACAAAAACTGCTTAGTAATGCCCTAAGCGAATTCCCAGGTAACTATGGAAAGGCTTGGCAAAGCTTATTCAGACAAAAACTAGGATTTGCTACTGAGCAAGAAGGTGATATTCAGCTTATTGAGAAGTTGCTTCAAGCTATGCATGACTCTAGAGTCGATTTCACCACCCTCTTTCTCGGGCTTAGTGATATCAAGATCAATCTGCCGGTTAGTGAAATCAACATGAGAAACCAATTTCTTGATCGAGATTCTATTGATCAATGGTTTGGTGATTACATTGATCGCTTAAAAGCCGAATCTAGTGATGATGCAAAGAGAAAACAGCAAATGGACTCGGTGAACCCAAAATATGTCTTGCGTAATCACCTAGCTCAATTTGCTATTGAAAAAGCGCAGCAAAAAGATTTTTCTGAGGTCGCTAAATTATTGAAGATATTAGAACGACCCTTTGATGAGCAGCCACAATACCTAGAATACGGAGCACCTCCACCTTTAGATTTGGCAACTGTCGAAGTCAGTTGCTCCTCATAAGATAATATCTAGCGATGAATTGAACGGAATTTTCATGAAAAAAACAGATCAAGAATACAAAAAAGCCTTAAGCGATATTGAGTACAAGGTCACTAGAGAGGCTGCCACTGAGAGGCCTTTCTCAGGAAAGTACTGGGATCATTGGGATAAAGGAAGGTATACCTGCGTTTGCTGCGGCACCCCTCTTTTCCTATCTGAAACTAAATTTGATGCTGGATGTGGCTGGCCAAGCTATAACCAGCCAGAAGAAGGGTCTGCAATTAAAGAAATACGTGACACCACTCATGGAATGATCAGAACCGAGGTACGCTGTGCCAACTGCGATGCACATCTCGGTCATGTTTTTGATGATGGCCCTCAGCCTACTGGACTGCGCTATTGCATTAATTCTGCATCTTTAAGCTTTGAGCCTAGCTCAAATGTAAAGCCTACAGAAAAATAGCACGATAATCCCCTTATGAAATTTTTATTCGATCTATTCCCCATTATTCTGTTCTTCGTCGCTTTTAAATTTAGCGATATCTACACCGCAACTATTGTGGCGATGGTTGCTACTATTGGCCAAATACTTTGGGTCTACTATCGCCATCGCAAAATAGATACGATCCAATGGATTAGCCTAGCGATGATTTTGGTTTTTGGTAGCCTAACAATCTTTTTGCACGACAAAACCTTTATTCAGCTAAAGCCCACTGCCTTATATTGGCTTTTCGCAGCCGCTCTATTTATCAGTGCCCAATTTTTTAGTAAAAATTGGATTGAAGTCTTAATGGGCAAACAAGTGAGTCTTAAGCCTGAAAGCTCACATTCTGTTTGGCATCGCTTAAACATGGCTTGGGCTGGATTCTTTTTCCTCATGGGCGCCCTTAACCTCTATATCGCCTTTGAATATTCCGAGGAAACCTGGGTGAACTTTAAATTATTTGGCAGTACAGGCCTGCTCATCGTATTCGTCATTATTCAGGGTGTTTGGTTGACGCGTCATATGGAGCATCCATCCGAATGAGTATTAATCAAGAGCGCATTGTTCTTTTTGAGCAAGATCTTCATAAAACCTTCGCACTTGAGCGCCTCATCATCGAAGATGAAAGCCATCTGCATGCTGGACATGCTGGCGCTGCAAGTGGTGGCGGGCATTTCAAGCTCACGATCGTAGCCCCTGAATTTAAGGGCTTAACCCTAGTTGCTAGGCATCGTGCTGTCTACGCCGCCTTAAATCGGCATATTCCAGCAGAGATTCATGCTCTAACCATCTCCGCCATGACGCCTGAAGAATTCACTTCGTCAGTCTGATTTACACTGTCATGCATCTCAATAGCAATCTTAATTTATTTCATATGTTTAATTCCCGCCAAATCATCACCACTAGCCTTCTTGCAGCCAGTCTTTTATCCTCAAATGTCATTGCTCAAAATGCAGTAATCGTCAATGGCAAACCTATTCCAAAAGCCCAGCTAGACAAGTTGGTACAAAAATCAGGACAGGGAGACAATCCTCAAGTTCGAGATCAAGCTCGCGAAATGCTGATTACTCGCGAGTTAATTTTGCAAGAGGCTAATAATCGCGAGCTGATACAAAAAGAATCTGTTCGGGATCAATTAGAACAATCTCGTGTGGGCGTTCTAGTCGCTGCTGTTTTTGAAGACTATGTTGAAAAAGAAGGCATTACTGAGTCCGAACTCAAGGCCGCTTATGAAAATGCTAAAGACCAATACACTGGCAAGGAATACCACGTTGAACATATTTTGGTTGAAAAAGAATCGGATGCTAAAGCAATCATCGCCCAGTTAAAGGCTGGTGGAAATTTTGAAGAGATCGCTAAAGCAAAATCCAAAGATCCGGGATCGGCAAAGAATGGTGGAGATCTTGGTTGGGTTTCAGACAAGTCACTGGTTCCCGAGTTTTCAAAAGCCATGGTGCAATTGAAGAATGGTCAAATAAGCGATAAGCCGGTGAAAACGCAGTTCGGCTATCACATTATCAAAGTGGTGGATTCTCGTGATACCAAAGCACCAAGCTTTGATGAGATGAAAGATCAACTAAAGCAAATGATTGCTTCTGATCAAAATTGGCAAAAAGCGAAGTTCTCTGAAATGATGCAAAAGCTACGCGCCAAGGCAAAAATTCAGTAAAAGCAAGTTCTACTGTCTGACTGGGTAACGTCTTGGCTTGAGTTTTTGGATTGCCATGCCCGCCAAACCGCAGGCAAATGCCGACATCACAAAGACATCGCGCGGTTGAGATAACTCCCAAATCCAACCAGCGCATAAGCCGCCCAAAGTGCCGCCTAATCCATAAGAGACAGTAGCCATTAAAGCCTGCCCCCTAGCTTGTAGTGGTCCTGTGAACCAACGCTGAAGTAACTTCGTTGCGGCGCTATGGTGAGCTGCGAACGTTCCCGCATGAAGCACTTGGGCAAAAATCAATACAGAGGTAATCGGGAAGAAAGCAATCAAAATAAAGCGCACTACTCCAATACCAAAAGCGGCCTGCAATACTACTTCTGCATCTAAACGACTTAAGACTTTGCTTTGGAAGTAGAAAAAAATGACTTCTGCAAACACGCCTAATGCCCAGAACAAACCAATTTGGAGTTTGTTATAACCAAGATCAGCAAGGTATAGGGAATAAAAGACATATAAGGCAGCATGGGCGAAAACCATGAAAAACCCAGAGAGTAAAAACCATCGAACATCCGGGTTAAATAAAACCACCAGCAATTCACCCTTCACCATTTTGCGACGCTCCATTTTTGGTTCGTGCAGCAGAAAAGTAACCAAGGCTAGAGCCGATAAAACAAGAGCGCCAACTAATGGATACAGCTCTATTGATTTACGCTGAAAGAGTTCGCCAGCAGCTAAAACCATAAAGATGAAACCTAAAGAACCCCATAGCCTCAACCGGCCATAGCGCTTATCAAATGAATTATCTTTAAACAAAGCATGAACTGTTGCTGTCTCACCAAGAGGCATGAGGCTGCTCAGGATGGTATGAAGTACAAACATCCAGATAAAAAAGCTGATGTAACTTTGCAAAAAATAAATCGATAGAAAAACGAGCGCTGCCAAACAAGCACAAAAGCGAATAATACTAATGCGATTGGATAAAAAATCAGAAAGCCAACCCCAAGAAAATGGCCCAACAATTCGAGTAATTTGCAGCATTGACATGAGTACCGCAATCTCAATAATGCTAAACCCACGCTCTAAAAAGAATAAGCTAGCATATGGTGACACTAAGCCAACGTATGCAAAATATAAAAAGAAAAAGGACCCGAAGGCCCAGCGAAGTGAAGGTGTCATCTCTATAGATTGATCAATCGAGTATTGAGCCTGGTTGTGATGCCGGAATAGGCTGAACTGCAACTGTGACATCAGCGCATTGTGCGCGATGGCGTAAGGCATGATCCATCACTACTAATGCCAACATTGCTTCTGCAATGGGAGTGGCACGTATGCCGACACAAGGATCATGACGTCCCTTAGTTTGAACGGTAATCGCTTTGCCATCCAAATCTATTGATTGTTTTGCACTCATAATGCTCGATGTAGGCTTAATGGCAATCGAAACTCGTAGATCTTGTCCGCTACTAATACCGCCCAATGTGCCACCAGAATTATTGCTAGCAAAGCCATCGGGATGCATTTCGTCACCATGCTCGCTACCACGCTGAGCAACAGATTTAAAGCCTGCACCAATCTCAACACCCTTAACGGCGTTGATACCCATCATCGCATGCGCAATATCAGCATCCAATTTATCAAAAAGTGGCTCACCCAAACCAATCGGAACCTTACGGGCGCGGACTTCAATACGCGCGCCACAAGAGTCCCCAGCTTTGCGGAGCTCATCCATATGCGTCTCTAGCTGAGGGATGATGTCAGCATTGGCAGCAAAAAACGGATTCTGATCAATCTGAGAAAGATCTTTGAACGGAATTTCTATCTCGCCAAGTTGGCTCATATAGCCATAGAACTCTGTACCAAATTGTTCATGTAACCACTTTTTAGCGATGGCAGCAGCAGCAACAACCGGAGCAGTTAAACGCGCAGATGAGCGACCACCTCCACGAGGATCACGAAAACCATATTTATGGTGATAGGCGTAGTCAGCATGGCCAGGTCGGAAGGTTTGCAAGATATCCCCATAGTCTTGACTACGCTGATCTGTATTGCGAATCAAAAGAGCAATAGGTGCCCCTGTAGTTTTGCCTTCGAAGACACCAGAGAGGATCTCCACTCTATCCTCTTCTTTGCGCTGGGTTACGTGACGTGATGTACCTGGTTTACGGCGATCAAGGTCAATTTGTAGGTCTGCCTCAGATAAATGCATTCCTGGAGGGCAGCCATCAACCACCGCCCCGATAGCGGGACCGTGAGATTCACCAAAAGTGGTGACAGTAAAAAGGAGGCCTAATGTGTTTCCTGACATAAAGAGATTATCTCATTTGTCAGGAATATCGGCTTAAAGCTAGCGGTGAAGACTAGGTCGTGGCTTTTTCAGTATCTTCTGGCCAGTCGCGGATATATGCCTTTAGCATGCTGTTTTCGAAATCCTGTGCCTCGACCACAGATTTAGCAACGTCATAAAACGAAATGACGCCCATTAACATTTTTTGATCGACTACCGGTAAATACCGAGCATGGTCTACCAACATCATGCGACGTACTTCATCAATCTCAGTTTCCATATTGCAAGTCAAGGGCTTTTGGTTCATGACTGAGCTCACCTCAAGGCCATCTAAATTTCCATGATGTGTTGCTAATGCAGAAATCACTTCACGGAAAGTTAAAATCCCAACAAGCTTGTCGTACTCCATGACTACTAGAGATCCAATGTCATGTTCGCTCATGACTAAGACTGCAGTTTGCAGAGCTGTTTCGGGTGCAACAGTAAATAAAGTGCTGCCCTTCACCCGCAATATGTCACATACTTTCATCTAGCCTCCAAAACCATACATACCATCTATTGATAGCTTCAATATATTCCCAAGACTGTTTTCAATCAAGGCTTAGAAGAGCTCATTTAGTAACGAATAACCCTAATTACCCCGCTGCGGACATCTGGTAAGTTGGCCACCAAAATTGCACCGACTAAGGTAATCCACCAGGTCATATAGATCCATAGAAGACCTAGGGGGAATATGGCAAATGCACCGTAAACCGTCTTATAGAAGGCGGTATGGCTTAAGAAAATCGCATAGCCAAATTTCATCAGCTCAAAACTGAGGGCTGCCACTAAGGCACCTGAAAAGGCATCCGACCATAAGATCTTTGCATAAGGCAGGATTTTATAAACTACTGCGTAAACAACAACTGCCATACAAACTGGTGCAATAGTGGCAATTAAACGAAAGCCGAAAGAGACTGAATTAATCCAGCCCTCAGAAGCAACAAATAAAATACCACTGAGATAGATGCCCAGACCTAAAATAACTGGCCCTAAAAAAGTTGCTGCGCTATATATGACTATTTTTTTCAATAGGGGACGCTTTAGTTCCACTTTAAAGATCTGATTAAATGCCGCTTCAATCACAGCTAAAGTCATGAGTGCGGTAATGACTAAGCCAATTAAACCGATATAAGTTAGGCCGCGGGCCTGAGATGAGAATTGATCCAAGTAAATAAAAACTTGCTGGTTTATGCCCCCAGGCATATAGGTTTCTAGTAGCCAATTTCTAAAGGCATTTTTGACCTGAATGACGCTGGGAAGATAACCAATTAAAATGGTGGCAATAGTCAGCATCGGCACCAAGGAAAGAGTTGTTGTAAAAGCTAGGCCGCCAGCAATTTGATTGAGATTTAGGCCGCGATTACGCTCCCAGAGCTCTTTGCCCAGAGCAAGCCATAATTGGGGGTTACGAATAAGACGCATCGCCGTATCATAAGAGAATAATATGAATCAACAGGATATTTTAGTTTTGTACTACTCCCGTTATGGTGCCACCAAGGACCTAGCGCGCCTGATTGCTGAAGGCATTGAAAGTGTTCCAGGTGTAAATGCTAGGGTCAGGACAGTACCTGCTATTTCCGCTGTCTGTGAAGCTACAGAAGCGGCTGTGCCCAATGAAGGTGCGCCCTATGTCGAATACTCTGATCTACAGGAATGTATTGGTTTAGCTCTAGGCTCCCCTACTCGTTTTGGCAATATGGCTGCTCCCATGAAGTATTTTTGGGATGGCAGCTCATCTGAGTGGCTAAATGGCGCCCTGATCGGAAAGCCAGCTTGTGTATTCACTAGTACAGGCAGTATGCATGGTGGACAAGAAAGCACCCTACTTACAATGATGATTCCGCTCTTGCATCACGGAATGCTCATCATTGGCTTACCTTATAGTGAGCCGGACTTAATGTCATCCAATACCGGCGGTAGTCCTTATGGTGTTACTCACGTGGCACACGCAGATGGTAGAGCCCCTATTAGCCCAGAAGAACAGCGCTTAGCAAAAGCACAAGGCAAGCGCTTGGCAGAAACTGCGCTCAAACTTTTGCAGAAAAAAGATTAGGATGCTCAAGAAGCTGCTGGAAAAGAATCCATATCAACTGCTGGCAACGGCAGCTTTCGTGGATTTATTTATTTTGTGTGTGAGCTGGGAATGGTTTATCTCGCCATTACGTCCAGGCGGTTCATGGCTAATATTAAAAGGGGTGCCCTTACTCTTTGCCATACCAGGCCTTTGGAAAGGCAAGATTTACACCATGCAATGGGCCTCAATGTTGATTCTGCTCTATATCACTGAAGGTTTGGTACGCATACTCGAGCCAGGCACAAACTTTTGGATGGCCCTTTTAGAAACTATTCTCGCTACCACTGGCTTTGTTTGTCTTCTTATTTACCTAAAGCCCATCAAAAAAGAAGCAAAAAGTTTAGCTAAACAAAAGGCTCAGGCTGAGAGATGATGCAAAGCTTGATCGAACAATTTGGTGCATTGCTAGGCACACAAAATGTACTTATAGCAGACCAAGATAAAGCACCCTACCTTACTGATTGGCGCAAACGTTTTACTGGAAAAGCCTTAGCCGTCCTTCTACCTAAGACAACTGCAGAGGTATCTGCAATTGTGAAACTATGCACTTCCAACCATATCGCAATTATTCCGCAAGGTGGGAATACGGGCTTATGCGGCGGTGCTACTCCTGACAATAGCGGCAAGCAAGTGGTTCTCAATCTTAAGCGGATGAACCAAATACGTGCGTTTGATGCAGTGAATCAAACTATTACCCTGGAAGCCGGCTGTATTTTGCAAGCCGTTCAAGAAAAAGCAGCAGCAGAAGCGTATTTGTTTCCCTTAAGCCTTGGTGCAGAGGGCAGCTGCATGATTGGTGGCAATCTTGCTACCAATGCTGGCGGCACTAATGTTCTGCGCTATGGCAATACACGAGATCTTTGTTTAGGCCTTGAGGTGGTGACTGCTCAAGGTGAGATATGGAACGGCCTGAAGGGTCTGCGTAAAGACAATACTGGTTACGATTTACGTGATCTGTTTATTGGCTCGGAAGGCACTTTAGGCATCATCACTGCAGCGGTGATGAAACTCTACCCATTACCGATTTCTCAATGGACTACATTGGTTGCTACTGACAGCATTCATTCTGCTATTGCCTTACTGAATCTTTTTCAAAAACGCGCTACATCCTTACTTACCGGTTTTGAAATGATGACTCAGGAATCATTGGCCTTAAATGAGAAACATTTTCCACAAATGGCTAATCCACTGAAAGGCAATCCTCCCTTTACGATTTTGATTGAACTCTCTGATCATGAGAGTGAGGAGCACGTTCGCCAGCTTCTAGAAACGATCCTAGAGGAGGCGTTTAATGTCAATATGATCAGCGATGCAGTCATTGCTAGTAATTTAAGTCAGGCTAACTCCTTCTGGCATATGCGGGAGCACATTACCCTTGCACAAGCTGAGGAAGGCGCTAATCTAAAGCACGACATCACCATCCCCCTTTCCTCTTTGGATCGCTTTATTAAAGAAACCGATACCTTGATGAGACAAAAGTACCCAGGAGTACGAATTATCAATTTTGGACATTTGGGTGACGGCAATTTGCACTACAACATTGCCCCGCCCCCTGGTTCTGACCCTAAGCTCTTTAACCAAACTCATGAAAAAGCCATCTATGAGCTGGTTTTCGCCCAAGTTGAGAGTTACCAGGGTTCAATATCCGCAGAACATGGGGTTGGGCAACTCAAAGTGGGTGATTTAAGGGCTCATAAAGGTGTTGTAGCCCATGAGCTCATGAAGACCTTAAAAAGGGCTCTAGACCCCCAAAATATCCTAAATCCTCATAAAGTGGTCTCTATTTGAGGGTTTTAAGCCCATAGGATTTTTGTTAAATATTTTGTAGTTCTTGTCATCTCGGCCCAATTGTGAGGCGTTGTATGCTCATGGAGGTGACAAATATGTCAACAAGACTCAAACGCTGGGCCCGTGCAATTGAACAAATCGACTTGTCCAAAAGGACGCCTGAGGTTGCTATTGGCTACTTAGATAGCAAATACCGCGATATCGCATGGCGATATATCCGCATTCTTGGCTTTGAACGTACTATCAGTTTCATGGCCAGTAATAACTTCCATCCAGAATAAGCTTTAACCTTCATGATGAAACCCAAATAATTGATTTATTTGGGTTTTTTGCTTTTTTAGCCAGTTCAATGCTTTGCTCTACCCTTTAAATAAAGAATCCCCCTATTGTCATAATTACTTGAAACGATACTTAATAAATCGTAGGATCAAAGATCCGGCACAGCATAAGCAAAGGTAAATACATCATGAGTCAAAAGAAGTTAGTCAAACAGTTAATGAAAAAACTGGATAAATTAGAGTCAGAACGTGAAAAGTTGATCGATAAACTTGGCAAGGCTCTCGATAAGTTAGAGCTAAAAGAAGCGACTAAAAAGCCGGCAGCCAAGAAGACTGCAGCTAAAAAGTCGCCCCCAAAGAAAGCGCCTAGAAAAAAAGTAGTAGTCAAGAAAGCGCCAGCTAAAAAGACGATTACTTCACCCGCTTCTAGTGGTGAAGCTTAGTTAGTGGGCAAGGAATTCAAGGATGACAATCACGAGGCTGATTACGAAGCTCAGCTAAGGCTGCTACAAATTGAGCTAGTAAAGCTTCAGCGTCAGATTATTTCTGGTGGTTTACGTTTGCTCGTCATTCTGGAGGGGCGTGATACAGCCGGAAAAGATGGCAGCATCAAACGCATCACTGAGCATCTTAGTCCGCGCGAGACTCATGTTGTAGCCCTTGGTAAACCTTCTTCTCGCGAAGAGGGTGAATGGTACTTCCAAAGATACGTATCAGAACTTCCCACTGCTGGTGAGTTTGCAATCTTCAACCGCAGCTGGTACAACCGCGCTGGGGTTGAAAAAGTCATGGGCTTTTGTACTGATGTGCAATACCAGCAATTTATGGACTCTGTTAATGAATTTGAAGCATTGCTAGTTAATTCTGGAATTCAGATCTTGAAGTACTACTTAGATATTGATAAAAAAGAGCAAGCAGAACGACTTGAAAGCAGAAAAACAGATCCATTAAAGCAATGGAAAACTAGCCCAATTGATGAGCAGGCACAGAATAAATGGGAGGCCTATAGCATTGCGCGTGATCTGATGCTGCTTAAGACTAGCTCTGAAAAAGCACCATGGACGGTTATCAATGCGAATAGTAAGAAACGTACTCATTTAAATCTCATTCGGGATCTTTTATCTAGGGTCAATTATCCAGATAAAGATGAGAAAATTTTAGCGATAGATCCACAGATTGTGATGCCCTGCCCGCCCCTTGGGAAAGCCCCGCCAAAATTGGCACCTTAGCTGCGAGCTTCAATAGCAAAAAACTTCCTCGCATCAGCAATTAACTCGTCTGGACACTCCTCAGGAATATAGTGGCCACAGGGCACTGTCTTACCCGATACCACTTTGGCAACTACTTGCCAGTCTGCGATTGGCTCAAAGCATTTATTGACCAAACCATGCTCCCCCCACAGTACGCACAAGGGCATTTTCAGTTTCTTGCCAGCCGCTCTATCGGCACGGTCGTGGACTAAATCAATGGTTGCAGCGGCGCGATAGTCTTCGCACATTGCATGCATACTCTGTGCGTTGCTTGCACCTGCAAGATAATCAGCCCAACGCTGTGGGGTAAATATTCCTGTGCCTGCATGACGTCCCATATGATTTTTTAACCAGAACTCTGGATTAGCTCCAATCATGGTTTCTGGAATTGGTTCATTTTGAATTAAGAAGAACCAATGCCAGTAACCTTTTGCAAACTCCATCGTAGTGTTCTCGTACATGGTCAGTGTTGGCGAGATATCTAAAACCATTAAACGCAAAACGCTGTCTGGAAAGTCCATTGCCAATCGATGAGAGACCCTGCCGCCCCGGTCATGCCCTAGCAAGAAAAATTGCTCATACCCAAGAACTTTCATTAGGGCATGTTGGTCTGCCGCCATAGCGCGTTTTGAATAGCTTGAATGATCTGCTTTTCCATGAGGCTTTGAAGATTCGCCATAGCCACGTAAGTCAGACGCCACCACCATATAGTTCTTTGCCAACTCCGGAGCAACTGTTTCCCAAATTGCTTTGGTTTGAGGAAAGCCATGTAGCAAGAGAATTGGCGGACCATTACCGCCAACTTGGCAGGCAATTTCTATGGGGCCATCTTCAGAAGAAACGGTGATTCGTTTTTGTTCAAACCCGGGAATAACTACTGGCATATCCTATCCAATGAAAAAGAGCTTCCGAAGAAGCTCTGTTAAGAGTATTTAGTGAGAGGCTGCCGACTCAATCTCAGCGACAGTCACATACCCCTTATTACTCGAATCAATTTTGCTAAAGTGATCGTAGATACGTGGCATGCAACCCTTAGCCTCATCCTTAGTCAATTTACCATCATGATTCTTATCGCATTTTGCGAAACGTTCCGTGATTTCTTTGTTAAGAGAGGCATTATCTGCGAATGTCACCATCGGCAAAGCAGATATTGCACCAGTAGCAAGGATCAGAATGTATTTAGCAAAATGCATGGATCACCTTATTGGCCTGTTGGGCTTGGGTTTGCAGAACTTTCCATAGCTGCCTTAACCGCTTTTTTTGCCATTCCAATAAATGAGTCGATAGAGCCACTGGCAGTTCTAAATGATTCACCTTGAACAGTCACCAATCCTTCACCTAAGAGCTTATTGCTTTGGCTATCGGTGATCTTGCTTTCAACTAAGAGTGCTGGAGTTTTTGCGTTCACGCCACCTGCATAGGCTGCTGCATTCGTTGCCAATCCAATTGGTGTGAAATTCCATGGCTTTAAATAATCATTAGAACTTTCAGCACCAGTGATGCCAACAGAAACACGCGCTACACCTGGGCCTGGCTTAGTGACAATCTGAATATTGCCACGCGCACTTACCGACTCCACCATGGAAGCCTGCAAGGTTGCCTTGGCATTTGCAATCGCTTCAGCACTAACATCCTTGGTAACATTTTGCTTTAGGTAAATGGGATCTAAGATCACCGCAGTATATGAGCCTGGGTTTACACCAGAAACTCGGTATCTCCAAATGCGCGTATCTGGCACAGAGGTAGACATAGGTACTAGCAATGAATAGTCTGGCAAAAAACCAGATCTAGGCATAGGCTCCGAAGCAAGCTTTGGCGTATTGCTACAAGCAGCCAATAAAACTACAGTTGAAACAGATGCTGCTAATAGACCAAATTTTTTCATTTTGAACCCAATGTAATTAATTAAACGTTAATTGTTTCTTCTCGCCAATCATAACCTTCTACTGTAAATCCCTCATGAATTAATCGTCAGGCGGGCAAGGCATCATTACACCTGTCTTTTTATGTATCTGAGGCTTGCAATCACTTGTTGCTTGTTTGGCTGTAACGGGTGCAGTAGGACTGGTAGCTGGAGCTGAGGAGCCAAGCAATGGAGCGGGACTAGGAGCATCAGGTGCAGCGCTTGCCTTTACTTTGGCAGGTCTTGGCGCTTCTAGACCAGCTGCAACATAAAACGCCCTATCCGTACCTGGGCATGGCATTACTGCCCCCGTTTTGGGATTGATGACTTCTTTGCATTGGGGATTGGCCTCTAATCGAGCCTCTAATTTAGCGGTACTACAAGCAGAAAGGCCAAGCGCCAGGATGACTAAAATACTGGCGAGCATGGTGGAGGGTTTATTCATTACGCTATTCTAAGATAAAGCAGTGCCTAGAATTTAAACCAAGGCCCGCTACTCCTAAAACTTAGTAGATGACTCTTTGCCAACCACTAGGACAAACTTGAGTCTGCGGATAATATAAGCCATTCTCAGGGCAATAGGCTGCAGTATTTTGTTGTGGGTAGTAATAAGTATTAGGTCCATAGTAAACAGGTATAGGCCGTTGATATGCATTAGTCACAACCACACCTGCAACAGCACCAGCCGCTAATGGAGCCCATCCACCATGCCAAACACCTCTATTGCCACCTCTCCAGCCATGTGCACTTGCAGCAGAAGCTACAGACAATAAGGCGAGTACCGCCAACAGGGAAACAAGAATCTTTTTCATTTTGACCTCCCATTTATAAAAAGAGGTTTTTCTAGCCTCTTCATTCAACAACGTCTATAGAAATGCCCAGGTTGACTTAGCAAATACTTAAATACCAAAGATATCATTTAGGGTATTGCGGGAGCTTTTAGCTTACTGATTAGGATTCAAGCGCGTGGGTTAGGATAATAGAAGCGCTAAAAATAAAGAAGGATTACATCGACATCATATGGACATCAAACTGATTTTAATTACCCCTCTATTATGGATTGCTACCCTACTTTGGATGATGCCTACTAGCGCTCAAACAAGCTACCCTAATCGCTCTATACAAACTATTATGCCGCTTCAGGCTGGCAGCGGGGTTGATATTTTGATGCGCCCAATAGTACAAAAAATGAGTGAGAACTTAGGTCAAACTATTACCATTGAAAATATTCCTGGGGGAGCAGGGTTAATTGGAACTGCTAAAGTCGCTCAAAGTCCTGCTGATGGTTACGTATTAGGCGCATTTAATGACAGCATTTTGACTATGCTGCCATATCTTTATAAAAAAGTAGATTACGATCCCGTGCAAAGTTTTACACCTATATCGGAAGTAGCAGCGATTACCTTCGTGATGGTAGCTAATCCAACTTTCCCAGGCAATACTGCAGTAGACTTGGTTCGCATTGCCAAAGAAAAACCTGGAAAAATTGATTATGCATCTGGTGGTAATGGCTCGCCACAACATATTGGCATGGAGATATTTCGTCAATATACAGGTGCACCACTAGTTCACATTCCATATCGTGGCGCAGCTGCAGCAGTTACCGATGTCATGGCGGGCCAGGTACCCGTCATGATTAGCGCACTTTCTGTAGTGCTTCCCCATATTAGAGCAGGAAAGCTCAAGGTCTTGGGAGTTGCAAGTAAAAACCGTTCACCTCTCTTACCAAATTCACCCACGATCGGTGAAAGCATAAAGGGTTATGAATTCTCAACCTGGGGCGCACTCTTGGCACCTAAAGGCACGCCCCCAGTAATCATTGAAAAGCTGAATGATTCCTTATCGATTGCGCTAAAAGATCCTAAATTACGTGAGCAATTGATTACGCAAGGTTTTGAATTCTCACCACTGGGCCCAGAGCATTTAAAAGAAATGATTGCACAAGGTTTGGTAAAGATGAAGAAAGTGATTAAAGATGGCGGTATTCAGCCTGATTAATAACAGAGTTTTAGAAATATCAGCAACGAATAAGTAATTTTTTAGTTGTTCTTAAATAAAACCCCCTTGATCTTTCATTCAAGGGGGTTATTACATTGCAGATGCTGATTAGTAAGTCTTATAAGATAAGTATTTGCCAGAAAGTACTACCTGCACCCGGTCACCCTTAGGATCTGGCTCGCGCTGGATATCCATGGAAAAATCAATGGCGCTCATAATCCCATCGCCAAACTCTTCGTGAATTAATTCTTTAATAGTAGTGCCATACACACTCACAATCTCATACCAGCGGTAGATCAATGGATCTGTCGGCACAGCAGTAGGCAGGGAGCCTTTATATGGAACAATTTGCAACCAAGCCATTTCTTCATCAGTTAGGCCAAATAATTTGCCAGCAGCCTCTGCTTGAGCCTTAGTAAAAGTCATTTGCCCAAGACAGCCGGCAGTAACCCACTCCTTTGATTCGCCGATTGCTTTTGCAATGTCACTCCACTTCATGCCTTTACGCACTTTTGCTTCTATGATCTTTTGAGTCACTACAGAACGATCCATCATCTTTTTCTCCTTGATATTAAATTTATTGGGTAATCGGGGTTTGTAAACCAGGGCACACCAATACTGGCTGATAACCATCTAACTCGCCAGCAGATCCCTTAACTTGTAAATCTTTTGAACGGTTTACTAAAAAATCGACCAAATGATTTCTCATGGGGTAATACATTGGGTCATGATGCAAGCTTGCCCGTTTTCGATTCTTAGGCAATGTATTGATTACAATTTCTGCGATCCGAGCATTGGGGCCATTACTCATCAACATAATCTTGTCGGAAAGCAAAATGGCCTCATCTACGTCATGCGTAATCATGAATACCGTCTGCTTGGTTTCGCTACAAATCTTGAGTAATTCATCTTGAATCACCCCGCGGGTAAGTGCATCTAATGCCCCAAAAGGCTCATCAAGTAATAGCATTTTTGGCTCAATTGCAAAGGCCCTTGCAATGCCTACCCTTTGCTTCATACCCCCAGATAACTCCGATGGCTTTTTATTCTCTGCATTTACCAGGCCAACCATGTCTAAATATTTTTTTGAATGCTCAGTAATTTGAGCTTTATTCCAGTCAGGGAACTTAGACTTCACAGCGAAGGCAACGTTTTGCAGCACTGTCATCCATGGCATTAAGGCATGCCCCTGGAAAACAACGCCACGATCCAAGCTAGGACCGTTAATTTCCCGACCGAGCATATAGGCATAGCCATCTGTGGCATCCTCAAGTCCTGCTAGAACGTTGAGGATCGTTGTCTTGCCACATCCTGAGTGCCCAATGATGCAAACAAACTCACCACGCTCAATTTCAAAATTGATACCCTCAAATACTGGTGGAGAGCCCACCTTATATGACTTACTTAAGTTCTCAACTTTTAAAAATGAATTTTCAGTCTGCATAAGAAACCACCTTCTGTAATTTTGCAAATGCAATGTCGAGCAACATACCAACCAATCCAATCATGATGATTGCAAAAATGACGCTAGATAAAGAAAGGTTATTCCATTCATTCCATAGGAAGTAACCTATGCCAGTGCCCCCCACTAACATTTCTGCGGCAACAATGACTAACCAAGCAATACCCATTGAGATGCGCATACCAGTCAAAATAGTTGGTGCCGCTGCTGGCAGAATGACAAGGAAAGCTTTACGCAAAGGCGTCACTTCCAAGGTTTTTGTAACATTCAATAATTCTTTTCGAACGTTGGCAACACCGAAAGCAGTATTCAGTAACATTGGCCATACAGAGCAAATAAAGATTACAAAGATTCCAGAGATTGATGAATCCTTAATCGTGTACAGTGCTATGGGCATCCAAGCTAACGGGGATATAGGCTTGAGGATTTGTATGAACGGATTAAATGCTTCATACGCTAAGGGAGACATCCCTATCAGAAACCCAAAAGGAATAGCCACTAGCATTGCCAACAAGAAACCGAGACCAACGCGAGCCAAAGAGTAGGCAAGCTGGATACCTATTCCCTTATCATTTGGGCCATTGTCATAAAAGGGATGTGACAGTTGCTGATAAAAGGTCTCTCCCATCTTTGTCAGGGTTGGAAAGCCTGACTTTTCAACAGTCGTCCCTGACCCCTGCCCCATGAGCGCCTGATACTCACTTGAGCCCGTTGGAGTGACAGGATTCGAAACTACTTTAGGGGCTGTCACAACATGCCAAATACATAAAGCCATTAGCAAAATGACAACTGACAGAATCATTCCTCGGGTCTTAACGGATAACTTGTTCATGGGTTACTTTCTGATCTATGCCTTACTGGTCGGAAAAGATTTGAGATAAGCAGCGGGCTGACTTGGGTCAAACTCCTTACCCATAATCTTGTCTTTTTTGTAACCTGCCTTAGCTAGCGGAGGAACTGCAATACCGGTTTCGCCCATATATTTTTTAGCATCGGTTAACAAAAATACTTTCTCTGAAATATCTTTGTAATTAACATCACCCTTTACATAGCCCCAGCGTTGCATTTGGGTGAGCATCCAGGTTGCCATGGAGTACCAAGGAATTGGATTGAAATCAATTCGGTCAGGCACATTCTGAATATTGCCTAGTCCATCGGCAAATTTTCCAGTCAATACTTGCATCACCACAGTCTCTGGTTGATTCAAATAATTTGCGGGGGAAATCACTTTAGCAATCAAGGGCCTATTGGCTGGATCACGTGCCATGGTTGAGGCATTCAATACCGCACGATATAGGGCTGCAAAGGTATTTGGATTTTTCTTAATAAAATCTTCGGAAGTTCCAAAAGCACAGCATGGGTGGCCATCCCAAATCTCTTTGGTCAGAATATGAATAAATCCCACCTCGTCATAAACAGCGCGTTGATTAAATGGATCTGGTCCCAGGAAGCCATCAATGTTTCCTGCACGTAAATTCGCCACCATTTCTGGAGGTGGAGTAACGCGAATTTGAATATCCTTATCTGGATCTAAGCCTGCTTGAGCAATGTAATAACGGAGCAAGAAGTTATGCATAGAGTATTCAAATGGAACAGCGAATTTCATGCCCTTCCATTTAGAAGGATCACGATTGTCTTTATGCTTATTTGCTAAAGTAATCGCTTGTCCGTTCACATTTTGAATGGTTGCAACGCGCATTTGTGATGGATCTGATCCTAATCCCATCGACATAGAAATCGGCATCGGTGATAAGAAATGGGATGCATCATGCTCTTTATTAAGCATCTTGTCTCGGATCAAAGCCCAACCAGCTGTCTTGTTCAAAGTGACATTGAGCCCCTGCTTTTTATAAAAACCTAAGGGGTCAGCCATGATCAAGGGCGTTGCACAAGTAATGGCAATAAAACCAATCTTTAAGTCAGGCTTTTCAAGGGGGGCTTTATCTTGGGCCATGGCCTGCAAAGCGCCAACTGGAAGGAAGCCGGATAGCGCGCTCATCGCTCCCCCAGT
>Ga0194038_1000147_pt1 | contig 30245 bp, 25 predicted proteins | sample JunL226m_MetaG_FD_148630 | JGI IMG/M metagenome (GOLD analysis project Ga0194038, IMG submission 148630) | Anoxic zone freshwater microbial communities from boreal shield lake in IISD Experimental Lakes Area, Ontario, Canada - Jun2016-L227-6m | ecosystem: Environmental > Aquatic > Freshwater >... | reverse complement strand
TGACACAAATAAAAACTTCCAACAAAATAGATATTTGACGTACAGCGTATAATATTGTAAGATACAGCATGATTATAAGTTTCCGCAACAAGCGCACGCGGGTGTTTTTCGACGGTGAAAGGGTAAAGGCGTTTCAGGGGATCGAGCGGCAAGCAATTCTGCGTTTGGATAGGCTCCACGCAGCCGACCGCCTGATGGCGTTAAATACACCTGGGAACCACCTCGAAGCACTCAAAGGGGATCGCAAAGGTCAATACAGTATTCGCATCAACGATCAGTGGCGGAATTCATGGTACTCAAAAGCTCTCGTTTGTCTGCGATGGCTGTCCACAAACGGCAGTTCTTCCGTGAATGGTTTCCCACATTGTTCACAGTCAAAACGACGACTCATAAAATGGAGAAATGTCTTTTTCCCCCATATGTCCAAATGGCGAACGCATCGCTTATCCTCTTCATGGATGTCAGTACAAAAGTTACCGCATCGGGGACACATGGCAACATCTTCTTGATGTTTACACCACAGATGGAGAACTTCTTCACATCCCTCTTTACGTAAAGCATACATGCTCACGATCAGCATCGGAAGGCCGAGCAAGGTGGTAAAAACGTTGTCCTCAACTTTCTTAAAGGCTTCCATAGCAATTCTTTTCGCAGAGCGGGCAGCATCCTTAACGAACGAAGGGTTAAACGGCAAAAGTTTCATGGGGTCTCCTTTATCTTGAGTTTTTCCCATGATTATTTATAGTACTTTTTACAAGTTGTCCAGCGAAAAGTTGATCTCCGTCACACTTTTCCCACTAATCCGCGATGAACCTAAAAACCTTACAGCGTCCTCTTTCGGGGAAGCCATTTATCCAGCACCTCCGCCAGCGATTGGGGCGATACTGGCTTGGTGATGTAGTCATTCATGCCAGCTTCAAGGCAGCGCTCCCGGTCGCCATGCATAGCGTGGGCCGTCATGGCTATAATCGGAATGGTGCGTGGTAGGTGAACACTGTCTTCATCATTCGTAATTCCTGAGTTGCAGTTCCTGATTATCCTTGTCGCCTCAAATCCGTCCATCTCTGGCATCTGCACGTCCATCAGCACCAGGTCGTAGGGCAGTGTCGCCAGGGCGTTGAGCGCTTCCGCGCCGTTGGCTACTGCATCAGCGCGCAGTCCCAGTTTCTTCAGGATGCCCAGCGCCACCAGTTGATTGGTGATGTTGTCCTCGGCCAGCAAAATGCGCGCCTTGCTGCCGGCGAACAGGTAGATCATCTCGCGGGCTGTGTGGCGCGTGGTGATCGGCGGCTGCATCGGTTCTGTTCCATTCAGATTCGTCAGCGCCAGAGACAGCACCATCTTCAGTTCCTGGCACCGTATCGGCTTGGTCGTGTATGCTGTAAAACCAATTTCCTGGAAGCGCTTGGCATCGCCACGTATTCCCATGGATGTCAGCATCACCATCCGGGTGTCAGTCAGAAATTTGTCCGCCTTGATGGAGCGACCAACTTCCTCGCCGTTCATGTCCGGCATCTGCATATCGATCACGGCAATGCGGAAGGGATCGTTCTCTTCCAGCGCCAGGTGGAGGGCGCGGAGAGCGCTTGGGCCGTCCTGCGTATCCATCGGGCGCATGCCCCATGAGACCATGTGGGTGGTCAAAATTTCGCAGTTGGTGACGTTATCATCCACAATCAATACATGTACGTTGTGCAGATCGGCGGGCTGAATACTTTCCGCATGCGCTTCTGCAGCTTGTTTCTCAAAGCGTGCGGTGAACCAGAACTCCGAGCCTTTGCCTTCTTCGCTGTTAACGCCAGACTCACCGCCCATCAGCTCGGACAGTTGTTTGGAGATAGCCAGGCCCAGCCCTGTGCCACCGTATTGCCGAGTGGTTGAGGTGTCCACCTGGCTGAACTTGTCGAAAAGAAGGCCGATTTTGTCTTTGGGAATGCCGATACCCGTGTCGCGCACCGAAAAGCGCAGCAGTACAGTTTCGCCCTCCAGTTGCTCCATGTTCCCTTCTTTTAGAGATACGCTGACCACAACCTCGCCTTCATGGGTGAACTTGACGGCGTTACCCGCCAGGTTGGTGAGAATCTGGCGCAGACGGCCTGGATCACCGCGCAGTAGAGTCGGCACATTTAGATCAGCGGAGCAGAGCAGCTCCAACCCCTTCTCGTGCGCCCGCAAGGCCAAGGTGGCTGCGAAGTCATCCAGCAGACTCGCCAGATCAAAGTCCATCGTCTCCAGGTCGAATTTCTTTGCCTCGATTTTGGAGAAATCAAGAATGTCGTTTATCAGACTGAGCAGAGATTCACCGCTGGCGCGCACGATTTCGGCATAGCGCCGCTGATCATCATCAAGTTCGGTATCCAACAACAGCCCGGTCATGCCGATAACCCCATTCATGGGGGTTCTGATCTCATGGCTCATGTTGGCAAGGAACTCGCTCTTTGCGGCGCTGCCGGCGTTGGCGGCTTCCATCAACTGCAGCGATTGCTCCAACGACACCTGCAAGCGGCCGTTGGCATCCTGGAGCTGATTGGATTGCCGCTTAAGCGAGGTCATCATCACCGCAATCTGCGTGATTGAGGGGCGGAACACGAGCAGGAATTCCAGCAGCAGAACCAGCAACCCAACTACCAGTATGATCCAGTCCAGGCTCTGCATCGAGCTAATCCGATCCTTGGCCTCCTTGTCGAATTGGAAGGTGATCTTGTCCATCAGTTCCAGGAATCGCGATTCGTTGCGCAGCATCACATCCGCTGTAGCATGAACGGTGTCCGGGACAGAACGCACATCTTTCACTTGCGCCAGCAGGCCTTCCAAAGCATCTGACATGGCGGCGTGGAATGGTTCCATCTCTGCGAACAGCGCCGTGATTTCCGCAGAGTTCAGCCGCGTCGGCAATCCCAGTTTCTCATTGCCGTATTGTAGGCCCAGGTGGGCCATATTCCACGAGGCAAAGGATTCGGAAACCTCCTCAATCCTGTTCGGCTGCTCCTCGTCTTCGGTCACATATCCCAAGGCCAAAACGCACTTGGTCAGGCGCTGGCTTAGCATCCGTTGCCGGCCGGAGAGGTTGATGACCCGCGAGTCACTGCCGTTGAGCTGGATGGCGTACTGCATCATCAAGGACGAGGACAGAATTGTCAGAGCAATGAAAGTAAGGGCGATCCCGTAGATCACCTTGAAGTTATGCAAACGCTTTTCTTTATTTTCCTCTGGCATGATAGCGGCCTTGATGTATTAGGCTAACAAATATATGGACGAAAAACTGGATTTTGAAATTAGGAAGGATCATGTTCAATCACCGTCATTTCATTTATACTTTGAGTGGTCAATGACTGAGTTTTTATCCACCGCAAAGATCGCAAAGAAAATATTCAATGAAATCATTGTCTTCTTTGCGTCCTTTGCGGTGAATTTAAAAGTGCAGATTATGCCCGCGTAAAGTATATCTTTATCGATATGTCAATAATGACGGATCATGTTTCACGGCCAGATGGGCGATATCGTTAAATCCCGCCAGAAAAATCCCTCGAGAATTGAAAAAAAACCGACTGACAGAGGTGTTCATAACCTGCCAGGATATTTCCATGGTCTTGCTGTCCGACAGGCCCAGAGCCAACTGCATGGCGATCGAAATTGGCCCGCATGAAGTAAAAACGGCAATATGCTGGCCGGAGTCGTTACGTGTGGTAAGCGCCTTGATGCCTTCCGAAACGCGGTCAACAAAATCCCTCCAGCGGATATTGCCCGGAGCATCATGATTTCCGGAAATCCAGCGCATCGCTACCCGCTTAAATAACTGCTGGAATTTGCGTTTGTTCGTTTGCGTTTGAGCAATGTCCTCAGGCAGCAGCACCTTTTCCTGAATCATCATATACGTTTGATTCTTCCAGACAGCAAACGCATCGTATTCATCAAAAGCCGCCTGCACCACAGGTGACGGGAAGGCAAGTCCTGCGGACATGAAGCCGGCCATCACTTCTCTGGCGGTATGCCGTTGCCGCTCCATATCACCGCAGTAGGTTTCGTGAAAAACAAACTGTGTGTTTGCAAGATATTCCCCGAGAATTTGCGCCTGCTGAATTCCCACAGGCGATAGCAGGTCATAATTCTTTTGGCCGAAAGAGGCCTGACCATGTCGAATTAAATAGAGAATTCCCATAGTCTTCAAATACTCACAAGAAGAAGCAATGTCAAGGAAAAGGAACATCCCTGAAGCACGAAGGCTACTGCCAGATTCCCCAGATGGAATGCCTGGCGGCTGCAAAGAATAAAAAACTTCCGGCTCCTCGCTGCCTAAAACTTAAACAGCGAGTTTAAGCGAATAAAGAACCAGCATCTCGAAATATCTCAGCGCGATCGGGAGTTCACCGTCCAAGAAATTCAGGACGGAAGGTATTGTCAACATGAAATGTTAACAGCGTCCCTATTCCCCACCGAGTATCCGCGCCAGAATGATGCAGTTTTTTTCATAAAGGATTTCGTGTGCGCCAACTTCCGACAGACGGGTCTTTTTTGTGATCAGTAAATCCCCTGGAACCGGCTTACGCATCTGAACAAATTTTTGGGTATAAAACATGAAGCTGGGCAGGGTATGTCCCCACATCACCGCACGTTCGGGAAGCCGGGAGGCGATCAGCGCCGCTTCCCGGGCCGGAGACTGCATCAACTCTCCGATGCGCGGCATCAGGACTATATTGATCAGAAGCAGGTAGGCTACGGAAACCACGATGGCAGGCCTTAGAACTCCGGATTGTTTGACAAGGAAAAGAAGCATCACGGAAACAGCCAGAAGGCCGCAGAAAGCATAGTAGCCCGCACCAAAAAGCGGCTGGCCGGCCCCGATCATGCAGACGGCGAAATCATCACGGATGTATGGCGACAATATTGGAATGGTCAACGGAAGAATCAAAAATAGCCATAGAAAAGCGGTTGCCGGCGCAAGATAGGATCGCAGATCTGCTAATTTCTCATAAACGCCCCCATACAGGATAAAAAGCGGCGGAAATGCGCTGAGAATATAATGGGGGAGTTTGGTGCTCCCAAAAGAGAACAGTATCAGAACAAACCCAACCCAGATAAAACAGAAACGATACACATCCTGCTTCAGGAGCGATTTGGCATGACGAATAAGGGCAAGCAGCAGGCCGCAATGTGGAAGCGTTCCAACAATGATCACTGGAATATAATAGAAAAGTGATCCGGAGTGTCCTTCAAATGTCCGGGAAAAACGTTCCAAATTGTGTTTTAGAAAGAAATCCTGTATAAAGATCATGCCCTGATCCAGGTATTCCAGCACATACCAGGGAAGGGCTATAGCAATAAAGATCAGAATCGCTGGAAAGTTAAAAACCATCTTCAGCCAGAGCCGGAACTGCCTTTGCGTTAAGCAATAAATCAGGCTGACACCAAAAGGAATTACAACTGCTACCGGGCCTTTGGCCAGAAAACCAAGACCTGCATAAATAGCGGCGGTATAAATCCGTTTTTTCTGGTTTTTTGTGTATTCATATAGATGAAAGAGACATTGAGTCAGGAAAAGATTCAGGATGGAATCAACAATCGCAGCCTTGCCTGTAATGGTAATCTGGATGGCGCTGATGAAAAACAAGGCAGACAGAAAACCGCTTTGAAGTCCTATATGGCGACGGGTAAATCTGAAAATCGCCAACATCCACAAAAAAGTCGCCAGGGCGGATGGGAAGCGGGCTGCAAATTCATTCTGGCCCAAAAATTTGAAGCTGATCACCTGAAGCCAGTATATCAGAATTGGTTTATCATATTGCGGTGAGCCATTGATATGAGCGGTGAGGTAGTTTCCGTTTTCAAGCATTTCCCGGCTGGCCTCCGCGTAAAAACCTTCGTCTTCGTCAAAAAGTGGAGCCGCCCCCAGCAGGGGAAAGAGGCTGAGAAAAGCAATGCAAAACAGAATTGCTATCCGATAGTCAAAATTGGGAAATCGGCAGTTAAGCCATTTCATGATCGTATCCTGTAGTTGAGGTCGGGAAATTCCAGCCCTTTGAATAATGAAAAGTTTCATGGAAACCATCCAGAAAATGGAGAATTATCATGTTTCACACTGAAATGAAAGTCGTCATCGTCGATTTGCGTGCAAACGTTTGTCGCGGTGGGAATCCTGTATGTCAGATTTCAGCTATCCCCTCCACACAGCACTTTAGATTTCTTTTCCTTTGGCCTTGAGTGCGCCTTCATACTGCTTTAAAAGATCATGGGTTCTGGCTAACAGACAAACTTCATTAAGCGCTCCGCCTTCCTGCTCGACTTGATTCAGGTATTGCAAAATAAATTCAATTTCGCTCTGGAAAGACGCCATATTTTCAACCTTGGGCATTATGCCGTGGGTGAGTGATTTATATCCCTTCTGATCATCCACGCCACCATCAAGATCATCGGACTTCCAGCATATTGTAACTGTTGCGGTATGCAAAAAGACAGCGATAGCAACCATCCTTTTCCTCATCCTGATTACAGGCGCAGGACTTTAATGCTTCGAGTGACATTTCCAGGACATCCATCAACTGGTTTTCCGTTTGCATCAACTGCTTCAGATAACCCGTTCCGCCCGGAACCGTATCATACAGGACCAGATATTTCCGCTTGAATGAGGAATCCGGCATCGGTTCTTCATGGACAGTGGTTTGCAGGTGGTCTATTTTCCCCTTGAATCTTTTTTTAAGTCCAAGCTGAATGGCTGCAATGAAAGACTGAAGCTTTCGGTTTGATTCAGAGATGATGTCAACCGGGAGCAAAATCCGGATCGCCTCAGACACAAACTGGCGATACAGGTATATGCAGTCGATCAGGCTCTTGTCGCTCTCCTGATCTCTGGATGTGCAGGTATATGCATGGGAGGGTTCATTGCTGTCTTCCTGAACCTTGCCGCAGACTCGGCAGAGAGAAAAACCCTTTCTGAGCATTTCCTCGCCTGCAATGGAAAGTGCCTTGTTCAACGTGCCCGGCCAGGACGGATGGGATCATTATGTCATCGACCTTTCAAAAAAAAAATTAACCACGAAATACACGAAAAAGTTGAAGGGCTTGCTCTGGAATGCAGCTTCAGCCATTCCGTTAGGGCGCTTGGTCCGTGGATTAAAACCCCCGGCTTTTTCAACCGTATTTTTTTCAAATGGTGGTTGTTACTTTCGTGTATTTCGTGGTTTCAATCAGGACATCCAACGCCAATTTGGCCGACGCAATCACTCGTTGTTTGAAGGATTCGCTGTTCGACGATAACATATATGTGATTCAATGCCAGATCACGTTTTCCACCTCCTGAACTTCCCGGCTAACTTTGATTGCTTCCTTGATCCGCCGCAGTCGATCCGTGTCCATTATTTTCCCAATAGCAGGAATCAATTTCAGACCCCGCTCACCAAACTTGATCTCCAGCAACGTCTCAATCCCTTCCAGCAGACCCTGCTGGATACCTTCTTGCCGTCCTTCTTCTTTAAGTACACTTACCAGTCCCATCGTTTCTTCTCCTTTTCCAACCAGATAGCGCATGCGATAGACACCTATTTCATCTTCATTCAAATCGGCATAAAAGTCGATGAAGTCTGCATATTTTCGCTGCTTTTCAAGATTCTGCTCCAGTTGAGCCAGTCCTATATGCGCCGCCCGGTACATCTCAAGTCGATTCTCCGGGGAATAAGCCATATTGGGCAAATTCAGCCGTGCAACAATATTGGCGCTGTCGTAATATTTCTTTGCCGGCAGTCTGCCCAAATCACATATCAGATAATTGAACTCCAGATAGGCAATTGCGCCGCCCAATCGCAGCGTTGTCTGATGGTTTCCCGGCCGTAGAAAAATCACCACTGGTATCACACTATCTGTTTCCATCAATTCCGCCATATCCAAACAATAGCGGGCCAGGCGATAGATAGAAAAAAGGCTGCTTCGTGTTTCTTCTTCGACCACAAAAAGAAGTGCTCCTCGCCGGCTATCGGGCCATTCGACCAAAAGCGGCGTATCCAGTTCCCGAAAACGATCCCCCAGCCGATCCTTCAATTGCTCCTGACGAATTGGAATGATCCGGGCCAGCGATAAATCCATTCCGGCTTCCGGACTGGCGAAAAATTCCAGTGACTGCGCCGGATAGTCCAGAATCAGATTCTTGAAATTTTGATCATGCATGCGTTTGCGCCCCTTTGGGAAAGGAATTGATTTTATAATGGGAGCATATTCAGAATGGCTTTGTGTGTCAATAGAATATGCTCTTACACATCGAATTCTGGACTGCCAGGACGGATGGGATCATTATGTCATCAACCTTTTCAAAAAAAAATAACCACGAAATACACGAAAAGGTTGAAGGGCTTGCTCTGGAATGCAGTTATGCTGTACACGGGCATAAACTGCTCTTTTCAATTCTAAAAACACAGTCATTGACCTCTATGAACCTGTCCAATGTGACGGTGTTCATTGAGAACCTTGGGATTATTTTTATAAAATTCGATAAGTATGTCTGTGTCACAGAGGATCATGGATATTGTCCAGGCCAAGCTTGGCGACGAATGGATTGGAGGTTGATATCCCTATTGGTACACAAACCAGCGAAGGAGAAAAAATCCGTTTTCCGTTTCAGCATTCCGGATGGATGATCTTTGTCTTCTTGCGGATTTTTCTTTATTTTCGAATACCAAACCACAATTTTCTGACCTGTGAAGTGGTAGTCCCAATACGTTATTACTTTTGTTGCGAAACAGCGTTATGTGGCGTATATTCAAAGTGAATGTGGTTTCATTGCCTGAAATCATGCATATCCGGTTGAAACAGGTTGGCGCTTTGAAGAATGATCCTGAGCATATCAGATACCCCCGGACTTTGGTAATTTTTAGCATTTTTCCCCGGAATCATACAATAACAACCAGGCAATTAAAAGGAGATCGACATGGGACAAAAAGCAGAATTCAGGCTGGATATCTTAATCAAGAAAGTGGATGATTATTATCAGGCTCATTGCCTTCAGTTCGATATTGTCTCTACTGATGATTCTTTAGAGGAAGTCCGGAAGGATATAATCGACCTTTGCCGTGCCCATATTGAATACTCCTATGAATATGACAATCTTGATCATCTGTTTTCACCGGCGCCCAAGGAGGTTTGGGCTGAGTATCTGGCCATGGCCGGGAAAGAAGGCTGCGATGTGGAAACAAGGCCATTCGATGATGCACCGCATTTAAAATCGTTTTCCGCCCAGGAACTATATTGCTATGCCTAAAATTCTCAGTTGTCATTCCGAATCAGGCTTGCAAAGCTTCGGGCGCTGCCGTCTTGCGGTGTTGCGGATAACATGATCAAGGTATCTGATCTACCGGACAGGAGTTTTGCCAGCTTAGCCCTCTGGGATGAGCCTTTTTTCGGGTGCCGGAAGCAATAACCATACGGAAAAAACCCATTAAACAATAGCTCGCTTCAAAAGATAAGGGTGATACGGTTTTTATAACATTTTAAGAAATGCTTTGATTTTTTCAAAGGCTGGATGATCAAACCGCCAGTATCCATCTTCTCGTCCTGATTTCTGAGCGGCAATACCCAAGTTCAAATCAGGTGTATATCTCGAAGCCAGGAAAGCATGGACTTTTGGCACAGCAGTAGCCGACGATGCCGGAGTATCTGATATGTAATCCTGCATGCATTTTTGCAAATATTCAAAATGTGCGATTTCCAACCATTGCCGTGAGGATAAAAAAGTATGTACTCTCGCTTTGGGCATAGCATTTTGGGATAACACCCGCTGATTTTCCGCCAAGCACTCAAAATATTGATCCACGCAGGCCATCGCGGGATCATCGCTGACAGATGCCAAACAGACATTTTCAATCATTCCCTTTGTTGCTGAATCGGGTACAATCATCACAGTTATTTGAGGTGGTCCAGTGACAGGCTGTAAAGGGGTTTTTGGCTTTGGCAGGTCAAGACGGCTCATCGCATCACACACACTTTGAAAAGCACCCACCGGATCGTCATCGGCATCCCTGACAATGCCGATTGAAGTGATTTTGCTGTAACCTGAAGATTTTTTTACCAAGGCTTCCAGTTTGGAGGGAAATTTATCTTTGCCGCTCACCTCTATGACTTGAATGTCGGTCAGATCAAGATTTACCAGTAATTCAGTGAACAAATTCACTTCATCTTTTCCTTCGACGAGCAGTACCTTGGACTTTGTAATCGCTTCAGGCATATTTCGTTTTCCCATCAGCGTACCTCCCAGCCTGACTCAATGGTCGTTTGCAATGTACTCTGATCAAAGGTTACGGCATTGATCGTATCATCCTTCTGTTCAAGACGATGATACCGGAAATCATAAGGGCCGCTGGTTAAAAAAGCTTCGTGGGCCGATTCTATGCATTCCCAACTGTGGGTGGTGGCAAATATCTGGGTATCATAGTGGCGAGCCGCTTCAGCAATAGCTTTCCAGACCTGAACCATAACAGAATAGTGAAGACCGTTTTCAATTTCATCGATAAGAACCACACCACCTGCTGCACTGGAAATTGCAAGCAGCAAAGATGCAAGACTCCCCAATCCATCACCCATCACGGCAAGAGGCAACATCCGACCAATGCCGATATCACCGTGAATCATGGGTACGCTGCCGATGACGATAGTGCTTAACCGTTTTAATCGCGGCTCAATAATTTTTAATGCCGTCAGTATATTGGATTGATTTTCAACGACATCCAGTTGCCCATATCGACTGGCGTTCTCCAGTGATGACGGACGACGGCGGGCAGTTAAAAATATTCCTGGAAACAATGGTTCCACCAAGGGCGGTTGGAGGTTAATGCCTTTTGAATCAATTTGCAGGTTGACCGAATATATCTTGTTTTTTATATTCTTATACTGAAGTTGAAGTGCTTGCGCCAGAACACTGCTGCTACCAATGGTCACTTTGCCCTCTGATTCGCCAAGAGGAATCGTCAAAATTTGCCCGGAAGTCTCTTTCAGCGTTATGCTGATTTGTTTATCACCTACCAGGCCGCCATTAATGGTTATGATCAATTGGTTGTCATAATTGTGAAACAGGTGAGCCCACGCTATATCCCGAATGGAGGTGGCGTTTCCATCCATTGATTCCATTCCGCGAAAAGCATTGAGCTTTAATACCAGATGAATATTCGTGGTTCCCAGAAGCAAAAAAATGGTTTCAAGCAGTGTTGTCTTGCCGGCGTTGTTCATACCGCCAATGAGATTGATTCGCTCAATCGAATCAAACGTAAAAGACTTAAAGCAGCGAAAATTCTTGATGGAAAATGTGGAGAAGTGGTGACCGCTCTCGTCAGCTTTGCTGATACCAGGCTTATTCTTTTGTTTTGAATGGTATTTCCGTGCCATGACATTTACCTTTCGCTATAGATGTTCATATCGTGATACTCAAACGGCTACTAATAAAAAATATTTTTATGCCATTTATCATCAATGTCAGTGAGATTCAACAAGCCCCATCTCTTGATAACGCTGTCGCTTTGCGTTCAACTCGGGGGAGTCCTGAACTATTCGCAATGTGTATCGCAGATAACCGGCTGCTGCGGTGTAGTCACGCATTTGCTCACAAACCTGAATCAGCCGCGATAGTACTTGTGGCTTGGACGGTGAAACTCTATTGATTTTCTCGAGAATTTCCCTTGCTGCGTAGAAGTTCGCTTCCAGCCCAAAAATACTTGCCGAAAGGAAATCAAGTTCCAGAGATTCGCCATCAAAACCACGGGCTTCGGCAACTAGTATCTTTGCACGATCGACTTTACGAAGCGATAGAAATACCTTAATTGCCAGCAGGCGTATCGCCTTGACATCCACGCCTGCAAGCATCAAGTTTTGTGACTCGCGATCCAGCACTTTTTCAAACTCAAACAACCGATTTGCACGGTAGAGGGCATTAAGCTGCTGAAGCAAGGCTGCGCAGTCGTGAGATTGAGAATATTCAGCCTCAGCGATCTTTGCCGCCTTGATGTAATCCTTGGCGTCCAATGCATTGATTACGGAAGTTGACCAGTCACCGGAGGGTCCTGTAGGTGTAACCGCCATGAAATAGCCAGATGATTGCTGCTGTTTATGCATGGCTGAATCAAAGGTGGCTCGTAGAGAAGGGATGTCCTGAAATCTCCATGAAGGGTTCTTCTCCAGGCATCGAAGTATGAACAGCTCAATATCCGGATGAATATTGGAGTTGATCTCACTTGGTTTTTTGAAAGGTGAGTGCCGTCTTACCTGAGCTGGGGTATCGTGAGGGAGTTGTCCAGTCAGCAATTGGTAAAGCAGAACCCCCAAACTGTAAATATCCCCGACAAGCAGATCCTTAAATGAACCTTTCCGGCTGACGCTGTCAGAGAATTCAGGGGCTGCGTACAAAACGGTCCCGCCATTCTCACGCGTCCGGACATATATCTCTTCCGGAAGAGCAGAACTTCCAAAATCGGTCAGTTTTACAAGGTCATTTGTCCCCACAAGAATGTTATGGGGCTTGATGTCGCCATGAGAAACCGGTGTTGGCAATCCTGCCAGAAAATCGACAGCCTCAAGAGTCTGATTATAAATATGGAATAAACGCTCAAACGTATTACCAAATTGCTTGGCGCGTTGTTCCAGTTTTTGGGCCAAACTTTGGCTGGGGAAATATTCCATCTCGATAAAGAACCATTCATTTTCTGGAGGAATTCGCCCCATGTCGGTGATTTGAACGATGTTGGGGTGCCTCTCAATATTGAGCAGCTCCTTTCCTTCCGTGAGATGACGGTCTTCCTTAGTCAAGTCTTTGGGCACCTTGACTGCAACGATCACTCCATCAGTTAGCCGTTCGGCACGCCACACCCACCCATGGCTGCCATCGCCCAAGCATTCGAGCAGCAGATATTTGTTGCCTAATAGTTTATTCGTGCCAGGTAAAAAATGTGCGGATATGATGTTCACATTAACCTCACGCACCGTGTCTGCCTTAAAGACAGGCACTTGTTGTGTTCAATTTCAAAGATGAATCGGTTGAACAAAATGGCTATATTGTTTCGTGGAGCCACTTGAGCGCCGACCGACGACGTAAACCCATCACGACAGCGTCGCAGCAGTGACTCCGTATCGGGAGCTGAAACCACCCCCTTGTTCCAAACGGAGAGAACAAGTGCGGAAGGGCTGTTTCCCCATCTCATGGAAGCCTCAAGCAGATTGCAGATTTTTTCGTCAAGCTTCTGCTGACCCCGCGCCGCGCCATCAAAACGCTCGAATTCAATCAGCACGGCTGGAGTCCGTTGCTGACGACAAAACCAGGTTGAATCGGTCCGGATATCCGCACCGTGTGTCACCGGAGCCGGGCACTCGGATATGGCCATGAACCCGAGATCCTGGCCAAGCGTGTTCCAAACGCTACAGCCCAAGCTATGCACCAGTAAATCCTCATCGCGGACACCCCACTCGGTCAGCATCGGATAAGTCCGCATGACAAACTCGATAGATGACATTGCGGTGATGATGCGGCTAAACAGGTCAGCCATTAAACGTACCCCAAACACGCAGTACATCTGGAGATTCACCGCCGTGGATCAACGCCTTAATCCCAATTTTGACGAGGAGCGGAGCGGGTATTGAACGGCCGCAGACCAGGGCTTCACCGGTCGAAAGATTGGGCAACTCATCCAGGTCAGCCTTGCTGACCATGTCAGATGCTTTTGCGATAAATCGCTGATCATCCGGGTTTTTCAGCCGCATCGTAATCAGTGTATTGCACTGAGACGTGACATCGGCGTCCAACTTGGACGGCCGCTGGCTGACGATGGCGAAACCAACACCGAACTTTCGGCCCTCGCCTGCGATTTTCTTGATGATGCGATGACTCACCGCATTTCCACCTGCCGGAGCAAAGCTATGGCCCTCTTCGTAAACGAGGAAACACGGACGAAGCGGATCGGTCTTGCTGGATGCGGCGCGTAGGATTTCGCTGGAGAGCAACGCACAAATCACCTGCTTTGCGGTATCACTCAAGCCTTGCAGATCAACAACTACGAGCCGGCCTTGCGTATTGGACGGGCGTCCGACCATTCTGTAAATGTCGGTAGGAACGTCCATCGCAGCGGAATAAAAACTCTGCGCTTCATTTAAAACACGCGAAAGCTTCATCGAAGCGACCGCAGCGCTGCGACTGTTGAGAGCCTTTGATTCCGCCTCTGACAGATCGTTCCAGTCACGTAATTCTTCAATGCCGTCGCCAAGTAGATGCCTAAGGCGGTTGATGTCTCTTGGCTCAGTTTTGTCCGCTGTCCTCCAATAACGAATGGCGACATCCAAAACGCGCTGTTGAGGCTCTGTGAGACCGGGCAGGATTTCCGCAACATCGTCCATCTCGAAGTGATCGAACTGAAGCGCAAGATATTTATTCTTTCCCGCGTACTTGTGTTTGAACGATTCGTTTTGCGGCGTGTACACATGGATACCTGCGCCAGCTTGATGAAGCCGCTTGAGTGTGTCGCAAATCTTCGGAATGACCTTACGATCACGTATGTCCTCAACATCGTTAAGTCCTTCGGAAAAATTGAGCCGCCCTTTTGCCAGCGCCTTGCCGTATTCACCGTGGGGGTCGAACACGACCACAGAGCCATTATTGAGTGCAACTAACCGCTCGATGATTCGGCCGACGGTATAGGACTTTCCCGATCCTGTCATGGCAAGGACAGCCAAGTGTTCCGTCACGAGCTTATTGACATCAATGAAAACGGGGACCGTGTTTTCCCCGCGTTCGTAGCCGACAAGGTTTCCCAAGTGCAGGCTGGTGTGTTCGTTGAACTCATAGAAATCGCTGAGGAATTGGAAATCAACTGTTTCAACAGTTGCCCCGGGGTCCAGCGGTCGGCGCGGTATCTTTATTTGCCGGGACGCCGGATCACGGTATCCCACCAGCTCCAGATTTGCGAACAAATTCTCGCCCGTCACGTTTGCACCCGGAAGTAGCTCAAGGTCGGTCACGCCATCACCGAATCCGGCATTAAAGAGCATGTTGGATCGATGAATACGTGTGACTCGCCCCAGGACCGGCGCTGCTGCTTCATCGCTTCGCTCCTGGTGCATGATCCGCACGAACTCGCCTCGCCGCACGGAAAAAGAATCCTGCACCACCATAGTAAGCTGTGCAGCGTCACCAGTATTGCCAACCAGTTTTCCAAGTACTTTGTGCTTAATCATTCAAATCCTTCGTCAAGACCGGACAACCACGTACTTTCGACGTCATTGTTCCTAAGCGCTTCGTTAAATCCCTGCCGGTAGTAGGTCGCAAACTTCTCAAGAATATTGAGCTGCTGTCTGCTCAACAACTGTGGCAATGGCATGGCTTTGCGCTGACTCTGCATGTCCAGAATCATCAAGCGCCAAGCCACTGTGTCTAACGAATCAGAATTCCAATCCGCCTCCTCACCTGCCAGTTGCGCCATTTGTATCTGGCCAGATCGGGCGCTGCGGAAGTGAAATCCGATAACTCCGTGCTCGACTTCCTTTGTTGGCTCCATGCGAGATCGGTTTTCAGTTATTCGAAAGGCGATCGTTCGCGTGAAATTCCCTAATATCCCGTTGATAAACCGCGTGTCTCCGATACCCACCAATCGCTCTTCGAGATTGTCCAGATTGCCAAGCGAAGCTTCTGAAAAGCCGTCAGATTGAAGCAAGTGCCTGCGCCCTTCCTCTGTTCGGAGATCCTGCCTGGCGATGCTCACAAGCGCGCTGAATCGCTCGGCCAGTATGGCGGTAAGAACTGGCCCTTGTGGATTCCAAGGAAACAGCATCTGTCTGTGTCTAGTCCAGAATCGCTCGATGGCATCTCTTGTTTTCTCGAACTCGCCCCAATGTCGTGCGTTTCGTTTCAACGGAATAAGCTCCCGGTCGATGAAAAGCGGCGTATCAATCAAAATGAGATGGCAGGCAGCGCCCTGCTGCTGCAGCATGCGTTCGACCAGGGCGTAACAGTGGCGCATCTCGATCAAGTCAAGGCGCTTTCTCTGCGCCTCAAAGTCGATGTCGTCCAGCTCGGACACGGAATCGCTGCCGGAGGTGCTTACCTTGTTTTGCTGAATTAGTAAATCCGTTCGAACGGCCGCGGAAGCATAGATGAAACCGCCCAGTGTTTTTTTTACGCATGAGTGGCTGGCGATTCCCGATACGACAAGATCGACCATCGTCGGCTTCTTAACGGCTTTAACCAATCCAGCGTCCCGAAAAAGCGGGGCGACCTGCTCAATATCGCGAATCTGTTTCAGCAGGCGTCCAGCGCTACCGGGCAGGCGCAACTGACTATCTATCGCCAGAGATTGCGCAAGATTTGTTGACTTCATGGTTCACGCACTCCCTTTAGATGTTGTGCATATCCCCAATATTGTGAGGTTTTCAAAACATCCAACCCCTCTGCCGTTAAACCCGACTCATTTATCCAACCTCTACTCCTTAAACGTGCAAAGCTCTCGGGTAAATCGAATTCCGAGAGATTGATGATGGGCGCCAAACTTCGGCAAATTGCTTCACTGAGCGTTGAAGGTGTGGAGACGTTCAACCCATGGCAACAAACCAGCACAGTATAGTCGTGGGGACTCAGGGATAGCAAAAAAGCATCATCTTCGGCTGCGGCAGTGGATACGGAAGACCTGCCAGCCTGACTGTCGAGCCACTCCAGCCAGGTGCGAACGCGCGATCCCTGATTGATCAGGCTGATTGACCACAGTGGCAGGGTTGTGGCGGCGATCAGGCCGCTATTCGAGTGGGCCTTCCAGTATCGGGTATGGCTTGAGTGATCAGACCAGAGGTGATGCGCCACGGCCTCGCTGGCGCCATCATCTCCTTCTATGCGATAGATCACTTCAGCGGCAACCAAAGCTGAGACAGAATCATCAGTTGGTGAGACCGGCCGTCCGATTGAATATCCAATCGACCAATCCACCGCCTCTGAAATCCGGCCTTCTTGCCATGGTGGCAGCAGCAATAGTGAACATCCGGGCTGCCGGGCCCAAGACCAGTAGTCTTTTTGCCGACTGACTGAAGCCTGGAAATGTTCCCCAGCGACGAACAGAAATCCGGAATAAGGCAACGACCCATCGGCAAGTGACTCGGCCCCAAGCAGCGCCGCCAGGAAACGTCCGCGACGATGAGACTGAAGTTCAGAAGACAGGAAGAACTTCACGTTGCACCTCCGAAAGTTAGCCGTACCTTCAAAATGCCTTTAGTCACCAACCGTTCTTGTACGGTGGCGTCCAGTACCGGGTTTGCTCCGTCTGCAATTGTTTTGGCCAAGGCAATCCATCCAGCGACATCCAGACCCGTGCCGCTCAAAAACTCGCCGGCCTTCTGCTCCCATATCAGCATCAGCATATCCAGATGGATTTGCATATCGTGCAAACTGCGACCTTTTAGTTGGTCAGAGAGAACCGGTTGCGGAGCAGGCTTGCCGCATGACGAAAACAAAGGTGTTAGCGCTTGCTGAAGCAGGTTATTGACTGCCACGCGTTTCTGGTCCCGATATTCCTGAATGGTGTTTTCCATTTTCAGGAGGGCGCCTCCCACTGGATGCAACTGCAACTGGATTGGATTTAGTAGACGGTCCGGCACATCTCGAATCGCAGTGAACTGTCCCTTTCTCGCTTGTTCACGGAATTTCTCCCGCTCGCGATTGGCGGTGTCTCCCAGGTCCTCGAACACATCGCCAATCAGAATAAGTTTTTGTTGAAGTTCGGCGACTTCCTTGGGATGTCCAGCATCAACGTAGTCTGTTGGCAGCGGGTCCAGAATGCGCTGGACCTCCGCGCAGCGACCCTCCAGTTCTCCCAGGTGGGCCGTGACCTTTTCGAATTTTTCCTTTCCGGCACGGTATGCAGTCACAATGTATCCAGAAACCTCGGTAAAAGGCTGTTGCATCCCGGAGTCGATATTGACTCCGGCTTCCTCCGCCAGAAAGCGCAAACGCTCTGCCGCCTTATCGAGCTGAAGGGAACGAAGATAATGCAACAGCGTATCGGAGCTGGCTGTGCCCTCTGTTTTGCTGGTCGCACTTTCATTCTGTTGCTGCAGCGCGCCGTCCAGAATACTCGCTACGGTTTGCAAAGACAGGGTGAACAATCTTCGGGGAAATTTGATCAGACCGGCGCAATCCGCATCAATGTCGCCAATCAGCGCGGCGATACGCTGTCTGATCTGCGCCGCTCCTTTCTCCACGAACTCGGCGAAAAGTCTGGCTTGCTCAATGCGCTGATAGAGCGACTGTTTCTTGTCGTCAAGGCTGAGCGTATTGGTATTGCACAGGCTGAGGACCGGCGGCGACAATGGTCTGACACATGCAACCCGCGCCAGAATTTCGGATCGACCCTGCAAGAGCGCGGGCATTTTGTCAGCGATAGCAGGCAGTGACTCCTCTCCCACCAAAGCTTCTTCATTGATTTTCAATTGATCAAACCGGTTACGTGCCGTCCGTAGCTGGTCGTTGGCCTCAACGGTTTCGGTGCCAACGGGCGACTTGCCCAGCGGCGCAAACAGTCCAGGGATGCGGTCCATGCCAAATACACATGTCAGCTTTTCCACCGCGGCTTTATATCCATTCGTTGCGCTGCCTTCGAACCAGTTTTTCGCCTCGGTAATGGCGTTGTCGAATGACGAGCGAGGATAGGATGTCCATTTTGCGTGAGGTGTTCCGTCTTCCAGTTGCAACAAATACAGTTCGCCACACCACCACATCCAATCCTCAAAAACGGCCTTTGCAGTCAGCGCCGATCCTTGCTGTGATAAATAGCCCCAGTACCAATCCTGTTTGGCTTTTTCCAATGTCCATTGGTGGGTATTGCAAGGGTTGGCAATGCGTGCAAGGAAAGCCGGCAGACATGCCTGCGCCAGTTGAGGGTTCGTTAGATCAGTAAAAAGCCCAGCGTGGTCTTTTGCGGTATAGCCTTGCGCCAGGAACTTGTTGGGTATGCAGATGCGTTGCATGAGGGCGGCCACTTCTTCAGCATCAATACCGTGCCTGTGTTCGATGTCGTTTAGCACCTGCAAATTGGGCTCATCAACCGCAAACAGCTTCCATGCTTTGAACAGGAGCGCTTTCTCTTGAATATTCAGCTTGCCGGTGGGACGCAGCGGCCATGCGATCAGTCCTCGATCGTTCAATCGCTCGCGCCATTTGTGCATGGCCTGATAAGTAAAGTCCCGTAGCGCGTTTAGCCTGTTCTTGAATTTACTGGTCAATGCAGTATCAATCAACTCAAAGCCTTTACAGTACTCGGGTCCCAGACCAATGCGCTCGATTTGATCGACCTCGCTGGGGTTCAAGTAGTACAGCAGCAGATCATCACGAACGGCATCACTGACATCTCCTCTATTATATTGCTCCATCAGGTGGGTCGATGCGGTAACCGCCATCACCGGAACCCGTCCGTCATCATGGCGGCGCAAGGCCACCAACTGGTGAAGTTGATCCAAATCCTCCCGGTTGCTCACCCATGCAAACCAGGCATGAGCATCCGGGTGAAGCTTGAAGGCATCACAAAACACAAGGCCGCCGCGCTGGCCTTGTCCTTGCCCACGCAGTGCAAGCTGTATGGAAAGGCCTTGCTTGTTGGGATAGGGCGTCTGTGCGTACTGCCAGTTTTTGTCGAGCAGCCGGAATAATCCAGTCAGTCTGGCCTGGTAACGCAGGGCCGGGTTTTTGATTCCTGCTTGTGAGAACTGCTTCATCGCCACTTCATGGGCATCCGCATGGGCCGGATCGCGGAAAATCATCGCGTTATTCTGCTGATTGCGATAGCGCAAATCCAGCCGCAAGAGCATGGCCAAGCTCGGGCCGATGTGTGTGGCTTCGTCATGTGGCAACTGGCGTTCGTTGCCGATCAGTTTTTGCCACAGCGCATCTGCGGCGAATTCAACGGCCGGATGGTCGTAGATCAAAGTGAGCAGATGTTTGAACTCTCCATGCGCCAGCGGCAACAGAAGCACATTGGGGTCTGCCTCGTTGATGGCGAAGGTGCGAAGGTTTTGCAGCAGCATTTGCAGGCTCAGAGTCTGCTCTACGGCGGGGTAAAGCCATTCGTCCTTGTGTCGCTGAAACTTGGCTTCCACGAGGGCCTGCCAGCATTGCCGGGGATCAAACGGGATTTTCCGGTAAAGGCTGGCCACCGGCTCGCCATCTTCGTTCTGCAGACTCAACAGTTCCATGCATCGCGGAGGGCAACGTTCCAGGGGCAAAGGCAACTGGCCGTACTGCAGGGCACGCGCAGTGGTCAGCAAGTCATGATCACCGCTCTTAATGCCTTTAATGGCTTGGGCATCCAGCACATGCCCGGCAAGCCGCCCCGAACTTTCCAGCAGCGTTTCAAACAAGTCTCCGATACCGGGCATGGCCCTGCCGCCTTGCTCGAACTGAGCAAGTACGGCATCCACATTGGCCATGATCACGTTGAACCAGCCGAAATTGGCGCCACTCATCGTATAGGCGGCTTCCACCAGGCCGGTTGGGTAATCAAACGCCAGTTTGCTTTCCGCCTTCAAGCGCGCAACATAATCAGACACGTCGGCAAATGCGTTGTGCTCCAGTTCCACCAGCTCGAATCGACGGGCTACGGACTGAATTTCCCGCAATTGCTGCCCCAGCAGGGGAGAGCACAATGCCACATAGCGAAGCCATGGCAGTTTGCGACGAGGATCTTCTTCCTTGATCGCCTTGCCGATCAGCCGGATGGCCTGGCCATCCAATCGTTTGGTGTCGTCTTGCTCCAGACCAAAGGTGGCGGTCTCGGCGACGGTTTCCAGTTCATCCAGTACCACCAGGACATAGTGAATGCCGAACTTTTGCAAATATGCGTAAGCGGCCTGTGCCAGGCTCGCCACCAGGGTCGGGTCCTCGTACAGGGTTTCGTCGCTATGTGCTTTGGCAAGCTCCAGTTTATCCGCCAATATGGTCGCATCAAAACCGGCGGGTTCCAATCGGCGCAGGGCGTGCTCGGCGATCCGGCTCTGGATGGAGCCGTCGAACTGACGGGTTGCAAGCGGCAGCAAAGCCTTGTAAAGTCCGAAGCCAAACCAGTTGTCCGAGTTCTGATAGTCCGATGCAACCTGAGAATAGCGGATATACAAGGCCAGGTATTTGTCCTGACCCGCTTGATCGAACAGCCTCTGATCATTCAAACCGCCGTCTTGCTCACGAACGAACCAGCCCTTGGAACAATCATTGATCTGGGCGATCAATTCGTGACCCAGGCGCGACTTGCCACGGCCCCATTCCCCCTCTACGGCGAACACATGGGCAAAATTGTCCGCATCCTGATCGACCGTATGAATAAAGGTCCGGTAGCGTTTGAAGAAGCGACTTTGACCGACCAGCGGATCACGCGGGGGATAGTCCGAGACACCGGTGGCGGCCCAGGCGTGGCGCCTTGCCAGGCCGGCAACGATTTCCGAAGTCAGTGTATTATTCGATGTATTCACACTCAATCTCCTCTCAAGAGCCGTGCAGGAAGCAACTCACTACGCCACTGCTCGGCCTGAATTCTGACGGTCTGCCACAGATGTCTGCCGGTGCGGTTAAAGACCTTGCTGCCGGAAATTCTGTAGCAATCATCGGCAAACTCCGGATGAATCTGATACTGCCCATAACTGCCACCGGCACCATCGAGATAGCGCCACACACGGCGCTGCAGCAACTGGCCAACGAGCGGAGTGATCATTGTATTCAAAGCATTGATGGCGGGTTGCCGGGGGAAGCCGTGCATGTTCAGATGATTCAGCGCACGAAGCAGTAATTCAGCCAGCGTTCCGCACCGGGTCTCGTCGCCATCGGGTCCCTGCACCAGAACCGTGACCTCGCCAGGCTGGTAGGCGTTTTGTCCGGCTGGAAGTTCCAGCAGCAAACCGCCGCGCGCCTCTGCCGCCCAGGTATCCTGAGCATACGCCACCATGGCCAGGAGCAAAGCCCACGGATTAGCCAGCACCCAAGCCATTGCTCCATCATCAGTGGTGTTTTCACCCGCGCCCAGTAGCACATAGTCGCGGTCCGCCTCACTTCCTGGTAACGCCAGCAGGCGACCCGCTATCCAGTTCCGATCAGCCTGCATACCGCTGATATCCACGGCAGGCAAAACGGAAAGCGCCTGGGCGTGTGCATCATGCAAGGCAAGAATTCTGGCCGAAGATCCGTTGATATTGCCGTGAGCAACTCCTTCAGGAACTCGTCCAACACATCCAATAGTTCCAGCAATGCCAAGAATCACATCACCAGGATAGACGCGTGATTTTTCGTGTTTTGCCTCAAAAGCTTTAGTCAGCTTTGGAGCACTGTCTGGGTCAGCGATACCTCCATTTATGTCAGCAGGTCTGAACATTGGAACAGATGATCCGGGAAAGTTTAGCTCTCCGGAAATGCTGCGGATGCTGTTGTTGATTCTCTTGGCGACTAAATTCCCGAGGAGATTGATCGCAATACCAGACTGCTTCAATGTGTGAGCACACTGGATGTGTTCGGGTGCATAGGCTTCTGCGTTTAAGCAATCGAAGATGTCGGCAGCCTTAACGGTTTGGAAAAACATTACGCCTCTCGCTTATATGCACCAACTATCTTGTCAAGGTCATTGGGAACACCCACCGAATAGTCCTCGACATTATTTTTCACCACATACCCCAGAGTATCGGCCACAGCCATGAACACATCGCCTTGGGGCTCCGGCAGGAATTGCATCGGGTGTTCCGGGCTTACGCGGCGTTTTTGCAGGTAGAGTACCGAGGTTTTCGCGCCAGTGCCAGAGAGCTTGAATGTATCCGACGGTAGCGAAATAACCGCCTTGACGATGGCCTTGCCGCCTACAAACTGGCCGGTCTTTTCGTCCTTGACACCCATAATGTACTCACGAACATAGCGGTCGCCGGAATTGCACAGAACGCCATCTGGTAGTACGATCAGCAGCCGCCCACCAGGGCGCAGCAATTGCAGGCAACGGTCGATGAACAAAACGGCCGGGTCGATGCTTGCGCCGACCTGTTTCCAGTCGCCTTTCTTGTTTGGTTTGCTTCCCATTGCAAGGCCAGAGGTTGTGGGGAAGGGACGGTAAAAAGGTTTCTTGGCGGTTGCGACGTTCCTCAGGTCCGTACGGTAGCCAGCCCATTTGGGCGTTCCGTCGTCATCCAGGTACAGGTTGCCGGTGTCTATCCACTTCGTTTTAGTGTAATCGTAATAGGCATTGTACGCATCCTCGACCTTTTTTGCGGGGCGGAAACCACCGAGAATCTGTTCCATCTGTGCTTCGTAGCGCTCTTTAAATTCTTTGCCTTTTTTGTCGTTGGTGAACTTCGGGGTGCCAAAAGGCGGATTGGTGCAGATCAGATCAAAACTATTGGGCTTGAAGGCTTTGGTCGTGAGTGAGTTATCCGTGTAGAAAATCTTGGCCTTGGGCGCCCCTTGCAGGGCCATGTTCACCCGCGCCAGCATGACCATGCGCGGGGCCGCATCGGCTCCGGTGAATGCGATGTCGCGCAGGGTCTGCTTGAGTCTGTCCTTTTGCGTATCGCTCATGCCGCCCAGGTGATCGACCACATTCTCTATATGGCTCAGCGCTACCGAACCAAAACCAAAGGAGCCGCAGGTGGGATCGCAAAAACGAAAAGCGCCGGAGGTGAGCCTTTCCATCACTTCATTGCCCTGCTGAATGTCGTGTATGGCGATTTCCAGCATCGCTTGCTTCACTGGGTTGGGCGTGAGGTAAACGCCCAAGCCGCCTTTGGACTCGAAATTGGCGCGCAGGAAAACGTCAAACACGCGGCCAAGCAAGTCGCCTGCCACATCTGCCAGCGTGCCCGTTTCCTTGCCTGTAATCACGCGGCCATGGTTGTCCGTCACCGGCCCCAGGTTCTGCATGGCTTCCAGCAGGGTTTCGTAGTTTTTGGGTTGTTCGAGGCGAAGGGAGCTGTTGGCGGGAAATATGGGACTCTCTTGGCCGTCATCCGTTGTGACGACGTAATCAGGATGGAATTTTAAAACATCGAATGCTGCCTGGATTTGTTTAACCGCCTTGGCGCCGTATTTGGCAACATAGCGGTAATCAAATATTTCCCTGAAACGTTGGGTTTTGCCTTCATGATCGGCAAAGCTCAACTCCTCGCCGTGGTGTACGCGGAAGGTTTCCAGAAACAGTAACTTTGCGACTTCTTCGATAATGTCGTTCTTGTCGCTAACCTGATCTTTCACAATCTGGTAAACCTGCTCATGGAAGTAATTGAAGCTGTCCATCAGTCGGGTGTAAATGCGCATCGACCAACGAAAAGTTGGGTCTTTTTCCAGCTTCTCGTAGTTGAGAATCAGCTCAATTGAGGGTACTTCATCGACCGAATGTGTGCCGTCGCTGCCATCCACGCCGAACAGGCTGTAACAGCGGGCGTTTTTGTCGTCCTGCAGGTGTGCGAATACCGGCCAATCGCCATTCACGCTGGATAACAGTTCGTAGGCCAGCAGATCAAGTTTGTCTTCGCGGGATAAGTCCCAATGACCCGACTCCAATGCAATCAACAAAACGCTGGGGGTCTGATTGCCCTGAACCTCGCCACAAATCAAACCGGCCTGAACGAAATCGTGATCCGAATTTAAGGGTGTGTGCTCGGTGTACTCGCGATATGCGTTCCTGATCTGCTTGTAGCGTTGATCCAGCGTTGGTTCCGTCTTCATCGTGTGTACACAGTTTCCCTGTTATGTTTTTAGACCAGCTTCACCAGCGGGCCTTTCAATTCCAGCCGAGTATCTGCGCTCGCAGCCGCGCGAAGCATCGGCTCTGACACCACCAAACCAGCAGGCAATTTCTTCAGCAACTGCAACAGCGGCATGGGTTTGCCGGCTTTTTCAAGCAAGGCCACGATATGATCGGCCAGGAGTTGCTCACCGGCTTTCTGCTTGCATTCAAGCCGATAAGCTTTCTCCCCCGTAGCGGTAACACTGATGTAAACATCGGGTAAACACCCAAGCCACAGCTTGATCTGAGATGCGTTCCAGCCCAGTTGCCGCCAGAGATGGGCATGATCCAGCCACAATTGATCGGCCGTGCAAGGACCATGCTCTATCGAGCGCATCACTGGGTCAAGCGTAACGGTTGGGCTCATGGCAGAGTATCTCCCTCAGCGTTGTACATTTTTTCAGCGCTGGTGATGTATGGAATTTTCTTTTCCTCCCCATATTTCATCAATTCTGCAAAAATCTATTTTCCAGACCTTCCGGTAATGCCATGACCCAGTCTATGAACCGAAATAACCCATATTGTTCAAACAGTAACACCAAACCGCTGTAATTTCAAATCATCTTTAAGCGAATAAGGAACCAGCATCTCGAAATATCTGGACGGTTTTGAAAACCGCGCCGGTCTGCCGAATCTCCAATCGTTTTTATTCCGGGAGCTTCTGCTCAAATCCTTGTCCTGAAATATAAGCGTAGTAAAGTGGCAGAAAGACCAGGCTTTGTTCGGGAAGTTCGGTATATGGGGCGCATGAAAAAACATACCCCTTCAAATTGTCAGAGTGGCTTTTCAACAGCAGGTGCATGCTTTTCAGCTTTCCAGCGGCACCGCTCTTTACTTCCACGGGGTGAATTTCTCCTCTGGCAACAAGGAGAAAATCCACCTCTGCGTTGCTGCTCTTTGCTTCCCGGGACCAGTAATAGAGTTCATTCTGTCCTGCGGCCACCAATTCCTGTCCGACGAACTGCTCCGCCATTGCTCCCTGATGGATGGCTAAAATATCTGTTCGTGCATATTCCACATCCACAGGCATTCCTGAAAGATGCTGCATTAAACCGATATCCACCATCAGCGCTTTGAACTTTCGCTCGGAGGCCGATGCACCAAGCGGCAGGACAGGAGGAGAACATGCCGATATTTTACGAATCACCTGAGCCAGACAGAGAAGATCGAATGCCTTCTTGATGGTTGGATTCGTGTAGTCTTCCGCCATATGGGAATATTTCACCTGCCGCCCAACACTTCTTGCCACAGATGCGAAAACAGCATTCAGACACCGCTTGTCGGCGTAAAGAGCGTATTTTGAGAAATCCTGACGAAATGCATGCGCCAGCTCTGATTGGACTTCAAAAGCATCCCGCATTCTTTTGTTTCGGGTATATGCGAGGACACATTCAGGCATTCCTCCTATGAACATGTAGCGGCGGACTTCATCAAGCAACAGCGCATGAATACTGTCCGGCAACTTTGCCGGCGTTGACAGCGCGGACTCAGCAGCGATGTCTTTTCCTGTAGCCAACAGAAATTCGGCAAATGACATGGGAACCATGTTCAGAAACTGGATACGGCCAACCGGAAAGGAAATGTCCTGCATGGCGAATTCCAGCAGAGACCCTGCAGCAATGACATGCAGTTCGGGATATTCTTCATAAAAATAACGAAGCGCCATGATGGCGCGCGGGCAACTTTGGATTTCATCGAAGAACAACAAATCCTTTCCAGGAATAATGCGGGCATTGATGAGGATTTCAAGCTCCGATAGAATCCTTGCAATTGTCAGATTTGCTTCGAACACGCGATGCCAGTCAGGATGCTTTTCCAGATCAATTACATGTACGGCGCCTTCAAAATGGGTCCTGCCAAAGTCAACAACGGACCAGGTTTTCCCCACCTGCCTGGCGCCGCGAACGACAAGGGGCTTTCGCCGTTCTTGATTCTTCCATGCCAGAAGATTTTGTGTGATGAAGCGTTTCATGAACGGCACCTCCAGATAACAATTGATTCTTTAAAAATACAAGGTTATTATAGCTTTATGGCTTTAAAAATACAATAACCAATTGCGTCTGGTTGTCCTTCAGTAACAAAGTGTTCGGATTCGCCATTGGAGATACAGAGTCGAACTTACTTGGCAAATTATGATGGACTTGTTTGGCAACGGTCATTTTTCTCTGGACATTGCGTTGTTCTTTCGTTATAGAATAATTACGATTAGAATAATTACGAAAGGACTATGGCATGAATGCAGCAATAGAGCAGCAAAGATTTTGCGATCGGGAGTTCACCGTCCAGGAGATATTGATAATACAGGAAGTGGTACAGACCTGCAAGGGCCTCAGTCGATTTGAGCTGGCTCACACAGTTTGCGAACTTCTGGACTGGAATCGCCCCAATGGCAGACTTAAGGCTCGGGAATGCCATGATTTGCTCGAGCGTCTGGAAGGCCAGGGGGTACTGAAGCTTCCGAAGAAAAAATCAAGCGGATCGAAGACATCCAAAAAGCGCGAGTATCCCAAGTTAGCCGGGCAATCCTGCAACTCACTCACTGGCAGTGTGGAAGCTTTTTTGCCCTTGCGGGTGGAGTTGGTTCAAAGCCTGGAACAGCGGCAATTGTACCGGGAACTTGTGGGCCGGTATCATTACCTGGGATACAAGATGCCTTATGGGGCGCGTCTGCAGTATCTGGTCTATGTTGATCGACCCCGGTGCGATGTGGTAGGATGTGTGCAGTTCTCCTCCCCGGCCTGGTGGATCAAAGTGCGGGACCAATGGATTGGCTGGGACGATGCAGCGCGTAAGCTGCGATTGCAGCATGTGGTCAACAACAGCCGTTTTCTTGTTTTGGCGAAGATTGACAACCTGGCCAGCAAGATGCTATCCGATGTTATGCGACATCTGCGCGGTGACTGGCTGAAACAATACTGTGTGGAGCCATGGCTGGTGGAAACAATGGTTGATTGTCAACGGTTTCAAGGGGGCTGCTACCGGGCGGCGAACTTTCAGGAAATTGGGCAAACCAGCGGCCGGGGACGCATGGACCGGACTCACGAACGTGACGGGGCTGAGATAAAAACTGTTCTGCTCTACCCGTTGGTCAAACATGCAAAGCGCAAACTCGTTGAAGGGAGGTAAGTAAAATAATATTTGCCAAAGGCTTTGTCTTCTTGTATTTAAACTGGTTGAAACAGAGGCCAAGTAAAAATCATATTATGGAGGAAACCCATGAAAGCAATAACCATCCAGGAAACCTTTTCATTTGACGATGTCCTGCTGGTACCCAGCTATTCGGATGTGCTCCCGGCGGGCGTTACAACCACAACGTGGCTGACGCGAAACCTGGCGCTTAACATCCCCATCGTCAGTGCAGCCATGGATACGGTTACCGAATCGCGAACTGCCATCAGCATGGCCAGAGATGGCGGGCTGGGGTTCATTCATCGCAACATGCCCATTGAGAATCAGGTTCTGGAAGTGGGAAAGGTCAAGAAGTCGGAAAGCGGCATGATTATTGATCCAGTAACCATAAGACCGGACCAGAGTGTTCAGGACGTCCTTCACCTCATGGAAGAATACAGGATTTCCGGAGTACCGGTAACTGATGGCGACCAGTTGGTCGGAATTGTTACCAACAGGGATCTTCGGTTTGAGACCGATCTTACCAGACCCGTGTCCGCAGTGATGACCCATGAGAATCTGGTCACGGTCACCGAAGGCATTAATCTTGAGGAGTCGAAAAAACTGCTTCATGAACATCGAATTGAAAAACTTCTGGTTGTGGATAAAAACGGCCGGCTTACCGGCATGATCACGATTAAAGACATCGAGAAAATAAAAAAATATCCCAGTGCCTGCAAGGATGGCAAAGGAAGGCTTCGGGTAGGGGCTGCCATTGGCGTTGGGCCGGATATGCTGGAACGTACCGAAATGCTGCTGAAGGCCGGCGCAGATGTGATCTTGATTGATACTTCTCACGGTCATTCCAAAAATGTCATGGATGCTGTGATTACGTTAAAGCAAACTTTCAGCCATATTGAGCTGATTGCCGGGAATGTGGCGACTGAAAAAGGCGCCGAAGATCTGATTCTTGCAGGTGTTGACGGGGTGAAGGTCGGTATCGGCCCCGGTTCCATCTGCACCACCCGAATTGTGGCGGGCGCTGGTGTTCCCCAGATGACAGCAATCATGAACTGCAAGGACGTCTGCAACCGGACCGGGGTTCCCCTGATAGCGGATGGCGGCATCAAATTTTCCGGCGATGTTACCAAAGCTATCGGTGCAGGCGCCCATGTGGTGATGATCGGCGGTATTTTTGCCGGAACCGAGGAGAGCCCCGGGGAGTCCATCTTTTTCCAGGGCAGAAGCTATAAGGTGTATCGGGGCATGGGATCACTTGAAGCCATGAAAAAAGGCAGCAAGGACCGGTATTACCAGACGGAACGGGAAGAAGACGACAAGCTGGTCCCCGAAGGCATTGTGGGACGGGTGCCGTACTCTGGAACACTTTCCGCCAATATTTTTCAACTGATCGGCGGACTCAAGGCGGGCATGGGGTATGCCGGATGCAAGTCCATTGCAGAGCTGAGGGAAAAGGCGACATTTATCCGGATCAGCGCTGCAGGACTCAGGGAAAGCCATGTCCATGACGTGATCATTACCAAGGAAGCGCCGAATTATCGGTTGGACTAAATAAATCAATGATGAATTACGAATTACGAATTACGAATGAAAAACAAATAATTTCGTAATTCGTAATAAGGATACAATGACTGATTTTGTGCATCTCCACGTTCATACCCAGTACAGCCTTCTGGACGGCGCCATTCGAATAGAGCCGCTCTTGCAGCGGGTTAAAACTTATGGCATGGACAGTGTGGCCATTACCGATCATGGAACCATGTTCGGGACTGTCGATTTTTATGAAAAGGCCCTTAAAGCCGGCATAAAACCGATTATCGGGTGTGAATGCTACATCGCACCTCGCACCATTGCCGAAAAAACCGTTCAGGACAATAAAGGGCTTTCTCATATCATTTTGCTGGCCGAAAATGAAGAAGGCTACCGGAATCTCTGCAAACTGGCCACAATTGCACAGATTGATGGGTTTTACTACAAACCCAGGATTGACAAGGATATTCTGAAATGTCACACGAAGGGGCTAATTGCCCTTTCAGCATGTCTTCATGGCGAAATTCCCCGGCTCATCAAGGACGGCAAGCAGGACGCAGCAGATGAAGCCGCCAGGTTTTATCTCGACATTTTTGGCGAGGGGAATTTTTTCCTGGAGGTTCAAAACAACGGCATCGACATTCAGGATCACATCAATCAGGTACTGCTTGATATGAGTCAGCGGCTTTCTATTCCGCTGGTTGCGACCAATGACTGTCATTACCTGGATCAGGATGATGTCCGGGCCCATGATGTGCTGCTCTGCATTCAGACCGGAAAAACCATTCATGACTCGGAGCGCTTCAAATTCCGGACAGACCAGCTCTATTTCAAATCCCGGGACGAAATGGTCGC
>Ga0194038_1000146_pt1 | contig 30284 bp, 26 predicted proteins | sample JunL226m_MetaG_FD_148630 | JGI IMG/M metagenome (GOLD analysis project Ga0194038, IMG submission 148630) | Anoxic zone freshwater microbial communities from boreal shield lake in IISD Experimental Lakes Area, Ontario, Canada - Jun2016-L227-6m | ecosystem: Environmental > Aquatic > Freshwater >... | reverse complement strand
CTGCAAAGCTGTTGATGCCGGTTTTCGTATTGTGATACTTATGACAGGAACTACTAATGATCTTCGCTCCCAGACACAAATACGTTTAGACGAAGCGTTTTTGGGTATTGATACAAGGGCAGCTGCTAAAGGAGGTGGGCGAGTTTTAGTTGGAGCAGGAAAATACAATCCGATCCCAACACCGATCGCATTTACATCTGTAGAAAAAGATTTTAGCATTAGTGCAGTTAGGCAAATGACAACATCTCTGTCCAAAAACGCAAACGATAAACCAATGTTGTTTGTTATTAAGAAAAATGTTTCGGTTCTTAAAAACCTTCTCGAATGGATGGAGTCCTCTGGCAAATATGGAGATCAAAAAATTGATAACTCAGTGCTTGTCATTGACGATGAGGCTGATTACGCTTCAATTAATACGAAAATAGCAGGTTCGGAACGAAGCAAAACAAACTATTTGATTGAAAAAATACTAAATATGTACCGATTTGCTAGCTATTCAGGCTTTACTGCTACACCTTATGCAAACATTTTCATCGATCCCGAAACCGACGAAGAATTGAATACAGAAGGACTTTTTCCCAAAGATTATATTTACTCTCTGAATTCACCAGACACTTACATAGGTGCTAGAAATATTTTCCCCAAAAATGCCACTTACCATTTTATCCTTCGAGATATAGAAGATGGTGAAGAATTTTATCCGTCTAAACACAAAAAAGACGATGACTTTAGTGTCCTGTCGGAAAGTTTAAAAAAGGCTGTGCGTACTTTCTTAATAGCTAATGTCATAAGGGATTTACGAGGAGATAAGACTGAACACAGGTCGATGATGATCAATGTTACCCGTTTTATTAATACGCAGAAGCTCGTCAGGAAAGCAGTTGCAGACTATGTAGGAGATATAAAGAGATCGATCAAAACTTACGCGTTTCTACCCCAAGAAAAAGCGTTACTAGACGAAGAGTTGAATTTACTTTCTAAAACTTTTGCAGACGAATATTCATCACTTGATTTCTCATGGGAACAAATACAGGTAAATCTATTCGGGTCAGTTAATGAAATTGAGGTACTTGCTACCTATGGCGGCGGTGATGATCTCAATTATCACGAGAACCCAGATGGTCTCAGAGCAATAGTTGTAGGAGGGATGAGACTTTCTCGCGGTTTGACGCTTGAAGGTTTAATTGTAACTTATATTTATCGTAACTCAATGGCATATGACACCCTAATGCAGATGGGGCGTTGGTTTGGCTACAGACCAAACTATGGTGATATTTGCCGAATTTGGATGGATAAAAATAGTCAAGACTGGTACGAATATATATCAGATGCAACGGACGAATTACGTGCAGAAGTAAAACGCATGCGTGATATTGAATCCACGCCTTTAGACTTTGGCCTTAAGGTACGTAATGACACTGATATGAAGCTTACGATCACCGCACGAAATAAAATGCGAACTGCCAAAGAGAAATCTATCAATGTTTCGCTAAGTAAGGCGTACATTGAAACGGCTTTCATTCATAACGATGCGAAAAAGAATAAAGCAAATCTAGCTGCGGTAAGTAACTTGATCAACAGCACTAATTTTGATAAATCAGACAATCAATATATAGCAGAACACGTTGATAAGAACTTAATAGTAAGATTACTTGAAACTATTGATATGCCGCCTACAAACGTACAATTTGACCCACTCTCGGTTGCTAATTTTATAGAGCAATATGCAGGTGACGAGCTCAATGATTGGAATGTGGCTATAAAATCAGGAGATCACAAAAAAACTTACACCCTGCCGAACGGAATTTCAATCAACCCAAATGATCGTTTGTTTGAATTAATTAGAGAAGATTGTGTTGTAAGAATGAATCGACGCAGGCTAGGAAGCCAAGGAGATGCGAAAACAGGTCTTAATATTGCCCAATTAGAATTGGTAAAAGAGATTGTCACAAGTAATCCAAATCGTAATTCATCGAATATTAACGACAAGGACTACTTCGCAATCAGTCGAAAACCACTGCTCCAAGTTTATTTTATTCAGCCTCGTCAAAAAAGCGAAGACTGGGATCGCCTTGCAGAATTTGATTCAATCCCATTAATAGGTTTTAGCGTTGGTATACCACCACTTGGTGACATTAAAACAAGGAATATTAGATATCAGATTAACAAAATACATCAGGACTTTGGTGGCATCGAGGAATTTGAAGATGAGTAATCCTATTGATCGTATTAGAAAGCTTCTCGAAGACCACACTAATGAGTCCTACCAGAGATATAGTGCAGAACACCCCCTAGATATTTATCTGGGTACTGACCAATATGGCCGCAAAAGTTTGGCATTAATAATTGACGCTCGACGAGAAAGAATTACTTCAACTAAAACCATTGATGCTCAATTTTTTAAACGTGATGACGGACAGCTAATGCTAGTATTCTCACTTATTGACGATCAATTAAAAGACATCTTTTATAAGTTTTGTGAGGACATTATCGAGAGTACTAGATTAAGCAATCAGGTAGAAGGATTTGCACCTGTCGTGGATCGTTGGAACACATGGATTAATTTTTTTTCAAAATCAGTACTCCCACTTTCAGAAAATGAAGTACTAGGTTTAGTCGGAGAAATATATTTCTTGCAAAATGTGATGATTGAAAAGTATGGTAAAGAACTTGCGTTAGACTCTTATATAGGTACAGATCGGGCGCATAAAGATTTTGAGGTAAAAAACACTTGGTATGAAATCAAAACCATTCACAACGGAATTCGAGCCGTTAAAATAAGTTCAATAGAACAACTAGATGCACCTAATCCAGGCAATCTTGAGATAATTACATTTGACCAAAGCACAGCAACGTATGAGGGTAATATTACCTTAAATAAACTGATATCAGGCTTCAGGAGTACCCTAGAACGCAAATGGCAGCTTCTGTTTGATGAAAAAATGCGTAGAGCAAGTTATATAGAAGATGAACGTTATGACGAATATAATTTTGTGTTTGTAAGAATTGACGAGTATTCCGTAGCTGATGATTTTCCAAAACTAACCAAAGAATTACTTCCTATGGGCGTTACTAAAGCCAGTTACGAGATAGATATATCTGTAATCGAAAGGTTTCGAACGTAACTATGAATTTAGAAGATTTTCGCACAGATTGGGTAAGTGACTTACGGGTTGCCGCAGAAGCTAATCAAAGTGATCCTCATAGTGAGTTTGTTATTGATGCAATTGATCAGCTTCAAGAAGCAGAAGAAGTTGAAAACGTTGAACTTGGTTACTTCGAGGGCATTGGACCAAATAGAACCAAACTAATGGTCGACGGCTATGCTTTTGATGTCGTTGATAAATCATGTGTCTTACTTCTGAGCGATTTTTCGAACAGTGGCGATCTCCAAACGCTTACTCGAACTGATATTGATCGACTATATAACAACATGCGTAATCTTTTAGAAGCTTCCCTTAATGGCTATATTGTAGCTAACAAATTCGAAGAGAGTAGCATTGGATATACCTTTGCAGTTGAAGCTAAACGACTTTTCGATAATGGTGAAATATCCAAGTTTAGGTTTTACATTCTTACCGACAAAAAGCTCAGTGAAACGGTAAAGAATATCCGAAAGGAACCCATAAATGGTAAGAGCGTAGACTTAAATGCATGGGATATAAATCGTTTTTATCATTTATTTACTTCAACTCAAGGTAAGGAAGAAATTGAAATAGACGCCTCGACATTGCTTGGCGGTGGGATCCCATATGTCAGTGCTACCAAAGGAGAAGATTACTCTGCTTACCTCGCTGTAGTTCCAGGGCAGTTTCTTGCAGATATTTATCTTGAGTATGGTTCTAGGCTTCTTGAAGGAAATGTACGTTCATTTTTGAGCATACGTGGCAAAGTTAACAAAGCAATTCGCGGTACTATCTTACAGCACCCAGATCTATTCTTTGCTTATAATAACGGAATTGCAGCGACAGCAACATCAATTGAAACTACTAACATAAATGGTAACCATGTAATTACGAAGATTAATGATATGCAGATAATAAACGGCGGTCAGACTACTGCCTCGATTGCCAATGCTGTAATTCAGGATAAAGCTTCTCTTGAAGATGTGTATATACCGATGAAGTTATCTGTATTGGATCACGATAAAGCAAAAGATATGATCCCCAATATCTCCCGTAGTGCCAACAGCCAAAACAAGGTAGATGAAGCAGACTTCTTTTCTAACCATCCTTATCACGTGCGTATTGAGGAGTACTCTAGGCGAATACTTGCTCCACCAGTAGATGGGAATCAGTATCAAACAGCGTGGTTCTATGAACGTGCACGCGGCCAGTATGTACAAGAGCAGATGAAACTTACACGTTCAGAACGAAAACGCTACCAACTCAAAAACCCTAAGGCACAACTATTACGTAAAGTTGATGTTGCCAAGTTTATCAACTCATATGAACAGAAGCCACACATCGTAAGTCGAGGCGCTCAGTTCAATATGAGAAACTTCGCAGATTCTATTGGTAAACAATGGAGCCCGACTGATCAGAATACTAGCTTTAACGAATACTATTACAAGAAGTTAATTTCACTAGCCATAATATTCAAGACTACTGAGAAGATCGTAACTGCTCAGCAATGGTATCAGGAAATTAAAGCATATCGTGCGAACATTGTTACATATAGCATAGCTGTTATTATGCATTCGATTGAAAAGAAATACCCCGGTAAAACGATAGATTTTTTGCGAATATGGAATACCCAGTCGATTAGTCCACAACTTGAAGCTCAGATAGTTGAAACAACTCGTGAGGTATTTGACTTCATTACACGTGACGAGAGGCCAACATTAAATGTTACACAGTGGTGTAAGCAAGAAGACTGTTGGAAACGTGTACAGGAATACAATTTTACGATACTCGACAACTTTGCTGAATCGCTGGTGAATGCAAGCGATGAGCAAGAAGAAAAAGCTATTGCTCAGAAAGAGCAGAAAGTAAGCAATCAGATCAGTGCCGAAATTGAGATTATAAATCTGGGAACAGACTACTGGAAAAAAGTGTTAGATTTTGGCCGGAATGATAGGCTACTCAGTGAAATGGAAGATGGCCTTTTGAATGTAGCTGCTACTTTTGACACTACTGGTCGAGTTCCCTCGGACAAACAAGCAAAATTGATTATGCAAATTCGAAATCGCTTATTTGATGAAGGCTTGTCACGAAACATTTAATAGAGGTAAACACAAGGGGTATTGTGCTATAGTTATAACATATGCTTAAAGTAATTGAAACGTTCAGTGGAATTGGTGCTCAGTCAAAAGCACTTAAGAATATTGGGTGTAACTTTAAGATTATCGGAACAGCAGACTGGGACATACATGCGATCATTGCATATGATCTTATTCATAATGGTAAACAAGATTTATCTCTGTACGAAAAAGCTACTCGTGAAGAGATGCTACAAAAATTAAAGAAATATACCCTCAGTATTGACGGTAAAGTTGCAGCAGACTGGAAAAATGTCAAAATATTGAACATGAAAGTGCTAAAGAGGCTTTGCGCTGCCATTGATAGAACCAACAACTACGTAAGTGTAACCGATATGAACGGGGCACTCTTGCCTGTTGATATGGATGCACTAACTTATTCCTTCCCTTGCCAGGACCTATCTGTAGCTCATGCATGGCATGGTAAAACCGAGGGTATAGATCGAAGCGCAGCAAACCGATCTAGCCAACTGTGGGAAATTGAACGTATCTTAATGGAACGTAAAGCAAGCCCAAGACCAATGCCAAAATTTCTTCTAATGGAAAATGTACCCAATATAATTTCTAGTTCTCATAGCAAAAATTTTGATGAATGGAAGCAATCACTTAACGATCTAGGCTACTATAATCGTTTCAATCTACTCATTTCAAACAATTTTGGCACACCTCAAATCCGTAAAAGAGCATATCTAATGAGCTTCTATACGGGTGGCGATAAAAAGCTGGAATCTAAGCTGGATAAGTATTTTGCAACTAATAACTTAGAAGATGTACGCAAAAAACCTACAGAACTCTCTAAGTTTTTGAGGCTTAATTACGAAGAGGGCTCCTTTAGACAAGAGGCCGACGAATCAGTGCCTAACGACACCCCTTCACGTCGAGATATATTTATAAAGAGTGTTAAATTATTCGACGGCATAAGTTATTCTGGTTATGTTAAAACGATCACCACAAAGCAAGATCGAAGACCTTGCTCCGGTGTCATTGTGTATGACAATAAGCGCGTTGGTAAGAGCACATACAGATACTTAACGGCAAGAGAATGTCTTTTATTAATGGGGTTCGAAGATAAAGATTATGAAGCACTAATTGAAGGTAATTTTAAGAAAAATATAACGACAGACTTTTTCACTACGAGAAAGATAGTCAAGATGGCTGGCAATAGCATCGTCGTACAAGTATTAGAAGAGGTGTTCAAGCAAATGATATATGTAGATGAGCACATCCTCTCTAAGGCTACCGCCGAGTTACCGATCGAAGAGTTGCAATTAGTCGGAGAGCATAGCCTCGCTACAATCTAGTGGCATGCTACATCTCCTATGAGCATTTATGAATTTGATGACTTAGCGAACGCTCCATTGATAATCGATGCGGTATATAAAAGTAAAAGTACACTATTTGGAGACGGTCCGCTTGGTAAATTATTACCGAAGATAGGCAATCAGGGTGGTTTTAGGTGTGTTAGAAGACAGGACAGAAGCGGTCAACTTGCGTACATTGTTTTGTACACCACTGGCACAGAAATAGATTGGCCTGATTCACTTGATGTGGAGACGGGTGTATGGCGTTATTTTGGCGACAACAGAACCCCAGGGAAGTCATTACACGACACTTCCGCTAAAGGTAATCTCTATTTGAGCGAGATTTTTGCTAAGATCGATTCGCCAACTGAAAGAGCTGATATACCTCCATTCCTAATTTTTCAGTGGGCCGGGAATCAATTTGACGCAAAGTTTCTTGGAGTAGCTGCGCCAGGTAACCCAAATATTCCACCAGATAAGGAATTGAATGCTATATGGAGATCAAAGAAAGGAAGTAGATTTCAGAATTATGAAGCGTACTTTTCAGTATTAGATACTGGCCGCGAAGAAATATCAAAAGAGTGGCTCAAACTCCTGATAAGTGATCATGAAAACAGTCTTTCATTTGCCCCTACGGCATGGAAGCAATTTATAAAATTTGGTAGACAGGGCGTTAAGCCTCTTTTATCACCAAGAGGCTCCGAAATTCCGAACAAAGAACAACAATTGCCTCAAGATCCAAGTGAAATAAAATTATTGCAGAAGATTCGAGACTATTACAAGGACAATCCATTCGATTTTGAGCTATGCTCTACAAAGATTGTCCAGATGATGGACAATAATTTTGGACTGTTTGAGTTAACTCGTCCATGGCGTGATGGAGGTAGAGATGCTATAGGAAAATATAGAGTTGGTAATAATCATAGTCCCTTGTTAGTTGAATTCGCACTTGAAGCTAAATGTTACTCGATGGACAATTCAGTTGGAGTCAAACCAATGTCGAGGTTAATCTCTAGGCTAAGGTATCGTCAGTTTGGTGTTTTAGTGACTACTAGCTACGTACACTCACAAGCATATAAGGAGATTGTTGAGGACGGTCACCCCGTACTGATAATAAATGCGGCTGATATTGCTAAAATTCTTCGAAGTCAAGGCATCAACCATCATAACGTCGACGTATGGCTCAGCCAAATTGGGCAAAACAACATAGAAAATGAGAAAGTCGATTAGTTATGACCATCTCCAAAACAGATTACATGATGTTCCTCAAGCAACCTGCATGGTTGTGGCTAAAAAAGAATGACCCAAAAAAATTGCCACCAATTGATGAAAACACCCAGGCTTTATTTGATGCAGGTCATCAATTTGAACCTTATGCTGAATCATTATTTCCTGAAGGCGCTACGATTGGTTTTTCTGATTACAAAGAATATCTATCATTGCCGCAGAGAACACAAGATGCAATTAATAAGGGTGAACCTGTTTTATTTCAACCTCGTTTTGAATGGCTAGAGTTTACTTGCATATGTGACATAGTTAGCTTTGTAGTTGATAATGAAGTCGATCTCTATGAGATAAAAGCCAGCACTAGCGCCAAAGTCGAACACGAATTCGATCTTGCATTCCAGACTGCGGTGCTTGAAGGAGCGGGTCTGAAGGTACGAAACATTTTTGTTATTCACGTCAATAACCAGTACGTTCGAAATGGTCCGGTTGAGGCAGACAAGATAACAATCATCCAGGATGTAACGAAAAAGGTTCGTAGCAGGGATGAAGTTACTGCCAAAAATATGTCGCTTGCTGTAGCTGCAGCTAAGCAGAAAACCATGCCCGATCCTTCCCCGACGCTTGCCAAGCTGGGCTCAAAAAACGATTGGCTTCAAGTTTATGAAAATATTGTGCCTCAAGCACGTATTGAATACCCTGCCAATACTAGACCTACGATCAAGCACGAATATATAAAAGCATTCTTGGAAGATCTTACGTATCCACTTTACTTTCTTGACTATGAAACCATGAAGGGACTTATCCCTTACTTTGATGGACATCGACCATACCAACAAGTTCCGTTCCAGTATTCGCTCCACATTATTCAGGAGCTTGGAGGAGATGTTGAGCATCGTGAATTCTTACACCGCGAAAATTCAGATCCCTCACGATCACTAGTTGAGAAACTAATATATGATGTAGGCAAAGAAGGCACTATCTTAGTTTGGTACGAACAATTTGAAAAGAGCCGTAACAGCGAGCTTGGTGAAATGTACCCAGAATATATTCAAGATATGGAATCTATAAATGACAGAGTTGTTGATCTAATCATTCCATTTAAGAAGAAATGGTACGATGATCCCCGCTTTGAAGGCAGTGCAAGTATTAAACATGTACTGCCAGTACTATGCCCAGACTTAAGCTATAAATCATTAGGGATACAAGAGGGCGGATCCGCACAACGTCTTTGGATGGAAGCTGTGCTAGACGATAAACGCTCTGATCAAAAGGAAACAATACTCAGTGACCTAATTGAATACTGCAAACTTGATACATTAGCCATGGTAGAAATATTCAAAAAGCTCTTGGAGGTAACATGAGCGACAGCACAATATGTAAAAATTGCGGGCATGACGAGTCAAAATGTAATCCAGATGAGACATATCGCTGAGCAAAAGAACTGATTGGATTTAAGAAAACAGCATCTGCTGCACTATTACAGCGCGATCTTAAAATAAGCTACGCCATGTCCGCTGAGATACTAGAAAAGCTAGAGTCCTAAGGACTAATTGGCCCAGCAATCGAATTGACGGCAAAGCAACAATGAATGGTTAGCGAGGCTTTAACAGCAAAATTGCAGATAGAATGAATTTAACTATCGAGTGCATTCGTCTCTATTATCTTGCAAAGGATAGCCCACTATTTAGTACTCTGAAACGTCATGGCAACTTTTTTGATATATTTCAGGATTTCAGGGGCTTCGATGAGTTCTTTTTGCTACAAGATGCTGTATCCGAAGACTTTCAATCAGTAAATATCGCTGTGCCTTTTGATGAATTTATGTCACCGCCAATTCCAAAAAACCTAGATGAGTATAGGAATTATCTGGATTCGACGGCAGAATTTGTGATAAAAAGAGGTCAAAGAATTGAGAAATATGTAAAGAGTGCATAAGCCTTTTTACGGTTTCTCAAATGTATCATTTACACTTTAAAATGTTCTAGACCAGTACGCTCAGCCAGTTTTAAACTCGTCAGTTGGACGAGTTTTTTATTTGACGTGGATTTAAGAAGCGGGTATTGGTAGTGGCTGGTTGCAGGTGTTGGGATTGATTTGTTGGGTGAAACGATCGTTGATCCAGTTGATTACGTTGGGAGAGATTACAGATGGAATTTGCTGGTGCGATACATTGTTAATCCATAAGGTGTTGATGTTTGATCCGGCTGCACAAGCTCTAGATATGTATTGTGCTGTGGTAGCCGGCAAAACTACTTGATCGCTCAAGCTTTCACTTATCTGAATTGGAATTGTTTTAGGCAGTACTGGCGCCGTTTGCATTTTTATAATATCTTGCCAACGTGAATTATTTAAGAAATCTGAAGTGAAGAATCTCTGACCAGTTTTTTGTCGAACTATTCCGCTCACGGAAGACTCAGCTATACATTGTCGGCTCAGCTTCACATATTGATCCTGTACCTTACTGTTGATTATATTGTAGGTACTTAGCGTAGGATAGGCAGTCTTCCAACCTGCAACAAGTTGCGGTCCAATTACCCAGCTGGCTAGAGTGTCGTATTGTGCATTTAATAAGGATTCAAGTTGAGCTGCAGGTGCAGATGCTGATGTTCCTACAAGTTGGTATTCTGGCATATATTCAGAAGCATAAAGTGAACTGAAAAGTGCCGAATGACCTCCTTGAGAATGACCCCAAATTGCATACTGTTTGCTGCTATTATTATTCGCAATATAGCTTACTGCGCGTACGCTATTTAATACATCATGAGCCTCAGATTTACCAACCAAATACTCGCTTATTCCTGGCGTGCCTAAACCTGCATAATCAGTTGCGGTCACTATCCAGCCTTTAGCCAGCATACTACTAATCCAAGGTAGTCTCGATGATGATACTGGTTGTTCCTGCCTAGATGGAGCACAGTTATCGCCTCCGCCCAATGTGCCATGAGCCCAAGCTACCACTGGATGGGGAGAAGCAGCAATCGTGGCCGGCACAAAAATCATTCCTGAAGTAAATGTAATATCATCATTGGCTTTTTGGGTCCTATAAAGTACACGGTAAGCCGTACCATTTTCGATGCCTGTTTGAATAATCTCTTTGCGGAGTATTTCCCCTAAAGGACCTTGCGTCTGTAATCCGGTAGTATCATAAAATCCGCTTATGGATTTTTGAAACTTATCTATCTTGTATGAATTCCAGAAATATACGCCTGCACTAAATACAATAATAGCTAAAATAAATATTAGTACGCGTTTGAACATTTTATGCACATGTTTTTTATTATTTTGCTTATGCATACTCATATTCTACTCTATAAGCCTGCTAGCTAAAATGTTTATTTTGCTTACTAAATACTGTTAAAAAGAAAAACCTAGTAAAAGCTTTTTTGTTGAATAACTATCATCTTGCTAGAATGTCAAAAAGGAGCACTAAGATATGAGTGAGATATTGCATAGAGTTTATGAACATTCTGATGCTGCTAAATCAAAAATAGCTGTTGGTCTAGCGATGGTAGCCGTTGCGGCAACTGTCCCAGCTACAGCTGAAGCTGGATCTGCAACATCTGATTACAATGGAGTAGCAGGTATTTTTCACCAACACGTAGGGTATAACCGAGCCACTGGTGAAGCAAATTGTACTATAGATCTCGATACCTATGATTCACAGCGTAAATCTTTTATCACGATTTTACGTGTTCTTAAATATCAAAAAGGGAAATGGCTACAAGACAATAAATTTCCAGAAGTTGATAAATTTGTCTCTTATAAAGACAATACCACCCACGTATCAGCTACATCAAAGGCTCATTACAATAAAGCTACTGTCAAAAAAGAAGCCGCAAAATATCCAATACGTTTATCTTGTGAGCATGGTGAAGGCGGAATTTCTGTCGGACTTTAGACAATAAAAATTAAACGTTATAGCTGCCTGAGCTAGTTGTGCCACCTTGGCCTGTCCAATTGGTGTGATGCATTTCGCCTTTTGGTGTGTCTATACGTTCATAGGTGTGTGCACCAAAATAATCACGCTGGGCTTGGAGTAGGCTGGCAGGTAATTTAGCGCTGCGATATCCGTCATAGAATGAAAGGGCAGAGCTCATAGCTGGCAACGGTATTCCGGCCAATGCTGCTGTAGCAACAGTTTTCCTGAGTGAATCTTGGGAAGTAGTTAATTCTTGCACAAAGAATGGGTCAATTAGCAAATTGGTGAGTGCAGGATTTGTCTCGTATGCTTCTTTTATTTTACCCAAGAAACGGCTTCGTATGATGCAGCCACCGCGCCACATTAATGCAATGCCGCCGTAATTGAGATCCCAGCCATATTCTTTGGCTGCAGCACGCATGAGCATGTAGCCTTGGGCGTAACTCACTATTTTAGCTGCATATAGAGCCTGTCTGACGCTTTCAATGAATTCTTCGGCGTTGTTTTCGAGTTTACTACTTGGACCTTGTAAGATAGCTGAGGCTGCCACACGTTCATCTTTGATAGATGACAAACATCGAGCAAACACTGCTTCTGATATTAATGTTACTGGCTGGCCTAATTGAGCTGAATCGACGACTGTCCATTTACCGGTACCTTTTTGTCCAGCGGTATCCATTATTTTGTCTATTAGAGATTCGTCATTTTCCTTAAAGGCCAAAATATCGGCTGTTATTTCTATGAGATAACTATCTAATTCACCTTTATTCCATTCATCAAATATCTGAGCAATACGGTCATTACTCAGACCTGCGTATTTTTTCAATAAATCATATGCTTCACAGATTAACTGCATATCACCATATTCAATGCCGTTATGAACCATCTTTACGTAGTGGCCAGCACCGCCTTGCCCAACCCAGTCGCAGCAGGGAACATCGTTATCAACTTTGGCAGATATTTTCTGAAATATGTCCTTTACGTATGGCCAAGCCTCGGGTGATCCTCCAGGCATAATTGATGGTCCATGGCGAGCGCCTTCTTCGCCACCGGAAACACCGGTGCCTACGTATAAAAGCCCTTTAGAACTAACGTATTTCTCTCTACGTGAAGTGTCTGTATAGAGCGAGTTGCCGCCATCAATGATTATGTCGCCTTTTTCTAGCAGCGGGATTAACTTGTCGATTTCTTGGTCAACCGCATCGCCAGCTTTAATCATCAACATTATCTTACGCGGGGATTTGAGTGATGATACTAACTCTTCAAGCGAATGTACACCAACAACATTAGTATCTTTTGCTTCATTGGCAATAAATTCGTCTACTTTTGAGGTCGTCCGATTATAAGCAGTTACTACATAACCGTTGTCGTTCATGTTTAATATTAAGTTTTGGCCCATAACGGCCAATCCTACTACGCCTATATCTGATTGATTTTTTTGGTTTTCGTTCAAAATTTACCCTCCGTTGTTCATACTATATTAGTATAAACTTTTTTTGGATAAATCGCACTGTATATAGGGCTAGTTAGCAAGGAATATTTTGGGTTTTAGCAAATTGAATTGCTATTTCACGCTTAGCGTTATTGGCAACGGCTAAATCTTGAGCAAGTTGAGTGGGCTTAGCTGAAATATCTTCGATTGGTGTTTTGGCAATAACATCTGAACACTGGTGATTATTGCTCATAGTATTTACATCAAAATGTGGTGTTAGATTACTAAGTTTTGCATTTGCAGGGTAGCAAGATACTTCGTTTGCGGCCGCGAGCTTAGAGCTTTTTGCATAAATCTTTGCATTATCGCTCAAATATTTATAATTTTCAGGTAAATTCGGCTCATATATTCCTCCTCCAGGGCCTACTATTTTAGCCGCCTTAGAATAGTAGGTAGATTCAGCCTGTAATTCTGCCGAACAAGCACCATGAGACTTCAAACTATCTACGTTTTCGAGCATTTTGTATCGATAAAAATTTTTACTATTGGTAACAGCAATTTCGTGGCCGGCCTTATCATTTCGGACAGCCATTGAATTGCCGCCCTCATAAACACCAAAAGTAGTTGCGGCTATAGCAATTCCTGCTAAAAGCTTTCCAGCGGGGGTTTGAACGTAGCGTTTAGCGCTCTCCATATATTGAGCTATGGTTTCTTTAGGGGGCATATTATGCAATTTGGACATCACGCTATTTTAAACTATTTATTGCTTATGGTCAATAGTTTCATGGATTATTTGTCACGGTTATAACTAAGGTCTATAATCAGGCAAATGAATCTGACAGAAAATATCGACAAAGCAATTCGAATAAGCGCTAGAGCACATCAAAAACAAAGCAGGAAGGGCTCTAATACGCCTTATATAGTGCATCCTTTTGCAGTAATGTGCATTGCGAGCCAGTTTACGGACGACGAGAGCACCTTAATCGCTTGCTTGCTACACGATGTGATTGAAGATGTCTCCGAGGAATACAGTCAGCGAGCCATGGTAAATGATTTTGGCCAACATGTGGTAGATATAGTAATTGGTGTCACAAAACAACCTGATATGGGTGATTGGCACGCAACTTGCGAAGCCTATCTAACAAATCTAGAAACAAATGCACCTGTTGAATCTGCTGTCGTATCAGTTGCCGACAAAATACATAATATAATGTCTATCCTAGAAGATTATCAAACACAGGGTGAAAAAATTTGGGATATATTTTCGGAAGACAAACAATCACAACTATGGTGGTTCAAATCAACCAGAGAAGTTGCTGGCAAAATGATACCTGAAAACAAAATATTAGATCTTTTTGACGAATATATTGCCAAAATCGAAAACATTATAAATCGATAATTTATAACTTACTCAAACGATCGCGTAAATCCTGAGGCAAAATTTCGGCAGCCGCTTTCTCGTCGGCGATTACGCTAGGAGCATGCATTTTTGCATCTATCTTAATGTGCAGTACATCTTTGTATATTTCCGATAAATGCTTCTCCACTTTGTTGTTGTCAAAAAAGTGATCTTCACTGACACCAACGTGCCATACAGGTAGATCCACTTTGACCTTGCTATTTTTGAGGGTAAGTATGGCTACTGTTGTGTAACACCAAGTACGAACATCATTGATATGCCACAAGGTAACCTCGGCAGCTTTAATGGCATCAATCTCTTGCTTGGATCCGGCTTCCTTAAATTTATTTTTAGCATTATGCGTTTTACCATAAAATGCATTCAAAAATAGTGGGTGAAGGGCGATATGCCTAAATATTATAGAAGGTACTTTATGAGACAAAATACGTGTCGCTTGTATATACACTTGTTTGCGCACAGGGCTTAGAGTGAAGTCTTCTTGATTTACAAATCCAACAATACTAACAACTATCTTAATCTGTTTGTGCAATTCGGGGTGTCTTTGGAGCATTCGAGTACTCACTGCAAAGCCAAAGCTCATACCGGCTATCGTAATCTCTTCGTCTTTGAAGTGTTTTTTTATAAATTTGGCTAAGTAATCAGCCATGTTATCTATATTCGGCTTTTTGCCAATTTTGTAGAAACTATCCATTCCGCCGAAACCTGGTAAATCTGGCATCGTAACAGAACCATAATTACTAAGAGCCAGCATCAATCCCCACCATCGTTCGATACTTGAATGATGGCCATAAATAAAAAGAAGTTTATTTTTAGAAGCACTCTTTGCTGGTAGATCCAACACTCTACCGTTCATTCCATCAATATTTATATTAGAAATGTATTTTTCGGGGATATCAATATTATCCATACAACTTATGCTCCCAAAATACTTACTGACCTAGCAATAACTAGTGCGAGCGTAAAAACAGATACAACTGATTGGGCAGCCATGAGATATTTGGCTTGTCTGGTTATGGGCCTGCAGTCCGCTGGCGCAAAATTAAGAGCATTAGTTACAGAAAGGTATAAATAATCACCAAACTCTGGTGACCAGTTAGGGAATTCTGATTTCATGTCTTGTTGCGTAAATTGAAAATCTTTATCATGTTTTGACCATCTTTTACCGCTGAGTCCTGGGCTATCAATTTCCCAGTACCACAAACAGAAGACGATTATATTAGTAAAGAAAATAACAACGGCAGAAGCAAGTAACTGTTTGCCGTCAGTTATCTTGTTTTCCACAATTAATGCCTTCAAGACAGCAGACAGAGCAATAATATTAGCTACAGTCAGAATAGCCAAAAACACCACTGACACATTATGATCTAATGCTCGAGCTTGGCTCTTACGAGAAGTGGCCAACAAGCCCAAAACGGCTGCTAAAAATACTTCTACTGCGATAATTGTGTAATGTGCCTGGGGTAACAAAGTATTACTAATTCTCGCAGCAGCTACTTGCAAAGCTATTGCAATAAATAGAGTAGCCTGGGCTTGAATTAATTCTGTATTTTTTATTCTACGCTGCATAATTGTTAAGTTTACGCGTCAATGACAAATTTTGCTATAGTATTAATATGTCTCAGCTCAACATAAATATTGACCAAAAAAAAGCACTGAGTATTACTCTGGCAGTCATGTTGGTAATTGGCTTTTTGTTCCTAAAACCATATTTTACAATTATTATTTTTGCCGGAATCATTGCTTTCTTGTACGGACCTTTTTATGATAAGCAGCTCAATCGAACTAGTAGCAAAGGCAAAGCCACCCGAAGAACCTTAGTTTATATCGCAATAAGCTTGATTATCCCGATTTCCATCATAATTTATGTTTGCTACTTACAGGCAAATCAAATAGCACATCAAACAAATTTCTCTAACCTCAGCGATACTACTTCGCAATTAGTTGGTAAAACTAATGACACCCTAGTAAAACTGAAAGTAGACTTCCGCATAGACTCTGAGCATATCCAAGCGGCAGCTGAAAAGGGCATCCGCAACTACGGTAGTAAAATAGTTTCATCAATACCGGGTTTATTTAGCAGTTTTGCTGAAGTATTTACTAAAATAATCATATTCCTCTATGTTTTGATAGCCTTGCTGCAAAATCGTAAAAAACTAGGACATACTCTGCGCGAAATAAGCCCTGTCGGTTCATCAATAACCGATACATATATCAAAAAGGCAGAATCTATGACCAAAGGCATGGTCAAAGGACAATTCATAATAGCTTTCCTTCAAGGCTTAACGGATGCTAGCCTACTTGCTATTGCTGGGCTACCTCACCTATTCTTTTTCTTTTTGATATTCTTGACCGCAATATCAATTATTCCACTCGGTGGAGGAATAGTAGCGATTCCAATAGGCGTAATCATGATTGCAACTGGTCATGTGTGGCAAGGCTTGCTCGTAATAATAGGCCATGTAGTAATTGTTACTAACATCGACAACGTGTTAAGACCAAAATTAGTACCAAAAGACGCCAAATTAAACGGCGCCCTAACTATACTCTCGGTATTCGCCGGCATTAAGGTATTTGGCTTCTTAGGAATTGTGGTAGGACCGATAATTATGATCCTCATAACTACTACTGTAAATGTTTACTTACAAGTTTTTGACAAGAAATCAGCAACGAATATCGATTCCTAGAACGACAGTCTTAGGAAAAACATTGGCTACACTATATAATAGGTATTAACGGATGAGTAAAACAATAATAAAAGCTGATAAGCTAGTGAAAAAATTCGGTGATTTTGTCGCCGTGAACGAAATATCCTTCGAAGTTAAGCAAGGCGAGATTTTTGCATTCTTGGGACCAAATGGTGCAGGCAAAAGCACCACTATCAAGATGCTCACAACCATGCTACATCCTACAAGTGGAATATTAGAAATGGCTGGCCATGACGTAACTACAGAACGAGATTCTGCTAGAAAAACCTTTGGAATAGTTTTTCAGGATCCAAGTTTAGACGAAGAATTATCAGCATTCGAAAATATGGATCTACACGGTGTTCTATACAGTATTCCTAAAAAAACTAGATATAAACGAATAGAAGAATTATTAAAGCTAGTTGAGCTATGGGATCGCAAAGACACTATGATCAAAACTTTTTCTGGTGGTATGAGACGCAGACTAGAAATTGCACGAGGACTTTTACATGAACCAAAGATTCTTTTTCTAGATGAGCCAACGCTTGGATTAGACACACAAACCCGTAATTTAATGTGGGAATATGTTCGCAAACTCAGTAACGAAAAAGGTATGACAATATTCTTTACTACTCATTACCTTGAAGAAGCAGAAGATATTGCTCAAAAAATCGCTATTATCGATAACGGTAAGATCATTGCCAGAGGTACAACCAAGGAACTGTGCAAAGAAACCAAAACTGAAACCCTAGAAGAAGCTTATTTGAAGCTCACCGGTAAAACTACTCGTGACGAATCAAGCGCCGACAATAATGGTCTCAATTTTAAGACGGCAATGAGAAACAGGAATCTAAGGTAACTCATGGAAATAATTTACGCACTTTGGCTCAGACAAGTTAGACGCTACACCAGGAGTAGCTCTAGACTAATAGGTACTCTTGGGCAACCGCTGTTGCTGCTCTTAGCCCTTGGCTATGGCATCGGTGCGATCTATCGCAAAGCCGGTGAAGGCGACTATTTGGCCTTTTTAGTGCCCGGCATAATAGCGCAAACTGTATTACTATCAGGAATATTTTGGGGCTTGATCATACTGCAAGACAAAAGGTTTGGATTCTTAAGCGAACTACTGGTAACACCTGTTTCAAGGATTAAAATTCTGCTCGGGAGTGCTCTAGGTGGATCAACTATATCTATTATTCAAGGAATACTTATATTTATAATATCAATGGCACTTGGATTTAGACCTTATGATTGGATTCTAGTGCTACCGGCATTGCTAATACTAATAGTAATGAGCATATCTTTGACAAGCTTAGGTGCTGGCATAGCTTCTATGGTAAACGATTTCCAAGGTTTTCAAGGTATCAACAATCTACTAATAACACCTTTATTCTTCCTCTCCAGTGCGCTGTATCCGCTAAATAATGTACCTAAGCCATTAGCCATAATTAGCTCATGTAATCCTATATCCTACATGGTAGATGCCATGCGATTCTTCTTATCAAACACAACTCATTTTGGCATTCAAAAAGATCTGATCGTGATCACTATCACTATGGTGTTAACTATAACTTTTGCAGTCGATCGTTTCAATAAGATTGAAATGTAAAATTAGTTCATTTTGAACTTAATCAAACCTTTGTTCTGAACATACACAAAAGCACCTGCGCCAATAAGCAAAACAAACCAAAAACTAATAAGCCTATACAAAATAACTGCCGCAAAAGCAGTGGTTGCTGGCATACCGAGTGCTACAAAACCTGCCACCATGCCGGCTTCAATAGCGCCTAGTCCTCCTGGTGTTGGAACACTTGATCCAAGCCCTATTCCAAATGAATAAACAATTACAACTACTGTTAATGCTACGCTTCCACCAACTGCATAGACGCACGCGTACAATCCTAGAAAGTTGAGTATTGATAGAAACGATGAACTACCTAGAGCATAGAGAAGTTTTGAAGGGTTAGATTTATATATACTTATTTGTTTTATAACGTCTTTATAGGCTTTTGCTAATTTCTTGCGCCTACTAGCGTTACTCATAAAATAAAGTAAAACTAGTAATCCTGGCAAAAAAATCAATAAATAAATCCAATTAGCGTGGAATATTGAGTTTTTGGGAATTGAAAAACCCGTTATCAAAATAACCGAGGTTATTATTAAAGTATTGCCTACAAATCCTATAAGATTGTTGAGACTAACAACAGTAGCAGCTTGCACATTAGTATGTTTCATCTTTTTCAAATACCCAAAAGACACGCCGATAGCACCGATGCCTGCAGGCAAGATTCGGTTGATAAACATAGCAGCAAATTGGATGACAGATGCCTGGAAATATTTTATTTTTTTGATTGCTAAGAAATAATAAGTTGCAGCAGCCATAAAATAGGTTCCTAACGAAAATACTAAAGCCAAGCCAGCATACTGCAACTTAACATTATTAAGTTTATTGAGTGAAGAAGTAAATGAATCCAACTGAGGTAGAGTAACCACACTAACAGCCAATATTACAAATAAAACTATGTTCTCTTTCCTGAAAAATAGAGATTTCAGCATTTGCTTGGACATATATTAATTACTCGTTGACGATGGGGTTTTTGGGATCTTGTCAGCTCCTACTACGATTATGAAATCAGCGTCATAAAGTCCCAAGTAGGGGTTGGTAGTGGTGTAATGATATCCATAATCCTTACCGAGTAAACTTCGAGTGGCAGGCATTTTACCTTTTGAAAGATCTATAACGGACGATACTGCTTGAGCTGTGCCAGCATCGCCCACTTTAATTACACGAATTTTTTGTTTACTGAGATTATTTTTTTGCAAAGTTCCTAGGCCATCTGTATCCGTACCATTGAGTACCACAACTCTTGCTCCTTCTTGAACGATCGGATTACTTGAACTTTGCTGCAAGATGAATGACTGTATTGCGCTGTAGTCGTCTATACCTGCTGCAGGTATCAAGGTGGACTGTCCACCCGGTGCAGTATAACTCTTCAGTAAATCAACACCGTTGGCATTATTGAGACTTAAAGATTTGATATTATTGGAGTCAATTTTTTTGACAATTGTATATAGTCTTTTCACTTGAGCAGCTTTGAGGTCTGTCTGAACATTTTTGCCTACGACATCTGATAAATCGGCTAATTTAGCTGGATTTGCCAACACACTACTAGAAGTTGCTTTGTTCTTAAGTGCAACGAGCATCATGCGTTGATTAGCGGTACGATCGAAATCACTAGCAGGGAAACCATATGAATTATAGGAGTCACCTCGTGCGCGTGCCAAATTCAAGGCTTGTTGACCAGTCAAATGATGAGGGCCGTTGGTTAGCTTCACCAGAGGTTTACGAGTGGACCAATCAATATTAGGATCATAGAGGCCTCTAGGGTCTTTGCTGTTGATAACAACGTCTATACCACCTACGGAATCTACAGACTCCTTGAGGGCATTGTAGTTAACCAGGGCGTAGTAATTAATATCAATACCTAAGTTTTTTTCTAGAACTTGTTCTAGCTGGCCCATTCCACCTCTAGGCAGTCCGGGGCTATAAAAATTATTTTGCTCACCAACTACATATGCGGAATTAATCTTGCCGTAGCCACTTTTACCGATATCAACGTACAGATCTCTAGGTATACTGAGCATATAGGCTTTATTGTTCTTGGTATCAATACTAAGAATCATAATAGAATCTGTTAACTGAGCGCCGTTATGGCCTGCATCGTCTGATGAATTACCAGCAAGCAGTATGTTTACGCGACCACTGTCTTCACCTTTGAGCTTGGTATTACTGAGGAATCCAAATATGCTGCCGCCGAATACTTTGTGAGCATTATACAAAAATCTACCACCAAACCAAATGAAAGCTATCAGAATTAGTGCAGTTAGGAATATAGCAGTTCTTTTCAGTGTAATAGAATCCTTGATGCGCTGGAACCTACTTTTACGTACATTTAGTGGTGGAGAGAAGTTTCTGCTTTTCATATTAACTTTTGGATCCTTATAGCTACTCAGAGTCATACCAATGCTCGGAAATTTGTCGGATTGTTGCTTAGCAGTAACAGCGTCTTTACGTGGCTGGGGATTGCCCCCAATCGATGATTTGGTGTTGCGTGGTTGTTTTGGTTTCATGCAAAGTTGCTTATTATTATACCTGAATTCACTCATAAAACGCTAGTATTAATTAGTTGCTTAAGGTGTTAAACAGGTGCATCTGTAGTACTATGAAAGGTATGAAATTAGTAATTCAGATTCCAGTACTTAATGAAGAAGCCACTTTGCCCCTGGTTCTAGAAAGCATACCTAAACAAATTGATGGCATAGACGACATAATAATCCTCGTTATAGATGATGGCTGCACCGACAAAACGGTAGAAATAGCCAAAAAACACGGGGTTAAGCACTTCGTAAGACATAATAGCAACCAAGGACTAGGCAGATCTTTCCACGATGGCATACTAAAAGCCTTGGAACTAGGCGCAGATATAGTAGTTAACACCGATGGCGACAACCAATATCCGCAAGCGAAAATTCCTGAATTAATTGAACCAATAATCAAACATAAAGCTGATATCGTAGTTGCCGATAGGCAAACACACACCATAGAACACTTCTCGTGGGGCAAAAAGAAATTGCAAAAATTCGGAAGCAAAATTGTAAATCTCGCCGCTGGCACTGATCTGCCAGATGCGGTCAGTGGATTTAGAGCCTACAGTCGTGAATCTTTGATCAGGATTAACACTATAACTAGATTTAGCTACTGCACTGAAACAATCATCCAAGCAGGCAACAAAGGCTTAGCAATTGTAAGCATTCCAGTAGAAACGAACGCTAAATTGCGCGAATCAAGATTATTTAAATCAACCACTGAACATGTCATTAAGTCGGCAGTTACTATTATTAGATCTTACGCAATGTATCGTCCTTACATGATTTTCGGCAGCATTGCTCTATTCTTAGGTGTTCTAGGCCTGATACCGTTTGCCAGGTTCATCATACTGAGCTTAGAAGACGGATCAACAGCTGGGCATCTCCAGTCCCTGTTAGTGGGCTCACTATTAATCACTGCGTCATTTTTATGTTTAGTGCTCAATATAATCGCCGATCTAATTCGCATCAACCGCATACTAATTGAAGATAACCTAGAAGCCACAAAAAGACTTAAATTCGATAAATAACTTAAACTTTTCTAAGAAATTCGGTAGGACTATTGTAGCCGGGAGTTATCGGACCAATATTTCGCTTAATAAATTGATTCACTGGAGTAGTAGGGGAATTTGACCAATACCATGTATTTTCACTTCGTAGAACATAGGTCAGTGCGCCACCTCCCCACATAAAACAAATCAACAAAGCAGTAGCAAATAAGTATTTAATAGTAACGAACTTTTTAAGAAACTGGTCGTAAGCCATAACAATTAACAGCATCAGCATAGGCAGAATAGGGTAGAGATAACGACCGTTTATAGCTACAGGTTGGTAAGTTTGCGTAAATAATTGATATTGGGTAAACCACAGAATTAAAACACTTAGTATAATAGTCAGAAGAAAAAGCTGAATAACTGATTTGCTGTATATTTTCCTGATTTTTCCGTAGTAAGCACATAAAACTGCCAAACCGCTAACAGTAAATACCGCACCAGCTATTGCTGGCCAATACAGGGGCCCTCTGGATTGGTAATCACTTATCTTCCCACCTACCGCAAAGAAATTACGCAACCACATGCCATAACCCCAGCGAGTAGAGTAAGCAATCGGATCGGTATTTACGCCTGGGGTTTTATTTCTAGAAAAATTATAATCTCTAATCCAAGGTCCGTAATACTTGCAATTATCATAAGACAACACTTGAGCACAATCTGGGACAGGCGTATGATATTTTGCTACATTAACTCCGTAGCGTTCCACCATCAAAGCTGAAAATATTATAAGCAAAACTAACAATGTCCATTTGTGTATTGTCGTTGCACTACGCCAACCCTTTTTAAAAGAATTGCTGACATTTTTAACAGATGAGTAATTAGATTTTAATTTAAATAAACAATAAATCACTACTGCCACAAATACGGGCAGGAATGCATACTTCACAAGGCTAGCAATCATACAAACAACTAGCAGCATCAGACCCCTGGCAACATTCATTGAATTATCTTTCATGGACCTGACAAATGAAATAGTGAGCAACAGGGTTAGCGCCGTAAGTGGGAATATTAAATTATCGTAGTTAATTTGGGCTCCCAGAAGGGGAACTACCGGTATCAACACAAATATCAGCAGTGTGTAGTGGACAATTGCTTTGGACGCACGGGTTTGAAGCAAAAGTTTTCTGAACAAATATAGTCCCGAAGCAAAAAGCGCAACATTGATAAACCGCAGTATCAAGATTTGGGCCGTTAAGTTATGAACCAGCTCTTTGATAATTAAATACAAAAAACCAAAGCCGTAATGATACAGATAGGATGGATCACGAGTTAAAGCTCCGTAGGAGTTACCTGTAACAGGGTGTGACGACCAGAAAGGCACTAGATGCTGGGAGTACAAATTGATCAAGCCCAAATGAAAATCTTCATCAAACGCCATAGGGTAATTACTGCTGAGGGCTATCCAACCAGCCTGGATAATAAATAGAATAATTATTCCCACAAAAAATTTATCGGATGAAACTAGTTTATTGATTGAACTTATAATTCTTTGTTTTCTGCTCATTTGTTCTATACCTTAGTATAATAGATTTTATGTACAAACGCATTCCATGGCGATCAATTGCTGTAATAACCATACTTCTCGTAACTATTTCGGCAATAACAATTTATCTCATAAGAAATCCAAAGTTATTTGAGCTTCTAAAAAATACATCGCCAATAGTAGTTGCCCTAATTTTTATCTTATATCTGCTTTTTATCCTGTCCCTGGCATTTATAAACGATGCAACACTTAAACTCTGCAAGCAACCAATCAAAGCGTCAGAAAGTTTGCTAGTTACCATGTATTCATCTGTAGTTAATTTTTTTGGACCTTTGCAAAGTGGCCCAGCTTTCCGAGCATTATATTTCAAGAAACTACACAACGTAGATCTCAAGAAATTTACCTTAGCAACTTTCGCCTACTACATATTTTATGCGTTATTCAGTGGCATTTTTTTACTGGCGAGTAGTATAACTTGGTGGCTGTTACCGCTTTTTGCAGCTGGATTTAGCCTAGTATTCATCTACGCCAAAACTCGGCCATATACGCTTAATAAAATTAAAATACTGAACCTGAGATTTATTGGCTACTTAGGTATAGCTACTCTCGTACAGATCCTCATCCAAGCGGTCATCTATTACGTAGAATTAAATTCCATTATATCTGGAGTTGGAATAGGGCAGGTGCTGGCATATACCGGGGCAGCCAATTTCGCGCTTTTCGTGTCTATTACTCCTGGTGCTATTGGATTTAGAGAATCATTCTTGTTATTTAGCGAAAAACTACATCATATAAGTAGCGGCAATATAGTGGTGGCTACAACCCTCGATAGAGCAGTTTATGTAACAGTCTTAATATTTTTAGCAATAATTATATTTGCAACCCACGCTCAGAAGAAATTCACTAATCTAGACAAGTAACTCAAGTAATCAATCCGTTGACTGAAAGTATCAAGCACCAAAGTGATACAGCAATAAGAGACATCAGAAACATATTTTTGCCCCAGATAATATTATCTAATGAATTGAATTTGGTCAGTCCATAGCATAGCCAGGCAGAAGCGAGCAGTACAAATACAATGAGGGAAGCCTCATTAATCAAACTCATTATATAAAGTACAGTGCAGCTTATTGCAAAAGCTAAAATGTAAAACAAAGTGCTAATTTTAGTTCGTGTATTGCCCTTAACAACAGGAAGAACAGGAACTTTTGCTTGTTTATAATCTTTTTGTCGATACATCGCGATTGCATAGAAATGTGCCATCTGCCAACACGCAAGAGACAAGAACAATACAACAGCAGTAGAATCAATATTATTAGCAACTGCAGTGTAGCCCGCAACCGGTGGCAGAGAACCGGAAAGGCTACCAACCAATGTACCGGCAGAGGATTGTCTCTTGAAATATGAATAAACCACGACATATAAAAATGCGCCCATGAGCCCCAGGATAGCCGTGAGTAAATTTACGAAAAGAACTAATATTGTAATGCCCGATAATCCAAGTGCTGATGAATAAATTAGTGCCGCTTTTACACTGATCCGTTTTTTAACTAGAGCCCGGTCTTTGGTTCTAATCATCAATTTATCAATACGTCTGTCTATGACATTATTCAATACGCAGCTTGCAGCCACCACCAAACAAGAACCTATCAATGTAATCAATAACAGGGGCAGATCGATTGAAGTATACTTACTGGCAATCATAAAACCAGCAATCAGCGTCAGGGCATTTCCTCTGATGATGCCGGGCTTGGTTACATAATAATAATCTTTTATCACTGCTTAATGAGCTCGTCTTTACGTATGTAACTATCTGAACTATGTGCCATATTGTAATTTAGGTTATTCATAATCCAGATAGAGCCAAATACAACAATTAATACTACCGTTGCAGCGAACACGAAGACAGTCACGTTCCAGCGAGGCTTACTCTCTCTGCCCAGATGCAAGAAAAATATTAATTGTACAAATAACTGCAAAATGGCCAGACTGATAATGATTGATACGACCTGCAAATTACTGGAATATAATTTTGCAGTCACAACATAGTACGCAATCAACGTCAGTATAATCGACAAAACAAAACCAGTGAGATAACTACCCAGACTTCCCAGACCAGCATCTCGTATTTCTGGCTTGATAGTTACTGTTGAACTTTTTTTCATGATACCCCCATAAGATAGACGACTGTAAAAATGAAAATCCAAATTATATCTAGAAAATGCCAGAACAGGCTAAACAATCCTAGCCGTTTGACAGCATGCTGCTTGAGGCCGTTTTTGAATATCTGGTACCCCAGAGTAGCCAACCAGAACAATCCTACGGTTATATGCAGCCCATGCGTACCTACAAGAGTAAAGTACGATGACAAGAATGCACTTCTGGTCCAGCTATTACCCTCAACCACTAAGTGCCTAAATTCGAAAAGCTCCATAGACAAAAATGCTAGGCCTAATCCAAAAGTTATAGCAAGAGCTATAAGTAGTGCCTTTCGCTGTTTTTTGTGTACGGCAAGCATAGCCAGACCACAGGTGAAACTACTTGTGAGCAGCAGCATCGTTTCAACAAGGATGTATGGCATATTAAAGATCTCGGCGCCGCCCGGGCCGCCGAATGTGTTTTTGTGGAGTACAGCGTAAGTTGCAAACAAAACTGCGAATAATACACAGTCGGTCATCAGATATAGCCAGAATCCAAACATCGTCTTATTGGTGTTCTCTTGCTCAAGAATTTCTGCACTATTTAGCGCGACAGCTTCATTGTTCATGATGCTTGGGCCTTAAATCGATTAGCTTTTTCTATCTTTTCAATAACTTTTCCAGGTACAACATATTCCGTGTCATCGTTATTAGACCGTATAACGATCAGCGAGATAATTGCCAAGAAACAAACAATCACGAGCCATAGTATGTGCCATATAACTGCAAACCCGAAAAACAGGGCCAGCATACCTATATAAAACCCAAATGGTGTATTTTTGGGTAGTACGATCTTGTCATATTCTATTGGAGCATCAAAACGTATTTTTGATTGTTTCATCTCCCACCAGGCATTCCTGCCACGCACAATTGGTGTTTTGGCGAAATTATAAAATGGCACAGGCGATGCAGTGGACCACTCGAGATTACGGGCATCCCAAGGGTCACCAGTGTTGTCTATATTCTTTTTCCTCTGAATGATACTAACGATGTATTGCAAAACCATAAAACCGATGCCGATCATAATGAGTAGAACGCCAAAAGCAGCAACTATAAATAATTGTTGCCAACCCTGAGAAGCATCGTAATGGTTTAGCCGCCTAGTAGCACCCATTATGCCTAGCGCGTATAGGGGCAGGAAGGCAAATGCAAAACCGAATATCCAAAACCAAAACGAATATTTACCTAAGGTTTCGTTAAGTCTGAAACCGAAAAATTTGGGGAACCAATATGTCAGAGCTGCAAGATAACCAAAGACCACACCTCCAATAACCATATTATGGAAATGTGCCACCAAGAATAGACTGTTATGAAGTTGGAAGTCGATAGGCGGAACTGCCATCAGCACTCCTGTAACTCCTCCAATTGTGAAAGTAAAAACAAATCCCAAGAACCATAACATCGGAGTTGCAAACCAAACACGGCCCCTATACATCGTAAATAGCCAATTGAATACTTTAACACCAGTCGGGATGGCGATTATCATCGTCATAATTCCAAAGAAACTATTTACGTTAGATCCAGCTCCCATAGTAAAGAAGTGGTGCAGCCAAACTAGATAAGACAGTATGGTGATGGCGATTATGGCATAAACCATGTATTTGTAGCCAAATAATCGTTTCTTTGAAAAGGTTGCTACTATTTCACTAAACACGCCAAATGCCGGCAGTATCAATATATACACTTCAGGGTGGCCCCAAGCCCAAATTAAGTTAACATACATCATTGGATTGCCGCCGAAAGTGGAAGTAAAGAAATGCATACCGAAAGTTCTGTCTAGCGCCAAAAGAGCCAGCGTGACAGTGAGTATCGGGAAAGCGAAAACAACCAGTGTCATGCTGCCCAATACGCTCCAACAAAAAAGTGGCATACGCATCAATTTCATTCCCGGACAACGCATTCTAAGTATCGTAGTTATAAAATTAACTCCAGACAGTAAACTGCCAATACCTGCAATTTGCAGACTCCATATCCAATAATCAACTCCTACGCCCGGACTGTAGGCCAATTCCGATAATGGGGGATAGGCCAGCCAGCCAGCAGCCGAAAATTCACCAATAGCTAAAGAAATATTAACGAGCATCATACCGGCAAAAAATAACCAAAAACTAATTGAATTCAAGAAAGGGAAGGCTACGTCACGGGCACCGATTTGTAACGGTACAACTAAGTTAATAAGTCCAAACATAAGACCCATAGCTACAAAAAATATCATTATGGTGCCATGTGCCGAAAATACTTGTTGGAAATGATCAGCCGACAATATACCCTGAGAACTACCTACTGATGTAGCTTGCTGCACCCTAAGTAAACCAGTATCGAATATGCCCTTAAATAGCATGAGTAGCGCCACTAGAATATACATGACTCCAATTTTTTTAGGATCCAGACTAGTTATCCACTCTTTCCATAGCCATTTCCATTTTTTGAAATAAGTTAAAAGGATGATTGCCAATACACCAGCGCCTACCATCGTGAACACGCCAAACATTACTATTTCGTCATGTTTTAAAGCATCAAGTGTCAATTTACCGAGCATGATTCATGCCTTCCATTGAATAACCCTGATCAGAACTGGCAGGTGACATATATTTCATGATGACTTGATCGTATAAGCCAGGCTCGACTTTAGAATACACTGTAACTTTCGTATCAAGAGTTGGCTTAGCTAAGGCTGTATACTTATTAAAATCAAGAGTAGATTTACTAGAACTAGCCGTTTTAACCCATTTATTGAAATCTGAATCCTTAACTGCGACAACATTAAATTTCATGTTAGCAAAACCTTCGCCACTTAAGTTTGCAGACGATCCTTTGTAAACACCAGGATGATTAGCGTTAATGTGAAGCTTGGTTGTCATGCCACTCATCGCATATATTTGACCGCTAAGTTGCGGAATCCAAATAGAGTTCATTGGCGCGTCGGATGTTATCTGCAGATTAATAGGCCGACCAACTGGAATCTCCATCAGATTTGTAGAAGCAATTTTCTGATCTGGATATATGAAAAGCCACTGCCACTGCAACGCTACTACCTGCACGGTTAATGGTTTCTTGCTCGACACGAGCGGCCTGTAAGGATCGAGGGCGTGAGTGTATTGCCAAGTAATCGTAGCCAAAACTGTTATTATCACAATCGGCACGGCCCACCATGCAAATTCAAGTTTGGAATTATGGTCCCAATGAGGTGAATATTTAGCCTTAGTGTTGCCTTGTCGATATGTCCAAGCAATATAAATTGTTAGTGCAAAAACAGGCAACACAATTACTAAACTTAACAAGACAGTAGCAAATATTAGCCGACGCTCCTCGGAAGCGATTGTACCCTGAGGCTCGAGTACTGCAAAATTGTATTGCTGCGTAAATCTATAAAATAGGACAAATAAAATAACAGCTATTACGAATGCTAGGGCTACCCTTATTTTTGTCCTCATGAATTAATCAAATAATAGCATAATCTTTATACAAAAATACAGGTGATGATCAGAAAATAGACTAGAAATGGTCACGAATGTGACTGAAAGAATAGTCCCATTTAGCGTCAGTTTTCTTGTGTGGATTGAATATATTTTTTGGATCCATTATGTGTTTTGCTTGTTTGAATAAATCTAAAACTTGCTTGCCGTACAGTGCTTCGAGCCATGGGCCTCTTACCAAACCATCATTGTGCTCGCCAGATAATGATCCACCATATTTTATAACTAGCTTATTTACTTCTTTCATAGCAGGTAGTATTTTTTTGCGATCTTTAGGATCTTCCAGTTTCATGAGTGGTATGACATGGAAATTACCGTCGCCCATATGTCCAGCGACAGTTGCAGTGAGTTTATATTTTGCAATAATCTTATCGAGTTGCGGTAAAAATTCTGTCAAATGAACAGGAGGTACTACTAAGTCGTCTATAAACGGGGCAGTGTGCTTGTCTTTTACCTTGCTCCTAAGAAGTTGGAAACTATACCTACGAATAATCCAGAATTTTTCTGATTTACCTTCGGTGGGCGTTTCTTCAAAACCATTGATTTCATAACGGGCACGGTATTTCTTAAGTTCTTTGTGGAGGCTGGCTACTTTATCTCTTACTTCTTTCTCGGTTTGACCATTGAATTCAACCATCAACACAAGCTTTGGAGTACCTTTCAAAAATTGCACACCATCGGGT
>Ga0194038_1000143_pt1 | contig 30549 bp, 20 predicted proteins | sample JunL226m_MetaG_FD_148630 | JGI IMG/M metagenome (GOLD analysis project Ga0194038, IMG submission 148630) | Anoxic zone freshwater microbial communities from boreal shield lake in IISD Experimental Lakes Area, Ontario, Canada - Jun2016-L227-6m | ecosystem: Environmental > Aquatic > Freshwater >... | reverse complement strand
GTCCACAGAACCATCATATTTCAGACGATACTCTTCAAACATCTGTACACTGGCTTCATGCATCGACGTATTTTTCCAGAAATTTGATAAATGTTACAGTTGTAACGGTATTATATTTGCCGGCAAACGAGATTAAAGCACGATGATCCAGATTGCCGAACAAATCCAGATTCAGACGCAGATCCTCGAAAAGAAGAATCTCCATGCTGCGGATGGAACGAATTCCGGATATGCGATACAACTCGTCACAAAGGGCTTTTTCCGGAAAAGCGATCAGGAATCGGCTTTTCCCCTCGCCAACAAACCGTACCCCGTACGGGTAAGCCCCGGCAGGGATATCCTGGTAGAAGAATGACCCGACAGGCGTATCGTATCGTTTCGTTCTGGCTTTTTGGTAGGTTGCCGAGGTGATGTGAACCGCATGTTCCGGAATCAGTCCGTACCACCGCAGCGCGTAAACGAAGGATACATAGGATGGGCCGTAAAGCCGGTTGGCGGCTCTGCAAAGAAGGTCGGCATTCTGCACATTTTCCGTCTTGATGTAAAGACCCCTCTTGAGTCGATGCAATATCCCCTGACGAACAAGACGGGCGATTCTTGCTTTGGGGTTTGCATAATCAGCAAAATAACTTTGAAGCCAAAGGGCGTCCGGGATATCTACAGACAATTTTTGCATATTCCCTCCAACAAGGACATTATTTATAAACTTGTTGGAGCAAATAGGCAAGCGCGAAAATCAAAAGCTGACGGATGGACTGGTGTTGGCCGAAATATACTTCTTGTTTCCAGCGCTTTGAAGTGGACCATTACCACGATGGCAAACGAGTTGTCATGGTTTTAAATGTGCATAGGTCCACAACTGTTGGCTGTCGTAACCTATTGAATTTGAGAATTAAGTAACCCGGGGCCTTATCAAAATGTCGGATATTGTTACTTACCAGTGTCGCTCCCTGACTTCTGGCATGAGCGGCGATCATCATATCCATGGCGCCGATGGGCGTGCCCGCCTTCTCCAATGCTGCCCGAATCTGTCCATAATGGTCTGCTGCTGTTTCATCCCAGGGGATTACGGCCAGCCGGGAGACAAACTCGCCTATCTCTTTCCGGATCGCAGGGCCCTTCGGATGGCGGGCCGCACCATAGTAAAGCTCGGCCAAAACCACCGTGGAAATGCACAACCTGGAAAGTGTCAACAAGAAAATGAAGGATGCCGGTATTCTTTGTTGGAAATCGCTAATATGAATGCCCTATTTTGTTTTGGCATAGTCACCGCCCTCCAAAACAGTTCGATAAATATCAAGAACATCCCCAGCATAATCAACTATGTCCTTGGAATACTCAGAATTTCTCGAAAGCTGAAGAAGCATTGCCGGATTATCGACAATTTGCTGCATAATTTGACCCAAATGCGCCGCATTGTCTTTTTTAAATGTGAAGCCGTTGTAGCCATTTCGGACAAATTCGCTCATGCCCTTGGTATCCGTAACAATAACAGGTGTTTTTGTTGCCTGAGCATACAAAAGCACCAAGGGGCTGTTTTCATACCATCGCGAGGGGATAACCAGCACATCAATTTCAGAAAGCACCTTTCCCAGTTGATCTTTGGGGAATGTGTCCTTAAACTCAATATCACCCCACCGCCCATCGGATAAACGGTTCAACGTTTCCATATATGCTGCATCCTGATCTTTGGAGCCATAAATGTAAAGGGTCGCCTGTTTTCCTTTAAGACCGACAAAAGCCTTTATCAACAGATCAACTCCTTTGTGGGAAGTGATCTGACCGATATAGCCGAATCTTACAGGAGAGGGCACTTCCGTTATCGCATGACGATATGCCTTCACCACATCCAGATTAATGCCGAAATTGATTTTCTTAAGTTTTTCCGGATAAAACCGATTTACGGTATATGCTTCATGTAAAAAATCCGTTGGTGTGATCATACATTCGTAAATATTGTATAATTTTCTTAAATAAGCAATTCTGTCAATCGCATCCCGTATGCTTTTGTGCGCCGGAGATTCAGTAAACTGAGGCAGCTCGTAAATATAAGGCAAAAAGAATGAAACCCATGGCAGAAACATATCATTTCGGATAAGCCTGGCCATGCCTTTGGGGTTTAAAAACTCATAGTCATGTTCTCTTATATAACAGGAAAGGCAATTGGTGGACCGACTGTTTGGCCCCGTACAGAGGCCGCCAGCATAAGAAATGAGTTTGCTGTTGGGGCAAATGCCGTAAAAATCAGTCAACGTAGCAATTGTTGGAATTTTCATATCCCGAATTACTTCCAAAAGCACAGCGGTGTGTCCCATCAGATGGGTTACATGAATGATGTCAGGCTTTCTTTGCAGAAGAATATCCTTTAAAACCATATACAGATCAGGACGGGAATATAATTGTTTGAAATTTTTTAGCGGTTGTGTATTTAAATCAATGCAATCAACGGTCAGTCCACCGTATTCATAAGTAAACCTGGCTCCTCCAGGGCTTTTCTCCCCGTAAAGAATAGATGTAAGAATAGTAGGATTATGCCCCATGATTTTCAAACTCTGCGCCAGTTCAAGGGTATAGGTTTCCGTTCCGTAAAAATGATCCGGGAAAAATACATGAACAGGCAACAAGATATTCAATGGTTTCATAGAGCGCCATCGATTTCGTGTTTATGAATCAACCGGTCATAAAGCCGGTTATATGCTGCAACCATGGCATCTACTGAAAAACGTTCGTGGACCCGCAAATAATTATTGTAACCAATTTCGATTCTTCTTTCTCTGTCTTCCAGCAACTTCACGATAATGTCTGACAAATCGTCCGGATTGGTAGCCAAAAGCTCATTGCTACCAAGTATTTCAGACAAGGCGCCGATCCGATAACCTGCGACCGGAATTTTCATGCTCATGGCAAACGGCGATACCTGCCCAAAGCTCTCTTTCCAAACCGGCGCCACAAATATCGACATTTGTTGATAATATTCCGGCAATTTTCCGTAGGGAACATACCCGGTAAACTCGAAATTGGCAGTTGCACCCTCCTCTTGGGCCACCTGTTTTTGATAGGCATTGAGAAATTCACCGCCGCCGACAATCAGCACCCTGGTTCGCGGTCTTTTTTTGACGACCTGAATAAATACCCTTATGGCATCCTCTTTCAGTTTATCCGAATCCAGCCGATACACCATGCCAATGACGTTATCCGGAATCGGTGCATTATGCCGGTCGAAAAGGGTCAAATTGCTCCCAGGATAGATTACAGAGGATTTTCCCGCCTCACATGTCGCAAAGTTCTTGGCATAAGCGCTGACATAAACATAATGGTTCACCCGGTCGCTGATAAAAGGCACAACGGGCGTGTTGACGTTTTCAATCAAGATACCCTGCCATTTTTCAGCAGCATGAAAAACCTTATGATACCATGCGGCATCACCTTCACCCCAATAGTGAACATGAAGAATTTGCGCGTTCTTTTCCTTTAGGAAGGTTTCAATCCGATCTTGCGTAACATCTCCCGAAAAATCGTGGATTTTCACGCCCGCGTAAGCTATTGGCGTAGGGATTAAAAAGGAAATGACTTCCTGATCGTATTTATGTCCCAGATGTTCGATCAAATCCACCACAAGCCTACTGGATCCGCCTGTATGAAAATTAGCGATGGCATGAATGACTTTCGTCCGTTTTGGATTTATTGGGTGTAACACTTTGGCATAATAGGTATTTTCATCGAATTGTGTCGGCGGTTCAGTATGCGTTTGAGGCGTTTTCGTTTTGCCAAACAGACTTTGCTTCATATCCCGGTACCAGGTTAGCAATCGCCAGGCTCTTGAAGCAAATATCTCCCGCAAAAAACGATCCTTCTCCGCAATAGAACCTTCCTTCTTCGCAACAACTTTTTCAAGATAATTAATTTTCCGGTCAGCTTCCTGTAAAAGCACATCCTTCTCAGCCGCCAGTTTAATGCTATCCGCCAGTTTAATGCTATCCGCCAGTTGAATGCTGTGATTGATATCGGGGTTTTTTTCAAGGCCACGGAACACAATGCTGGATATTTTACTTTGCAAATTGGATGAACATAATATTTCATCAAAATTCAGTGAATGAAATACGGCATACTGTACCTCAAGATGCTTTAAAAAATGATTGTGACGGATCGTATTGGTTTCATGAAGCCGATATTGCATAAGATGTTTATGGATGAACCCAAATGGATACGACTGAAGCGCCCGAAGCAAAAAGGCGTAGTCATGACAATAGAATAAAATCGGAAATTTGTCTTCATTCTGGAATATCCGTGAGTTCAAAAATATATTGGACGTGGAAACCACAAAGTTTGATTGCAGCAAAGTAAAAAAATAATTATCATCCTGTAGAAGATTCTGTACAGCAGCGCCATACCATTTAAGCCAGTAATCATGAAATGAATTACCGGATCCAGGTCTCAGAGGATTCCCCAAAGTATCAACAGGCTGAACAAGGCTGGACAATACCATCGTATCGGGATTTATATCCATGTATCGTTTGAACAGAGCCAGCCGCTCAGGATGGTAAATATCGTCCGAGTTGAGAATGGTTATGTATTGTCCATGCGACAGATCAATTCCACGATTGATGGTTTTCGCTGCCCCGATGTTCGTTTGATGAAACAATCGAATTCTGGGATCGTCTATCTTTTTGATCTCGGCTAAGGTATTGTCTGTTGATCCATCGTCTATAACGATAATTTCAAAGTCAGCAAAAGATTGTTTCAGAACGCTGTTGATCGCATCAGCGACAAACATCTCATGGTTGTATGCCGGAATAATTATGCTGATTAGAGGTGACTGCATCTGGATGATCCTTTGTATTTCCTGACTTGATGTTCAAGTTTTTTTGTAACATTGTAAAATTACACTGTTCATCATCTATATCGGGCGCATAAAAACAATGACTTGATAGGGATCAACAAGATTTACCTCGGTTGTGCAAATCTCCCAGTCACGCCATTTATTCCGGATATAATCCAGGGAAATAGATGCATCACCGTATGTTATGTCTCCGTCAATCGGCTCCCGATTATGCGGAATAAATGCAAAGCCTTCTGTATTGTACATATCAATCATAGCCTGTGAATCCTTTCCGGCAGGATATTGAGAATGAATTGCTGTCCAATACTCGGGGGGCCTGATTGTGATCGCAAGCAATCCATGGTCATTTATGTACTCACGCAGCACCTTGAGTACTTGTCCGGCACACTTTTCGGAAAGATGCGTAAATACAGAAAATGCAAATATGAGATCAAAACAGACATCACCAACTGGCAATGATTTGGGTAAATAATCGCTGATTGCAAGATTCACAGGCACCCGATGTTGTCTGCACAGCTCTATGGATTTATCCCATGGATCAATCGCCCAGATATTTGTTGGTGAGATATATTTGAGCATCAATCGTGAAATCCGACCCCAGCCACATCCGTAATCAAGGACGTTCGACAATGCCAGGTTCCCTCCTGTTATTCGCTCAAATGAATTCGTCATGGTCTTCACGAATGCACAACTTTGGACCATGAGCGTATGACCATCGGATCCAGTCCACTGCTGCTGCACCTCGGCAGGCGGCATCTCCGGCAGCCGTGTTTTAAGATGCGGATATTCATCAAGGGAATAAAGATAGAGCAAACCCATGATACCCAATGGTATGGAATCAAACAACGCTGGAGTCAGTTCAGCCCCATTTTTTACGAGATGTTCTATATGGGCGATTTCGCGGCTAAAAGTTTGGAGAGACATTATTCTACCATCCAATTTAATATGTTGTAAGCGGCCAAATACAGAAGAAGATATAGTCAATAGTTGTGTATAGAATAGTCAAGCTACGATCCGTTTTGGGCAAGGATCACGTCTTGCCCCAGGTCTTCCACACCCGGTCGTCCTGACCATCCGCCAAAGCCCACATGAACTATTTCCAGATTATGTTTTAGATGCAATTCACGTAAACGGTCAAGATAGTAGGCGATTACATGATCGGGATTATCCTCGGTCATGTAGAGCCCACCATCAATAGGGAATTGCAGAGTACCCCCACCAGGAAGCCCTGTTCGGGCCAAAGGTTCCGACACATCATCAAGAATAAAGTACGTATTCCAAATAAGCGCACCGCGCTTGGCAACCCGGGCCATCTCACCTATATAGTTGTCTATTTCCTTGATTCTCATGTGTGTAAAGAGAGAAGTGGACCATATGAAATCCATAGTTTCGGACTCAATTGGGAAAACATACTGAGATGCATCTTTAGCATCCAGGCGGTTGTAATGAGAGTTGGTGAGATCTGCATGAATAAAGTAAAAATTTCGGAACGCCGAATAACTTTTAACACACCAGTCAATAGATGATTTTGTAACATCAATACCAGTGTAAGAGCCTGTTCCCAAATATCCTGGCAGAGAATGAGCAATACGCCCTAGCCCACACCCCATATCCAGGACGTTCGATGATGGCGTAATGTATCCCCTCTTTACCCAATCCTCCATTTGAAGTCGGCCGTACTCCCTGAATTCGTTTTCCGCTGCTTTGGGGTCACTATGTCTCCCGATTTTATTCGCGGCGATCAATGCCCCCGGTGGAATGAGTGTCTCATGATGCTGCAGGTTCATGTCTGGACGCCTCCGTATAATATGGCAATACTATGTGTGTGTTAGAGATATAGTCAACAGTTATGTATGGGATAATCAGGCAAATATCTGTGAAGAAAAATATCCTCTGACTTTATCTGGATTAAATTCGCAGGTATAAAAATTTATCAAAACGCCCTTGCAGATACTTTTTGCATCAGTTCCGGATTCTTATCGTATGTAGGGTCATCGTCCGTCGCAAGGTTAAACTGCTTATACAACACTTGAGCATAAGCATTGGCTTTCTCTGTTACATCATTATCGGGTTGCCATTGTTCACAGACCATACGCTGCACTGCTATGATCTCCGCAAGTTGATCCATACCGAACGACCCAATAGTCACTGATTCCTCATGTCTACGATGGTAATTGAGAGATTCCGATGCAAATGCAATTTTTCCATGCTGGAGTACATAAAGATAAGTTATCCAATCGCCGGCGACACGCATGGAGGATATCTCAATTTGCTTTTCACGCAATGCCGAAAGCAGAACTTCGCGACGAAATACAACCGCACTAACGTTGGGAATCGTATTTTTAACAGCCAAAACACGACGTATCTCATCAATGCCTTCTGAAACGTAAGGCTGATTCCACCGCTGAGGATCAATGTCTTTCAAATAATCAAAATAGTCTTCGCACAAAACACTCCCGTCCGAACATATTTGCTTTGACTGGCAGTAACTCATAACAACGGATGGATCATCGAATGCGGACAACAGGGTTTGCAGGAATTCAGGTGCTGCAAGATCGTCCGCTTCAGCAATCCAGACAAAGTCACCCTTTGCCAATTCCACACCCTTCAGCCATTGTTTAAAAACAGAGCCCGTATTTTCATCATTCGTTAAGAGTTCATGATCAATTGCAAGGCTATCAAGAATATTTCGAGCAATTGAGACACTGCTGTCTGATGATCCATCATCAAGGACAATCATTTCGTAAATCGGCGTTGTCTGCTTCGCCACAGTCATCAGTCGTCCTTCGAGATAACGCCCATAATTATAATTAGGAACGATAACAGATACTTTTCTCGGTGGCGCATTAATAAAACCCAACAAATCGAACACATATCTGCGGAAGGAGAACTCACGCTCAACTATTTTTTGTCCTTGTAGGCCCAGCCTGTTGGCATCATCCGGATGCGCCAAGATATCTAAAATCTCTTGAGAAAAACTATTCACATCAAACGCAGGCGCCAAACGGCCGCATCCTCTTTCAAGCAATTCAGTAAACCCTCCTGCGTTACAGAAAGCAACAACTGGTTTTGCTGCATCCAGTGATTGCAATATTACGGAAGGAAAGGGGTCCTCACGGGATGTTAAAGCATACACATCTGAACCTGCGAAGAAATGATCTGTTTGAAAATCAAGCCCTGCGAATATGATGCGATCCCCAAAGCCGGACTGCTCCACGAAAATCTTAATCTCCGCCTCAATAAGGACATCGAAGTGACCTACCCAAATAAAAACAGCAAGAGAGTTTTTTGATAAAACCTGTGCGGCAATCTTGACAAACAAGTCAATCCCTTTGCGATGATCGGCATAACCAACAGATAGTACAATCTGGGAATCCTGTGAAAGGGCGAAACGAGAACGCAATTCCTTACGCGCCTCTTCAATCTGCTCAGGATAACGACAGGAGTTGCGCTTATAAAGCCCCTGAGGTTTGATGATAATTCTTTCAGGATCAAGTTCAGCAAAGTGTTCGAAATCAAAGCGCACCTGGCAGGCTGGAAACACGATATAATCTGATGAATCGCCAATGAGTTTCGCTTTGAGCTGTAAACAATGCTGTTCTATCATGCCGGGTAATTCATGGATTAGCGAAACGACTTTGAATCCTTGTTTTTTTAGAATTTCCGCCATGGATCCAGCCACGGTCGTATTGGTTATTGCAAATCGCATCCCTGCTGAATATAGTTTTTCTGCTAATTCATGCGCCTCCGGCCCTGCAGAATCTTTACCTGCCAAACTGTGAAATGAGGCAAAACGTTTGAACTCAATTTCAAGAGGACCATCTCCAAGGCTTATCAAATCAACACCATACCCAAATTCTTCGAAAAGTGACTTGGCCAGATGTAACGCGAGATATTGTGCGCCATGCGGATGGCAATCATGCGTTACAAGAACAATGCGTTGCACTCTACAATGAATAGCCACATTTTGAAGTGCATCTCTTGTCGCCTGGAGATAGGCGTAGCCAAATCGCTGATCCGGTTCCAGATATGCACCTTCGGCCCATTCGTTCCATGCGTTTACAAAGACGATTCTTTCCGACTCTACGGGAAAACGTTTAACTGTGTCCATGGCTGCGTTTTCAAGCCACCCTGCATAACCTTCCGGCGTAGAACCAAAAAAAATCGTTCCGCCTTCAGCTCTTCGAGCAGTGTTATCCCAAGAAGGGCAAACACCTCGAAAAAGCTTGTATTCAGGCGGACTATATAAATAACTTCTCTCCACCAATTCACGCCAGTCATACACGGCGCCAGCAAACTTGTCATTAACAAGATTCATTTGTTCCGTAATACTTTGGAGGTTACTGTTGTTCGGAGGAAATTCAACAGCAGCATCGAAGCCGTAATTTATCGGGTCAATTTTTTCGAATGATTGCGTGCATGCCAAATAAATTTCTCCAACACCAGTCTCACGACACCAGTCTCGCCACCGTTGAGCTGTATCTTTTGCAGAATGCAGCAGTGCTGGCCGGTAAACAAGAAGCAAGGGACGACCGTCAACGCGGATGTATCGAGAATCGCGAAAATACCTTGAAACATATTCGATAAACGCCATATCATCCTCAGACGAATACTTTTGGGATAGCAGGATATCATCGTCAAGACCATCCCAACGGCGACTCCAATTTTCATTAGCCCAGCAAAGACAAAATGGAAGATCAAGCTCTGGATGCATCAAGTATTGCTCTATAGGCTTCTCTAATAGGCGTTTTCCTCCAAACCAATAAAAGTAAAAACAAAAACCTCCAATACCATATATCTTCGCCAGCTCTACCTGATTGCGCTGAACGTCAACAAGACGAAGATCATAAAAGCCCAAATGGCTTGGCAATCGCGGTTGATAGTGTCCAACAAATTGAGGAATGGCTTTTGTAACATTTGTCCATTCTGTAAAACCTTTTCCCCACCAGGCATCGTTTTCAGGAATCGGATGAAACTGAGGCAAATAAAAAGCAATCAGTCGAATAGGAATGTTTTGAAGTTGCCGTGTCTCAATAACAGGGCAAAACGGTACCGCTTCGAGATCGTTTCCATCATCTGTAATGATATCAGCTTGACTTAATTCAATTGAAGACATGTCTTCACTGCTGGCGTCTTTATCTGCTTCCCATACTCGATAAGCCAGTGTTTTACTGAACACCGTTGGTAAATTTCTGAAAATCACATTTTTAAAGATGATCTTATGATTTAATTGCAGAGGCAGCCGTCCCCAAATGCTACGGACAATATTTGAATTCAAACTACGGACTTTAAGATATAGTTCACGAGGAAATCGCCTCAAAGCACGCAACGGACTGGTCAACTGCCAAGACTTACTATTTATGGTAATCTCTATTTGACGCTCATGGCAAGAAACAGTTTGATTGAGATCCGCAATTATATCCTGTTGGTTTTGAATAGTTTGATTGAGGTCCGCAATTTGATCTTCGAATACGGTTAGTTCCCCCCCCCTCATGTCCAGCAGATAATGAACTCTTTCGATTTCGGATTCTGACTTGTTCTGCTCAGCCTTCAACCGTTCGATTTCGAATTCTGACTCGTTCTGCTCAGCTTTTAACCGTTCGATTTCGGATTCTGACTCGTTCTGCTCAGCCTTTAACCGTTCGATTTCGAATTCTGATTTGCTCTGCTCTGCCTTTAACCGTTCGATTTCGGATTCTGATTTGCTCCGCTCTGCCTTTAACCGTTCAATTTCGAATTCTGATTTCTGTTCTGCCTTTAGCCGTTCGATTTCGGATTCTGATTTGCTCTGTTCAGCCTTTAACCGTTCGATTTCGAATTCTGATTTGCTCTGTTCAGCCTTTAACCGTTCGATTTCGGATTCTGATTTGCCCTGTTCAGCCTTTAACCGTTCGATTTCGGATTCTGATTTGCTCTGTTCAGCCTTTAACCGTTCGATTTTGGGTTCTGATTTCTGTTCAGCCTTTAACCGTTCGATTTCAGATTCTGATTTGCTCTGTTCAGCCTTTAGCCGTTCGATTTCAGCGTCTAACAATGCCTTTATGTTATGGTATTCGCTCTTTTCTGACTCATATCGAGTAATGCTTTGTCTAATTTCGTTATGGGCAAAAGCAATTTGCTTTTTTATGATTGATGTTGTAGCCCTATCGAGACGCTTGAGCCTGACAACTTCTTCAGCTTCCTGAATTTCTTTTTCAGTAAACCAATCGCCGTTTAAAGACGCCCCAAAAGAACTATGCTCTACAACAACCTCAGGAATATACTTAAAATAATGTTTATCGGCGATTTTCAGAAGGAAGTCCCAATTTTCGCACATAGACAACGACTCGTCGAATGGTCCAAAATCACGAAATAATCTTTCATCAAACAAAATCGCGTTAAAAGGAATAGCATTTCGATATAACAATACATCCTTATCGAAAGGTGACGCAATCAAGCTACTCTTGCGTAAAGGATCTATCACCCCCTTATTATTATAGAACTTTAAAACAGCCTGACCATAGACTACTGGCCACCCACCGCAATCCATAGCAAAACATAGCACCCTTATTGCATCTTTATAATAGATATCGTCATCATCCAGAAAGCCAACATAGCGTCCCTTTGCGTTTTTGATACCAATATTTCCCGCATGCGCCCTGCCTGAAGTTTTTTCGAGTTCTATATAATTCAAGGAAACATTGCCAAGAATGTCTTTAAGTTTATCAGCCTCAAGGTGACAGCCTCCATCGTTGACCAGAACAACCTCAATCGGCCTGTAGGCCTGAGCTGCAACACTCTGCAATGCCCTTAATAAAAGTTTGGGCCTGTCTTTTGTTCTTACGATTATCGAAACTAAAAGAGGATTCATCTGTGACATCCATGAGATAATCGAAAGTTTTCGGTTTTCTTTTTTTCCATATTTTATCCAGTGTTCCCTGCCTGAAGACAAATTGCCCGAAATAACCAGCTCTGCGACATCTGGATTGGCAGACAAGTAGTCGACTTCGCTAAAAGCGCAGGATTCAAATTCATCCTGAAGCTTCTGCATCGATGCCAAAACTTCAGAATATTCATCATCTTTGAGATTCTGGTCCATCATCAATCGCTGAATCATTTGTCCCTTCAGCAGAAATGAACTGTCCCTAATGCAGGTATAAATATAACTGTAGGCATTCGACCATTTCTCAGGGTTATCCTTGATTTGCTTGTTGCCATCAGAAATGATCCGAAACTCTGAGAGTATATCCGTGATAGCCTCAAATTGAAAACCATTTTTAAGCAGTTGTAGCAAAAAATGCCAGTCTTCGACCACATCCAGCGTCTCATCAAAAAAAACTGGTTTTTCTGCAAAAGACGCCATACGGATGATATAACTGTTTATGGGAATAAAATTGTAAATAAAAAGATTCATAAACGAACTCGGCCGATACCCTTCTTCCACTGCTTGATCCTGAGCACTGCGATTGCTTGCTGCACAGATGACATCCGCGTCCGTTTCACTCAAGGCCTGGATCATTCTTGAAGAAAAATTTGAATACAGAATGTCATCATCATCCAGGAATGCTATGGCCTCGGCATCATTAAGAAAAGCACATGCATACTGAAGCCCGATATTTAATGGATATCCCCGCTTGTTTTCGATCCGGTCTGCATGAATCAGAACCCAGGAAAGGGATGGTATTTCGCGGCATACAGATTCAACCCTCTCCAGTATCTCTGCACCAGCATGAACCATCACCACCGCCAGACAGGAATTGGATTGCACGGATATGGATGTCAGCGCTTCTTTCAGCAATGATTGTCGAAGTCCCTGGGTTCTGACAATCACCGCAATCGCATATCTGTGACAATCATTCAGAGCTTCAGCAACCGGTTTCCCCGACCATTCAGGATAATTCTGTTCTAATGTCATAATCCCTTAAAATCGACTATATTTTCGCACATCCTAAAAGAAAGAATCCGCTCTCCGTCAACGGCTTTAACTGGTAGCAAAACCAATGATCAACTTTTTTCGCGGCAAGATTGGATATCGTAAACACGTGTGTCGTTATCATTTAACACCATTTTGTATTTCATAAGAAAATATACTTCATTCGCCCCTAAATTTCTTTTGGCCGAAGGAGTGAACACCGCGTATCGAACATGGTATTTTTTAAAAAGCGCCTCCGCCCCTGGCCCTGCAGAATACATGATGCGAATATCGTTTTCCCTGCTGGAATAATCTATGCCGTATGACCACAGCCACCCCCTGAACCCCATCAAAATCTGACCTCCAGCCAGGCAGGAAACCCAGTTAAGATGATCATCATCAGTTAACACAGTTTCTTCCGGCTTCAGCATTCGCTGAAGCTCCAAAGCCATAAGCAATTTTGATTGATCCCACATCTTGTATGATTTGGGATTACTTTCTGCAAGTTTTATCACCTCCAATCCACCGGAAAACGTCAGCAATATCAGAAAAACGACTGCTGTTACCTTACCGATGAGCCCCTTGTCCTTCCACAGAACCGACAACACGGACATCACCGGAATGATCAAAAGCAAATAACTCCATGTCAGAATTTTGGTATTGTCCCAATCCCATGGTTGAAACCGAATTACATTGCTCAGAATAAAAAGCACCCATCCGCTCACAACCATTGGATGACGATAATACTTCATCCGAAATGTCCCCCATGCCGCCAAGGGCAATAGCATTCCCCAATTCATCAGCCATAATATCGCAAACTGCAACAGGCCTTTTTGCTGAATATCAGACTTCCATCCACATATAAACCCAAACCATCTGCCGGGAAGTGACTGTCCATGAAGTTGGAAGTATATCCAAAGAGATACCAGCCCTGCCCCCAAAGCAAAAGTCAGCATCATTTTATAAGATCGGAAATTGATTATCGCCAGGCACAGACACATGATAACCAACACCATATAGGTGTGGGTATGGACGATCATCATCAGGCCCGCGGGTATCCCTGTCAGAAGGCAGCGCAGCACAGACGGCTGTTGATCAGGCTTTGAAAACCAGTTCATTAAAATCATCAAAAGCAGTAAGCCCACCGGCAGACCCAGGAGAAAACTCCTTTGAGGCAACAGCTCACTTGCAATGATATTTCGGAAGAATAAGCCTTTTTCTTCCAAAAACGTATATTCCCGAATTGGAAACAACACGGTGTTGATTGACGGCGTTTGAAGAATATCCTGAAAATAATAAACAAAGCCAAATCCGCTGCTTAACAAAAACAAGCTGACCGCAACAAAAGCCTGCTTTTCGGACTTCAAGATAACACGGTAAAAACAATAAAGAATCGCCAGAAGCGCCAAAGTGGTGATGATTGATGGGATTATCATAGCGGAAACCCGATCCGCACCCATTCTCATCATAACCCCAGATATCATGCTGGAAGCAAAGGGATAATTAAATGGCAGTCCGTAGAATAAGGGATGGTCCTGAAACCACATGGAGGCCGGACGAAATGCAAACACGGCAATGCCTGCCAGATGACCGGCCCAATCGCCCCAGATACACCGATCGCCCGCATAAATGCCATCCGGAGCTGCAACAAACATTCGGGGCCAGATATATAAAAAGAGGCTACCCCATGTCGCCAGAACCCAAAACAGACCTCTGGCCGGCGAGAGAGCCTGAAGACTTTTCACCTTCCACCGGCCCCCTAAGGACCGAATTTGATCCATCCCAGAATTTTTTGATATTGGCTTAAACATGAAACACCATAAGTTATAGGCGTCAGGGCTGTGAACATGAGAATACAAAACCCGATGATTCCGTAATACCCAATCCGTTGCTTAAAGATTGTTGTCTGCCGAACAAATCCGGTAACATCCAACCAAAGCACACTCGCCAGCAAAGAAAACGTCAGCGACGGCAGATAATGATACAGAAACAAGGGTCTGTCAACCGGAACCAATGGAATGATGGAAATCAGATAACCCGCAATCGGCACCCAGAGCATGGGACTTTTATCGCCCGTATGTTCAGTGGTTATATTTCTGGCACGACCAAATATCAGATATCCCATCAGCCATACAAACACCCCGCCAATGCCCCACCAAAGTACGGGATTTCCCAGCAGATATATTCCGTTATTCCCGTTTGCCCAGTAATAAATGGGCTTTACCATCATCGGCCATTGCCACCAGAAGCTGGAGTAAGGATGTGCTGTCTTGATCCCGGCATTGGCATTCAGCATGATATGATTCAAGTTGATAGTATCCTGGATCAGTCTTCCCGCAGGAACAAAAAATGCGTCTCCAGAACCCGGTAGATATAGCAGGTGAAAATGAATTACCCATCCCAACAAAAAAATTCCAGTAGCTGCGCCAATAAAAATGCCAAAATGAAATACATCCTGTAACCGCAAGCGCAAAGTCTTATTTCTTGAAAAACGATCCAGCAGGATCACCATCGCCAAAGCCACAGCAGCCAGGCCTGTAAATTTTGTTCCGACTGCAAGCCCGGCCGTCATCCCTGACAGCACAATCCAGCCCATTTTTTTAACACCTTCAGATGTTCCTGCAGCAAGAAGCGCACTCAAAGAGGACAGGATAAAAAATATCAGTATCGTGTCCAGACCGATCAAACGGGACTGAACCACAAACGCATTATCAAAGGTTATCAGAACAGCACCCAAAAAGGCAGCAGGGTTTGAAGCGCCCAATTGAAAAAGCAGTATGTAAACCAGGGCTGGAATCAGTGAGCCTGCCAGCGCCGGCACAAATCGGAGAGGAGCAATAGATTCTGTGCAGGCATTACCAATATTGGCAAAATTTATGCCTCCATGATAACCGCCCATCTTGGCAAATGCAGTAATCAGCAATTTACCATGGGGCGGGTGTATATCAAAAAACCGCTCTCCGGTCCACCCATACGCAGTAACAAACTTGCCAAACCCGACTTCATCAAAAACCACCTGGGAAGGATAAGAGAGATAGGCGAATCGAATGAGCAAACTGAGGCAAACAAGAACATAAAATAAAATGACAGATACGCTTTGCTTTTCCCGAAATGAGTGGGTAGCCGTAGTCATTGCGAGAAACAAAACGTTGGAACGATTTCGGACAGACATTTTTTCAATCAAAGTCAACTCATCTCCCTGCAAAGTTGTTCGTTGGCTTCCGCCAGTCTCTCGTAAACAATAAAAAATCTCTTAGCGAGATACATTATATCACACAGGAAAACAAGAAAATCCGACGGACATGATATCGGACGATCCTTGACTACTCGCAGATGACAAAAAAAACTGGACAACCTGCGTAAGGATATATCCATGCTTGAATCTGTTATACAGTGCGTTGAGTACCGAGACGTGAAATCAGATTCCTGACTACCCCCATAAGACTTCCTGCAGCAAAAACCATTGACCGCAACAAAATAACGCCAGGTGAAATGAGCCCCACCATCTTATCTTTTTTGTATGTTTTTATAGAAAATGGAAGCGCCAGAATCATGACAACAAACCAGATCAAAAAAACCAGGGTAAAATAAATCGGAATAAATAATGACATCAGACAAATGAAGAATGATACCGCCATTAGCATTGTTTGCAGCTTCAGAACATTTGGCGTATAGGAATCTTTTACAGCTTTAAGGGGATAACGACTGTAAACAATCATGCGCCAGTAACCCCTCCAAAGTTTGACCTTCAGATATTGCAAAAGCGTGGCCGGATGGTTGTGAAACACATAAGCGCATGGGTTGAAAACCATTCTGTATCCGGCATCGGCCAGTCGATAAGAAAGCTCCGTGTCCTCATTATTGGCCTTTGGGAAGCACTCATCAAAACCCCCTGTTTCAATAAACACTTCTTTTCGGAACGCCGCTGAATAACTGTCAACCATATCAATGTAGTAGTTGCGGGAAAGCATATCGTATCTGTCTTCAAATTCCATTTGAGCAAACCGTGCAGCCAGTTCTTTTTGCGTGGTTTTATAACTGCCCTTTACGGCGGAAACATCCGGTTGATGAGTAAATGGCCGCACCATCTCTGCAAGCCAGTCAGGTGCAGGCGCGCAGTCAGCGTCTGTGAATAGAATGAATTGCCCCAATGCGTTACGCGCTCCGGTATTCCTTGCGGTTGCTGGTCCCATATTTTTTTGAAACAAATACCGGACATCAAATCTGCGGGCGATTTTCGATGTGGTATCAGTCGATCCATCATCAACCACAATAACTTCGAATTTTTCTTTTGGCAGAGTCTGAGCCAATAGAGAGTCAAGACATGACGCCAAAGTGCGTTCTGCATTGTACGCGGGAACAACGACAGAAAAATCAATGATATTCCCCGTTCCATTAAGTTGCATTTATCTATATCCTTGATCCTGCGAAAAGATATTTTAAAAATGTTCGGGCAGCCTTCGCTGTACGTACAAATTCCGCCGGTTTTTTCAGAATCTGAATCAGCTTGTATATCAGATATTCGGGCCTCAGATAAAATCTGCGACGCGCCTGATCACATAGCCTGACCAGATCCAGAGACGACAGCGTTTCATTCTTTACGACACAATTGTGGAGCCCATCCGGAGTGATCCACTGACTGTAATCGCCGGCAGTTATCCAGCCTTTTTGTTCATATTCTTTGTAAGCTTCCGTTCCGGGATACACCATTACGGGATAAAATTGAACAGTATCAGGTTTCAAGCGAATGGCCAGATCGACTGTCCTTTGAATACTTTCACGGGTTTCACCAGGAAAACCCATCATATAACAGCCATGAACAAGGAGTCCTGCCATTCTTGCATCTTTCATAAACTGGAGCATTCGATCCAATTTGATTCCTTTCTTCATGGAATCAAGAATTTTCTGCTCTCCACTTTCAAATCCGACACACAACTGCCTGCACCCGGCAGCCTTTATTTTCGACATGGTTTCAAAATCAAGGTCTATCCGGGAATTGGCTGTCCATGGTATTTTGATGCCGCGAGCCAGAATTTCATCAGCAAGCTGAATACATCTTTTTTTGTTTGCTGTTAGTGTATCGTCTTCAAAAAAAATTGATTTTATGTCGGGGAATTCCCGAATCACAAATTCCATTTCATCAAGAACATCCCTGATGCTCCGAAATCTGTATTTTCTTCCTGTAAGTGTTTGGGGGTACACACAAAAACTGCACCGGAAAGGGCATCCACGGCTGCTGATCAATGTGACCATGGGATACAGCGCATTGGGATTGAAATAATCGCGAATGTTCAGATGATTTTTGTATACTTTGCCAACCCATGGCAACTCATCAAGGTTTTCGATATGCGGACGATCCTTATTGTGAATGACCACGTCATCCATTCTGAAAGAAAGTCCCGGAATGGTTTTGAGCCCATCTTTTCTTGCTCTGTCAGTTGGTTTGTCCCCAAGCAGTCTGGCCAAATCGCGAATCGTGTATTCGTATTCCCGTCTTGCAACTGCATCTACGGCATCACTTTTGGACAGGGTTTCGCCCGGAAGTGCGGAAACATGCGTTCCTACCAGAATGATAAAGCTGTCCGGTAATACCCGCCGGATTTCTTCAGCCACATTCAGGTCGTTTTTGATGCTTGGCGTGCTGGTATCCATAACGACCATATCTGGCCGAATTGCAGCGATATGTTGAATGACATCGGATAAAAGCAGATCCCGCGCCGGAGCATCAACGAGAGATACATCAAACCCCTCGTTTTCCAGCACGCCAACACAGTACGCTAGCCAGATCGGGAAGTAGAGAGCGCCGCTTTTTGTGACCGCCGGGCTCCGCTGAGGTCTTGAAAACCTGGGCAAAAAAGGAGGATTAAGACAAATTATGTTCATGGATAACCTTAATATGTGGAGGTAGCTCACAACCCCCTAAAACGGACATTGTATTGCTTTATACCAACATTGACAGATAACTTACCGCCTCAGAACATGTTCATAAACCTTCAAGGTTTCCCTGGCGCACGATTCCCACTTGAATTCATCAGATCTTGCCAATCCTTTTTCCGACAGTTCTTTTTGCAATCCACTATTCTCCAGAACCATGATAATGGCATCTGCAATTTGATCCACGTTGCCGGGCGGTAATTTTATTGCTGCATTTCCGGCGATCTCATTACACGCTGTTGTATCAGATGTGATTACAGGAGCGCCACATGCCATGGCCTCCAAGATCGGAAGGCCAAAGCCTTCTCCGCATGACATGAACAGAAAAACACTGGCCAAGTTATATATGGCGACCATATCCTCAGTGGGAACACTCGAAAGAAAGATAATTGAATCAGAAATTTCAAGATAATCAATCAGACCATCAATTTCAGATTCGGGGAATGCTGGATCCCTTTGTCCGATCAGTACAAACTTTAAATCGCCACCCAAATGTCTGTGAACCTTGGCATAAGCCTTTAGCATGGTTGGAATATTCTTGATAGGAGCCAGTCGTCCGACATACAAAATATATTCACCTTCAATACCATACCGCCGCAATACTTCCGATGAGTCCAACTCCAGTCTGCGAAAAACATTCGCTGCAGCTTCCAGCGTAACGAAAATTTTATTTGGATTCAACCGATATTTTTCCATTAATTGCGTTTTTGTAAAATGGGATACGGTGATAACTGCATCGGCCTTACGCGCCATAAGAGGCAGCAGTGTTTTTTGAATAAATTGGAGTTTTGGAGAAAAATACTGCGGCATTATTTCTTGAAGAATATCATGGATAACGATTACGGATCGGCATGATATCAAGAGTGGCTTGAAATAATTTGTATGAAAAACATCAATGCGGTGCTGCCTGGTGATCTTTGCAAAACCGCACAATAGATTAAATTCTCCATTGTTAGTCAGCATTTTCTGCCGAATAAAATTGGGCGCGATTGGAAGATGTGGATGTAGATCACGACCAACTGAAATGTTCCCACCATATTGTGAGTTAAACAGATAATATAGGTTTTCACTGTCAATTTTTGCCAAGGCGGTGACCAGTTCATTCAGATAAGTCTTTGCGCCTTGATATATGCCTGTATCAATATGGAAATCAATGCCTATTCTCAGGATATTTTCCTTGTAATAATATCGTACTGCCTAAGCTGTTCATCCATGAATCCCAGTTCTCCCTCAACGCCGATGGCTTTTTGCGGACAGACCAGAAAACAGTAGAGGCATCCGATACAGTTGTGATCCATTTCGGCAATAGCCTTGGGGACATATAGACCCAGCGGACAGTAATCCGTGCATTTTGTGCAACCCGCTTTGCAGCGGTCGGTCCGGAACGTCAGACGGCTTAGCGTCATCTCTTTGAGGATAAAATTATCCTGCCGAAGTCCGGACAGAAATAACAGATGCCCAAACATCCGGGTGGAAGCCAGCCAGCTAAAAAAAGGGGTGTTGCGAACCGCCAGAAAATACTTCTGCCGTTTGGGGCTATGGATAAAAGACGCAGGGAAATTCGCCTTGGGTTGTTCAAACTTTCTGGTCAATCCAGCAAAATCAAGGTTTTTCAGATATTGAAAATGAGAACTCCCAATCAGGCCCCTGGACTTGGCAACTTTCAGCGTCAGGATGTTGCGATAATCAAATCCAGCAAGTCCGGCGCAAACCATATCCAACAGATATGGATCGGTTCCACCAAGAATCAGTCCCAGATTCAATGGCTTGCCTCTTGTGGGGCCAAGGCCCTCCATGGCTATCAAACCATCAATCAAATGCAGATGGGGTTTCAATTGCTGATTGAGATTTACAATATTTTTCGCTAAATCCTGATGCGTTTTCTTTTTGTTGTCTTGACCGACCAGACATCCCATCAAATTTTTCAGGCACACGCTCATGCCAATTTCGAAATGGGTTTTTATTTTCGGAAGGTTGATGAAGAAGTCGGTTTGAAAGCACGTTTCGGCGACTCCAGCCTGGATATCCTTTTCAAAATTTATAAATTTTGGTTGATCCTGATTCAGATCGCAAACATCCACTCCGAAGTAGCGCGCCAGGCTATCAACTTTCAATCTGGAAATCACACTGATGTTGTTGCGATAGTATCCGCTGTTGGTTCCTTCTCCTATTGTAATGTTCCGATAGCCAGCATCCTTAAGAAAGATAATGACTGCTGCTATCAACCTCAAATCGGTTGTATTACCGGTTAGCGCGTTCATATTGGCGTTTAAATTGGGTTTAAGTAAAATCCTGGAATTGCTGGATGTCGGCAAGACATGTTTAAACCGGTTAATAATATCACCAACTGCAGAACGGATTTCTTTTACAGATGCTGCTTTTCTGATTTCAACTTCCATGATTATTCTCGTTTTCAATCAGTTGCCCAACTTCAAATCGATCCAGAAAATGCATGTAGCCGGGCCACAGGCGAACATAATCTTCCAACTGACAGATAAATTTCTGAACTATTGCGTGATTATCGGCATTGTCGCCATTGTCATTGATAGGAGGCTCAATAACAATACGGTACATTTTTTTCTTTCCAGGAACAATGAACAGCGGAAGAAGCGCACTACCTGTTTTTCTTGACAATAGCGCCGGACCGAGCGGGAAGAGTACCCGATGACCCAAAAAACAAAACGGCTCATACCTGCCGACTCGATCTGCGGCTCCGCTGCCATCACCGGTGATCATGACAATCCCGTTTTGTTTGAGCCACAGGATAACCGGCCTCAGAAACGATCTGGCATGGATGATGTCAGCAGACAGTTGAGCCTCATATTTCATCCGAAGGCGAAACGCGACGATTTTGCCGATACGGCTTAACCCCTCATCAGAAGGCATGCCGATCTGCATCATGGGATAACCGATACGGCTTAAACAAACAAGCGGAAGATGAACCGGCCCGAAATGTCCATGAACCAGTATCACCCCACGGTTTGTGGCAAGCGCCTGGTTCAAATGGTTCAACCCCTCAAATTCAATATATTTTTCAATTTCCAGTTGCCCCATTTTGGGGAATATGAAAATCATCAGATGATCGATATAATGGTTACGAAAATACTCTCTTATGACGTGGTCGGTGCGCCCGGATTCGGACGAATGCAGGTCAGGATTCGGATCAGGGTTCGGGTTCAGCCGCCTGTAATTTTCTGTAAGCTGAGCGCGCTTTCTACGGGATACCTCATAATGGATGTCCCCCAACAGCCGGAGTATCGTCACGCCCCAACTGACAGGAACCAAAAGGATGATCCAGCGTAGGGGATACCACACGATAAGTCTTAGACAGTCTCTTGCAATACTTTCAGATACGATCATAGTCAATCCAAATCCGCCACATTCGATTCAGAAGCGCTGACGATATAAAACCGGGTCTATGCCTGACGCCATGGATTCCATATTCAGATTGCCCCCGCAGAACTGGTCAAGTCGCCTCAAATGAGACTCCGGAGCGGACAGCATAATGTTATAGTCAATAAAAATGTATTGAACGCGGGCAGTACGATTCAGCCACATTTCTGTCTGTTTTAAATGTTTCTGAAACAAAACAGCCATTTCGGCATCACTAACAGAGTTTGTATCCGCACCGCGATTGGTCAGCATCTTGCGCTGGGAAGCCAGAATTTCACTGATGTTTCTTTGCATGAATACAACGCGATAGTCATACCCACCCGGAAGATATGGTAGCAGGGCGGAGATGACTTTCACGGCTTTTCCGCAAGCATCAGCCAGCCAGGCAGTATCGCCATCTTTGAGTTTTTTGACCCGTTCAAATTCGTAATAACCTTTGGGATTATCCGAATCCGCTACGCGAAGCTCGTCAGTCAGCGGTTGAATGCCTCCAGCCTCCAGAATTTTCATCATCATGGACGTTCCGGATCTGGGTAGTCCAGAAACTACAACCACTGGTTCAATACCAGTATGAGAAAATTTCTTAACAAAAAAATCCATTTAGTCTCTTTCCTGCAAAAATGCGGACGAGTTTCAAACTTGCCCGTATATACTCCCATTCCAAAGTCGTTGCATTGGTTTCATGTAGGCGACTCATTTCGAGCAGAGCCGTATGCAACATTCAATATCGCAAACGAGGTGCCGAGATATATCCATTCTTCGGGATAATAGTAATCGAAATCGACAAGCCCTTGCAACATGAAAGCCGCTATTCCGACAACAAACAGGAAGGAGATGCGTTGCATCTCGGTCTCCTGGCGGGCAAAGGTGATAAAGTGATCCCTCAATATATTCAGATAAAAAAATATCGCGCAAAACAGCCCGATCAGTCCGTAATCAAAGAAGAATGACAGAATGAAATTGTGCGCGCCATGAGGGGCGTTTACATCATGCTTAAACCCGCCCGGCCCAAGTCCCGCCCCGTTTGTCTGAATGACATTCTCTATACCTGCTTTCCACCATTTTAGCCTGATTGTTAAAGAACTGGTCTTGTCGGTTCCGGCTGAACTCGAAATTCTTTTGATACTTGATATCTTGCTGAATATTGACTGAGATGAGAGAAAGAGCATGGCGCAAACAATACCGATAAAAACAAAGATAAATATTCTTTTTCTGTCAAATGACTTATAAAATGCTATTAGTAGTATGAACGCAAAAACGAATGCACCTAATCCTGACTTGTTCATTATAAGCGTTCTGGCAAACAAGATAACTAAAAGAGCCGCAACTCCAACCATCTTATACCAAATTTTTTTCTTGTCTATCAAGAATAAAGTTAACGGTGCAGTGATGTTCATCAACAAGGATGTAAAGTCAAATGATGAAAACCCGGATGCGCGAACCGGAAGCAATCTGAACATCAGGTTGAACTTCATAAAGTCGGCTATCCTGTATTTGAACTCTTTGATTGTTGTCTGGTCAACGGGGTTATACAGGACATAAATGCGATCTCCTATCGCTCCTATGGACATAATAACTCCAGCAATTATCCAGAATATAACTGCACATTTGACTGATTTTTCATCACGTATCAATGCTATCGGGAGAAAGAACAAACCGATATTCATATAAAGTTGCAATAGGTGGCGACCGGAAAAAATAATATCAGGGGCCCATGCCATAGTAGTTGTCGCCCAGCACGCAAGCGAAAACAAGATGACCTTGTTTGTATTATGCGATGAAGTATTTTCAGCATCCTGCCCTTGTACGCCTGCCAGTCGCTTGAAGACCCACAATGACAGTACGATTACAAGCAGTGGATGGTAAAGGCAATAATGACTCACTACATCGAATCTGCGGGCAAGATAAATGCCGAAGATATTCGTCTTCAATTGTAAGCTGGACAAGGGGACAAACAGTATCAGAAGATATAATCCAGCCCGCTGCCTCATAACAAGAAGAAGTAACAACAAAGCAAGGGTCATGATGCTGAATGTCAGGGGTAAAGAGGCGATCAACAAGGCTGAAAAACCAAGAGGAACAAGAACCAAAAGCAGATACTTGATGCTGGCGTCAAATGAAATAGCAATGTTTGGCCTATCAGTAAACAATGTGTCAACCTTATTCCGACGGTATAAATACCGGAGTCCTGTTCAGGATTATGTGAAGACCATCCTGCTTACTTACGAATGTCTCGGCCTTGAACTCAATGTCATTGTTTTCATTTCTAACTGGAATAGCCCTGATAACACTTACGGATGCAGATGCCGGTATCACTACATCCCTTGACTGTCCATCATCGTTCCATGCAACCCACAGCGGCTTTCCATTTACGATGAACTTGTAAATGTACATATCTGCTGATTCCTGGAATATCTCGGTTTTCTCCATATCAGTCTTTTCAAATAATTCAGTCATTTTCCGATAAACGTAGTATGACAATTTTTTATCCGATCTGCCATCGTTCAGCGGATTGTAGATCAGACCGAGCCTGTCGAAATACCCGCCAGTCGCCCCGGCGAAGCCATGCCATTCGCTTAGACTTACCCAGAAGAGTTTCTTGACCCCATGCGCCAGCGAATACAAATACATCTTAACAAGCGCAGTAGCCTGAGCCTCCTCTGAATGCTCCTCGAAGCTGCGGGATGGATTATTGGGTCTGCCGCTATAATCACCAGTCTCACCGATCCATACCGGTACCTGGTCATAGCCGCTTTGAGTCAATGTTTTTTTTATCAGCGCCAAGGTTGAATCAAGCTCAGCTTTATCCTGAGCATGAGTGCGGTAGCCATTTGAGCTGCTGTCACTGAACCAATGGAGGTCGAAAATGTCGAAATACTTGCCACCCGCGAGTTGTTCGATAACCTGCGAATGATAGGCGATGCCTTTAGGGCTTGACATGGCGCCCAGCACGACTTTAGCATCAGGATTCGCCTGCTTGATAACCCTGTACGCCTCTTTTAGCAATTTGGCATAATTGGCGGGATTATCCCTCCAGTAAATCGGTTTATCGATCTCATTCTCGATCTGCCAATAAAGCACTGCATTTTTGTATCTCTCGACGGCCTTTTGAAGAAACTCAAGAAACCATGCCATGTTTTGTGGAATATGTTTTTTGGTCCCGTCATTTTTATTGAATGCCATAACCACCACAAGCGCACATAAATTATTTATGTTGGCCTCGTTGATTATATAATCCGCGCGCTGCCAACGATATTGACCCTTTGTGCGTTCAATAGCATCCCAGATAAAAACCCTGTCGAGCCTTACCCACCCGGCGCCTGACTCATGTATGTCCTTGAGTGTATCAATCCCCGGCGGTTTATTTCCCGGATTAATTGGTCCTTCATTTATTGATGGGCCGTGTATGCCAAAAATTGAAGATGTCCTGCATGAACTGGATGCTCCTGTGTATGTTGAGGCGCTCATGTCTGCAAAATCTTTCCTTTCAGATATCACCCTGCCGCCAATGTCTTCAGGTGCAGATATTGCTTCCTGCAAAATAGGTAATTCCAACCCCAAGGATGAGGGGGCTTCAAACCCCCAGAGCTTTACAAACATGAATACAAGGATAGCTGCAGCAAGTTTATTGATCAAAGATATCCCAGATCTCTCAATCGCTTCGAGAGCAACTCGGCTTCGAGACTGACCTCTGATGGCATGAGATTCGTTGTCCCGGAAGTCTCCATAAAATGAATCAAGCGATCCTTCAACCGCTTGTGTACATCTCGTTTTTTCCATCTCAGATTTCCTTCTTCTTTGGCATCATTGCTAATGTCAAACAACTTATCCCACATGACGCAAGCCTTCAGGTTTCTCAAGTTTGATTTTGTTTTTGACTTATCACATAACTTGCGACAGATATCACCGGTTTTCATGAAGCTGAAGTAGCTGGTGATCAGTTTATGATGCTCATCCCTTATGCAGATCAAAGGATATCCCTCGGAGATGATCTCTGCTTTTGGAAAATTAGCACTGCGTATATTTTCAGTAAGCAGGGAATGCCCGTCTTGCCTGAATGCTCCATTCAGCCCGGCTATCTCCATGATTGTCGGCGATATATCCAGCAGTTCAGCCATCTGTGAGATCGTTCCGGTATATTTGCCGGAGTAGTCCACAATCATTGGTACTCTTATCATTTCATCGTAGAGTCCCTGACCGTGCCCAAAAATACCATGTTCCAGGAATCCCTGCCCATGATCTGCAATCAGGAAAAACAGATATTCTTCGTTTTCATTTTTGAGCCTTTCTTGTAACTGAGCATGAAACTGGCCGATTATGCTGTCAACCTTGTTAATGCCGGCATCATAACAGGCAAGCATATATGCAATATCCTTCGGACTCAGGTTCACAAATCGGTTGTTGATATCACCTATAATTGTCCTTAATGTACTTATTTCGCCTTCCGATTGAGTCGGCCCGTCAAGTGGTGAAGTCAGCGCCTTTACTGCTGGATGCGGATCGTAATCCAGAAGGTCTTTATCCAGAAAAGCATTCACATCTTTCTTGTCAGCGAAGAAAGGTTCATGTACATATTCGCCAATGTGCCAAAAGAGGAAGGATTTCTTGTTGTTTTTTACCCAATCCATCAATTGTGGTAAAGTCTTATCATCCAACTGGAGATGTGATTGGCTCTGAAAGTGGCTTCCAAAGCCCCCCGGATTTACCAGAAATTCAAAACTTGCGAAGACTGCGGTATTAAATCCGTTCTCAGCCAAAACATCAGGAAATGTTTTGAAATCATCATGTATCTTCTGATTGAACCATGACAGGTTAAGCCCTGATGGATATCGCCCCGATATGATCGAATAGACTGAAGGGTATGTCCAATTTGATTGGGAAAATGCATTTTCAAATAATAGAGCACCTTGTGCTATCCTGTCTATATTTGGTGATGTTTGCTTGCGGTATCCGTAACAGCCCAGATGGTCTGGACGAAGAGAGTCTATAAGCACTACTGCGATAACCATAGCATGATCCATTTCCTTTAATTATTTATTGTGCTAAAAAATGGCGTCTCAACAATCCCCTTTTCAAACCGTTTTCGAATAATTGTCAGAATCATTCCGAAATGTGATGGGTACTTAACAATATATTCCCCGAAAATATTTGAAATTTTTTGCAGGTTGACCTTGACAGTCTCTTCCCTTGCTTTCATGTCTTCGACATAAACAGCTTTCTCTATAATCAGTCTGTGTGTATTGTCGGGGTTCCTCACAATAAATGTTGGCAGGATTGACGCACCTGTCTTCATTGCAAACTTTACTGGCCCAGGAGCAACATTGACTTTATTACCGCAAAATTCAGTCTCCACCCAATTATCTCCAATTCTGCCATCAAAAGCAATTGCAACAAGCTCGTTTCGTTTTAGAGCCATGAGGACGTCCTTGAGGGCAAAGTCCGATCTTAGAAAGTTGACAGGCAGGGCGGAGTACTCTTTCTCTCTCATCTCGAAAACCATTTTATGAACATGCCCGAATTGTTCTATCAGCGGAGGCCCCCCGAGCTGATTGATCTTATATCCTCTGAATCCAAGGGCTGGCAGGATCATAAGAAATGACCCAAAATGAGAAAGCAGAATGATAACGCCCTTACCTTTCCGGAGTGCAGCATTTAGATTCTCAATGCCTTCGATCTTTACCATTTCTTCCATGTTCTTCTTTGTCAGCGTACCTAATATCAGATCCTCAAAGCGCCGCTTGACATCCATGATAAAGCTTTGGCGTGCGGCTATCCTGACCCTGATGTCGGAGGGAGGGATGCCGAGACACTTGCCGACCTCTTCGCATGTAATCCGCATCAGATCACGGGCAAAACAAGAGATTACAAGCCCGCCAGTGGAAGCAATTGCATAACTGACACTTCGGGGGATTGCCTGAACAATTCTTCTGAACGGAAACCAAAAAAGCCATAAGCCAATATTACGAATGACGGATGACAGATGACGGATGACGGAAAAAATATCCGCCCTCAGGTGAAGGAAGCTTCCAGCCCCTTGTTTTAGTCTGTTATTGATCATGATTGGACACCGTGATCATCTGGTTATGAATCATACAATGAAGCCTTTCCTCTGAGTCTGCCTACAATTCGAAAAAATCCTTTCACCATCGGCTTTAATAAATCTTCGGTAATAAACAAGACCAGATGCATGATTACAGTGATATATCGCTGTGAAGAAGGTTCGTAAAACAACTTCCTGAGATGTTCCTCATTCTCCGGCAATAGATCAGTTTTATCAGTCATCATCCCTTCCTCAATCGCTTTTTGATATATCTCTGTGTGGGGTTCAATGCGTATCCAGCCCACACCTACCCCGCCTCTGCCAGGCATCATAATCGGGATTTTGTACATGTAGTATATGGTCATCAGGAGCCCTTTAAAATCCTGTCCGGGATGTGCGACAAAGAAATTATATCCGATCGCCACGTCTTTTATAGCCTTGCCGGCTTTCATGCTATCGTCTATTTGCTTTACTGTCATGCCTTTTCTGAGCCCTTTGAGCCCTTTATCTGTTGCCGCATCAGGAGAGCTTCCGATGTGTCTGCAACCTGCCTCTTTTACAAGCTCAAGAAATTCCAGAGATAAATTGTGTATGCTAAACCATGCGCCCCACTCGACCTTCAGGTTTCTCTTGATGATCTCCCTGCATATTTCCTTGGCATGAGACTCTGGAATATTGAAAACGCTGTCCACAAAAGTGAACTTCGCCACACCATGATTATTCAGCAAATACTCAATCTCATCGACAACATGGACAGGAGTGCGCATCCTGATATTGCAGCCATTCAGGAAAAGATAGGAGCAATACGAACACTTAAGCAGGCACCCGCGCTTGCTCTGAATGCCTATCACATTGTGCAAAGGACCGGTATAATTCTTTATGTCAATGATCCCTGAATCTCTGCACGGCATCGCAATATTGCTGAAATCAGGTAGCGAACGCTGTCCTGAAAAAATCACTTTCCCTTCTTTGCGATAATAAATGCCAAGCACTTTTTCCGGAGTGTCAAGATTGTTCATAAGCTCCGGAGTGGATTCCTCACCCTCCAGATAAACGCCATAATCAGCCTCGGGAATTTTCTCCATCACTTCCTTTGCGAAAATTGAATACCCCCCTCCGCCTACCATGATTTTAGCATTAGGAGCCTTCTCTTTAATGGCATGGATCATCGGCCGAACAGTTTTGAATTCAACAAAAAGATCTCTGCGCTGGGTAGTGTCAATATTTCTGATTGATATGCCGACCACAGCAGGCTTGAATGAGGCCACCTCTTCTTTCAGTTTCTCGAATGAGTCAGGATATTCGTAAACATTGGGATCAAATATCTTTACCTCGTGGTCACGAAGTGCAGTGGCGATATAACTAAGACCTAAAGGGTATAGAGGCGTTTTGATCTTTCGCCTACCCGTATCCTGCTGAACTAACAGTATCTTCATTCTATTACTCCAATTAAATATATAAATGGAAAGACGGAGCTAATTTTTGTCACGAAGCATCATTTTCAGATGTAGAAACTCATCCAGTGATAATGTTTTCATTCCGTACAGCAACGCAAAATATAACACAATACTTATAAACAAGACTACTATGCTGTGTTCCATGCCAAATATGTAGAGAAAAATATAGACAAAGCCCCCCATCAGCATAGCGGCAAGTAATGGCTTTGCAATGGCCGTAAGTATCTGTGCAGCCTTCACTGTATCCCTGAGGAAAAACAGGTAGGCGCAGATCAATGCAGTATCCGACAGCGGCGCTGCTATTCCGGCTCCGATATAGTTGAGTCCGGGGACAAGCACCACATTGAGGATAAGAGCCGCCATCAAGGCTATAGTGTTTATCGTTATCAGGGTTCGCTGCTTATTTAATGAAATTGTGAGAGACTCGAAAATAACAATAATAAAGCTTACGTTTATGCCAAGGATGAGGAAACGAAATATTATTGAGGAATCCAGAAATCCCTGACCAAAGATAACCGGGATAATCACATCAGACAGGGCAAAGCAGATAATGGAAAAAGGCAGGCTGAACATTAGCAGATATTTAATCACAGTCAGCACTATTTTTTGTATCTCGTTCCGTGAGAGATCGCTGATTGCAAGCCTTGACAGAAGCGGGAACAATGCCATCATGATTGACATGGGTACAACCTGAATCCTGATGATAATTCTTGAGGGAGCCTGAAAGAGGCCTACGGAATAATTATCAAAGAAATACTTCAAGACGAATACACCCATATACGCATACATCTGAAAGAGAAACTGACTGATCGCTATCGGCGCCGATTCCCTGAAAAGACATCCTGTCCCGGTCAGCGAAAAGTCAATTTTGGGCCTTATCGAGAATCGCTTCATGGAAATATGGATTGTTCCCATCAATCCCACCAGGTTTGAAAGAACGAATGCGACGAAAAAATACAGCAGACTCAGATTCAGATAAACAGATATTGACGTT
>Ga0194038_1000142_pt1 | contig 30575 bp, 29 predicted proteins | sample JunL226m_MetaG_FD_148630 | JGI IMG/M metagenome (GOLD analysis project Ga0194038, IMG submission 148630) | Anoxic zone freshwater microbial communities from boreal shield lake in IISD Experimental Lakes Area, Ontario, Canada - Jun2016-L227-6m | ecosystem: Environmental > Aquatic > Freshwater >... | reverse complement strand
GGTCGTACACGGCAATGACCGCGTGGCCTAGTTCGTGGTACGCGATGGCGGTCGTGGCGTGGACTGCCGCCTTCGCGGGGTCGGTGACGTGGTGGTCGGGGTCGGTCTTGAATACGGTCAGAAAGAGATCGGCGAACTCGTAGCAGATGGTGATCCTTTTGTCAGGTGCGCTCCAGAAGGCGTTGGCGTCGCCGCACTGTGCCCCCACCAGTTCGATCCCGTAGGGGAGTTTCAGATAGCTGTTGACGTAATGAGCCATATCTTCCAGCACATGTGCGTTCGTCATGAGCGCACGACCCTGGATGGCCGCGGGTGTTGTCGCATCCTGGTAGGTGGCCGTCATCTGCCCGTACTCCTGCTTGGGCGCGGCAGCGCTACAGCCTGCGGCAAGCGACCCAGCAATGAGCGCAGCACAGATGCGTGATGCGCGTCGTGCCGCGGCCGGATCGATCCTCGGTGATGAGTATCTGCGGATGGAAGACCCCTTTGTCGTGAACGGGAGTCGCAATCCTCCCGCCTACTCGATTTTGACACATCCCCAGCGAATGCGGCCTGGGCTGCCGCCAAAGATCGCTGAGCCCAACCGCTCATCATCCCGGGCGGGCAGGGCGAACCGTGATCCAATGATCGGTTAGCGCACTGGTCATCGGAGGTAAGGCGTTCGTGGGGTCATTCGAGGTTGCCGAGGCGGGTATCGCGGACCTTCGACGCGCTCTCGAGGATGGCCGGGTGACCAGTGTCGAACTCGTCGAGTCCTACCTGCGCCGGATTGATGCCTATGACCGCAGCGGGCCGCTTTTGAACTCGGTCATCGTGTTCAATCCCGACGCTCTGGCCGAGGCCGAAGCTTCCGACCAACGCCGTTTCCGGGGTGAGTTACTCGGACCACTGGACGGCATCCCGTACACGGCCAAGGACAGCTACCTGGCAAAGGGTCTGACTGCGGCGGCCGGTTCGCATGCCTTCGCCAACCTCGTCGCGCAGAAAGACGCCTTCGCCATTGAGCGTCTGCGGGGCGGCGGCGCGATCCTCGTCGGGCTGACGAATATGCCGCCGATGGCCAATGGCGGTATGCAGCGCGGACTGTATGGACGAGCTCAAAGTCCCTACAACGCCGAATTTTTAACCTCGGCATTCGGATCGGGATCATCCAACGGATCGGGTACCGCGACGGCGGCGAGTTTCGCCGCATTCGGACTCGGCGAGGAGACCTGGTCCAGCGGCCGGGCCCCTGCCACCAATAACGCACTGTGCGCCTATACGCCATCACGCGGAGTGATCTCGGTGCGCGGCAACTGGCCGCTGGTGCCCACCATGGACGTGGTGGTTCCGCACACCCGCACCATGGCCGATATGTGTGAGGTGCTGGATGTCCTGGTCGCCGATGATCCCAATCCGCGCGGCGATCTGTGGCGCATGCAACCGTGGGTCAAGATTCGGCCGGCGTCCAACGTGCGACCGAAGTCGTACCCGGCATTGATCCCACGTGATCACGACGCGGCCCGACGGGCATTGGTGGGCAAGCGATTCGGGGTTCCGCGCATGTATGTCAATGCTGACCCCGAGGCCGGCGTGGGTGAGGGTCTGGGTATCGGTGGGGCGACCGGACAGCGGATCGAGACCCGGCAGTCGATCCTGGATCTGTTCCGTGCGGCGGGAGCTGATCTGGTGGCTGCGGGCGCTGACGTCGTGCTGGTGGATTTCCCGGTGGTGTCCAATTACGAGCACGACCGCGAGGGAGTGCCGTCGATCAAGACCCGCGGATTAGTGAGTCCTGAGTTCCTCGAACGCGAAGTCCTCGACCTGTCCGCCTGGGCCTGGGACGACTTCCTGCGTGCCAACGCCGATCCGAACCTGCCGAACCTCGCGGCGGTCGACGGGAGCCTGATCTGGGTCAACGATCCCGGCGCACTGCCTGACCGGGTAGAGGGGTTCGGCGAAGGTAGCGATGAGATCAATATCTACCCCGACTTCATTCGCGAAAACCCGATCGACTCCTTCCTCGACATCCCGCATATGGAAGAAGGACTGCGCGGACTTGAGCGCACCCGCAAGGTTGACTTCGAAGAGTGGATGCACCGCCGCGGACTGGACGCGGTGATCTTCCCGACCGTCGCCGATGTCGGTCCTGCCGATATGGATGTCAACCCCGCGTCCGCCGATATGGGCTGGCGCAATGGCGTGTGGGTGGCCAATGGCAATCTCGTTCCGCGCCATCTCGGCATCCCGACCGTGACGGTTCCGATGGGAACGATGGCCGATATCGGTATGCCAGTCGGGCTCACCTTCGCCGGCCGGTCCTATGACGACAATGCGCTGCTGGTTTTCGCCGCGGCGTTCGAAGCAACAGGTGAGCGGCGCACCCCGCCGCCGCGGACACCACCCCTATGAGAGGCGATCAGATGAATGCTCCAGCCGTCGGCTACCGGATGCCGGCCGAATACGCACCGCAGGAACGGTTGTGGATGGCCTTCCCATGTGACGGGTACACCCTCGGTGACACTGCTGAGGATCAGGACGAGGCGCGATCCACCTGGGCCGCGGTGGCCCATGCGGTGGCTGAATTCGAACCCGTCACCATGGTTGTCCATCCGAGCGAGCGCGATATCGCGGACCGCTACCTGTCAGCGGATATCGAGATCGTCGAGGCGCCACTGAACGACGCCTGGATGCGTGACATTGGACCAACCTTCGTTCACGCCGCCGATGGATCGGTGGCCGCGGTGGATTGGGTGTTCAACGGGTGGGGCGCCCAGGGGTGGGCGCAGTGGGACCTCGATCAGCACATCGCCCGCTTCGTCGGGGTTGCGGCCGGGGTACCGATCGTCAATTCGGACATGGTCAACGAGGGCGGGGGCGTACAGGTCGACGGTGAGGGCACGGTGTTCGTCACCGACACCGTGCAACTCGACCTCGGCCGCAACCCAGGAATGACGCGCGCAGATGTCGAGGTCGAGTTGGCCCGCACCCTCGGTGCCACCCACGCCATCTGGCTGCCGCAGGGGCTGACTCGGGACTCGCAGCGCTTCGGTACCCGCGGGCACGTGGATATCGTCGCCGCGATCACCGCACCCGGTCGACTGCTGCTACACACCCAACGCGACGAGGCCCATCCTGACTTCGAAGTGTGCAAGAAGATCAGAGCCGCCGTCGACGCCAGTCACGATGCGGCCGGCCGATCCTGGGACGTCACCGAAATGCCAGCCCCGGCAACGCTGACCGACTCCGAGGGATTCGTCGACTACAGCTATATCAACCATCTGATCGTCAACGGTGGCATTATCGCGTGCTCATTCGGCGACGCTCATGACGCTGATGCAGTAGCGATCCTGTCCGAGCAGTACCCGGGCCGCGAGGTGGTGACGGTTGATGCACGACCGCTGTTCGCCCGCGGCGGTGGAATCCACTGCATCACTCAGCAGCAGCCTTCACCGCGCGATTGATTTACGACGTAACTCTGCGCTGGGTGGTCACAGCGCTCTTCGTGCTCAGTGCCGCGGCCTGTGTGCGGGCGATGGTGGTTGATCGGCAGTTGGTTTCGAATGTGGTCAGTCACACGGTGCATATCATCATGGCCATTGCGATGGTCGTGATGGCATGGCCGCGGGGCGCGGACCTCCCGGCCCGGGCTCCGATGATTTTCTTTCTGGCTGTCAGTCTCTGGTTCGCCGTCGAGACGGTGCGGTCTGGTAGCCATCGGGTAGTGCGGGCGTACAACATGATGCTGATGCTGGCGACATCGTGGATGTACGCCGCGATGGGTGGACTGAATCTGGTGACGTCGAGTGCTTCGGATTCGATGGCCGCTATGCCCGGGATGACGATGTCTCAGACGCCCGATGTTTCCGAGTCGATGAACTGGGTTGGGCCGCTGAACTGGGTCTGCACTATCGGCTTCGTCGTGGCGGCGATGTTCTGGCTCTACCGAGTGATCGCGGCGCGGATCGAGGCGGTAGCGGATACGGCACACCAGACCGCGGGCCTACTGTGCCAACTCGCGATGGCGGCCGGAATGGCCATCATGTTCGGCGTGATGCTCTAACTGGCGATCAGATCTAGCCTGCGGCGCACCCGGGCAGAAACAGCGCAGCGGGTATCAGCGCGTCTGCGGGAGCGGTGGTGGTGGTCGGGTTGGTACCGCACACCATCGCCTTGTCCTTCACGACCCAGAACTGGCCCTCCTGCTCGAAGACGAACGAGGTCGGAGCGCCCATCTCCGGGTTGGCCTTGTTGGCGAGCACGCCGCCGGTCACCGCCCAGCCGTCGGCGCAGTGCAGATCGCTGATCGTGTAGACGTTGTCTGGCCCCATGGCTTGAGCCGCTCGTGCGGCGAATTGGGCGAGTGCGTCCTTGGTGCATTCGGTCATACCGCCGACCATCGGTGTGGTCGACGAGGTTGAGGCGGCAAGGGGAGTGCCGGCCGGGACTGATTCAGCACCCTTGCCCGCGCATGCGGGCAGTCCGGTGACGGCCAGCACTGTCAGTGCGGCGGCGATGCGCGTGGGGTGGCTCATGGGATCCTCCGGTAGGTCTCAGGACGCCTGACGTTCCCGCTTCTGCTCTTCGCGGGCCAGCATCCGATCGCGTTGCTCTTCGAACTTGAGCACCTGGCCTTCAAGGTCCGTCATGTAGGCGGCGAGTTGTTCGCGACGCTGTTCGCCGGCCGGGCTGAAGTCGGTGCGTTCGAAGATCTTCCACTTACGCAAGACGGGTGTCACGACGTCCTCGAGATGCTGACGCGGATCGTAGATACCGTGCTTGGCCATCAACACGCCGTTGCGACGGAAATTGGGCATGCCCTGACCGGGCATCCGGAAGTTCTCCACCACACTGCCGATGGCTTCCAGGGCCTGGTCGGGCGCGAGGTCGAGGGCCGCGCCACAGGTATCCCGGTAGAAGATCATGTGCAGGTTCTCGTCGGCGGCGATGCGGGCAAGTAACCGGTCCGCGATCGGGTCACCGCAGGCCTTGCCGGTGTTGCGGTGGCTGACCCGGGTCGCAAGTTCCTGGAACGAGACGTAGGCGATGGACAGCAGGAAGTCGGTTTTGTGGCGGTCTTCCTCGTCGGCGGTCGGCGCGAATCCGTGGGTCATATGCGCGATGCGGGCCTCCTCGAGGGCAACCGGATCGACGCCACGAGTGACGACGAGGTAGTCCCGCAGGGCGATGCTGTGCCGGCCTTCCTCGGCCGTCCAGCGGCCAACCCATGTTCCCCACGCGCCATCAAGAGAGAAGTGCTCCGCGGCCTGGCGGTGGTAGGACGGTAGATTGTCCTCGGTGAGCAGATTGGTGATCATCGCCGCTTTGGCGACCTCGCTGAGTTGTGACTGTCCCTCGGACCAATCCTCGCCACCCATGGCCGCGAAGTTACGGCCAACATCCCACGGCACGTAGTCGTGCGGATGCCAGTCTGTGGTTGCGGACAGGTGGCGGTTGAGATTGTCCTCGGCGGTCTGCTCCAGTTCCTTGAGCAACTCAAGGTCTGTTAACTCTCGAGACATCACACCTCACCCTTGCTTTGAGCAGCAGGGGCAAGTCACCCGCACGGCATATTCAAAATTTAGGCCTCCAGAATATCAGTCCGAACGCGCTGCGCGGCACCGCGACACGACCAGAAACCCCAGTTCAGACCGCCCGCGTTAGCAGTCGTTGCCGAATCGTGCCCGCAGAAGCGGCATCAGCGACGGTTCCGGCCAGGGCGAGCGCGCCCTGTGTGATTGCCGTCTCAGCCGCGCAGGTGATGGTGGCGGCGGCGAATTCGGGTTGGTGGTTGACCGCCGGTAGGGAGTCGATGCCGATATAGGGGTGGATCGCGGGGATGACCTGGGAGACATTGCCCATATCGGTGGAGGCTCGCGCCATCATGGTGTTGGGTCCGGTGCTAAAACGTCGCCCGACGGCGGTTGCCCGGCGCTCGTAGCACGCAACGAGTTCGTCATCATTGCGGAACTCCGCATAGGGCTTGGACTCGGCGGAGACGGTGAGCGCCGCACCCGACGCCAGTGCGCCGGCCTGGAAGCAGCGCATGACCCTCGGCTCGATCTCGGCAAGTTCCGCCAGTGTTTCCGCGCGGACGTACCAGCGTCCCTCGGTGTGCTGTGGAATGGAGTTCGGCGCCTCTCCACCGCGGGTGACCACACCGTGTACCCGTACCGATGACGGCAACTGCTGGCGGAGCAGACCGATGGCGACCTGGGCGATGGTGAAGGCGTCGGCGGCGTTGACGCCCCGTTCCGGGTAGGCCGCCGCATGCGCCGCCTTGCCGGTGTACTCAATATGACTGTGCGAGACCGCGAATGCAGCCGCCCGGGCCACGTCGACCGGGCCGGGATGAACCATCGCCGCGGCATGCTGTCCCGAGAATCCGCCACGCTCGAGTAGTTCGATCTTGCCGCCACCGCCTTCTTCGGCCGGAGTGCCGATCACCGTGAGCGTCAGGCCCAGATCATCGACGACAGGTGCCAGCGCCAGTGCTGCGCCCACGGTGATGGCCGAGATCAGGTTGTGGCCGCAGGCATGGCCGAGACCGGGCAGTGCGTCATATTCGGCACACAGCGCAATATGCAGATCACCGCTGCCGATGTGCGCGGCGAAGGCGGTCTCGAGTCCGCAATAGTCCTCTGTGACGGCGAAACCGCTGTCGGATAATTCTCCCGCGACCCGCGCGGCAGAACGGACTTCCTCCCAGGCGATTTCGGGGTGGTCGTAGAGGTCGCGGGACAGTCTGATCAGTCGCGGTTGTGCCGCTGCGACACCTGAGGCGATGACATCGTCAATTGTGGTCACAGGTCTCCTGCCACTCCGTATGACGGCGCTCGTGTCGGATCGACGCCGCGCACCCGGTAGTCATTTTTCTGCGGCTGCCATCGCTGCCAGAGTGCGACGAGATCGTCGATGGGATTGTCGGAGTAGTCGATCCGCAGGTCGGTCACCGGCCATGACACGTCCTCGACGACCATCAGGCCTGCCGAATGCACCGGGCTCGCCTCGCCGCCGGCGGCCAGTGCTGTCTGCAATCCGTCGAGCAGACGTTCCTCGAATGCATCCGCGGCGCTGTCGGCGTAGCCGGCCAGCAGTGCGCTGATGACTCCCTCGTCGGAAAGCAGGTTGCCGGCGGCGGCGGCCTGATCGCCGTGGGCATGGGTGTACACCCCGAGGCTGTGCGACCCGGAGTGGATGGCGGTGTTGCCATCTGCATCGAGGACGAGCAGTTGGCGGTAATCAGGGAAACGTTCCTGTGCCAGTGCATCTTTGAGGGCGGTCTGCGAATCGGAGCCGGCCGCGAGCATGTCGAGAACGAGTGGGCCCAGGGCGGGGTTGGTGACGTTTTGGGATGCGACTACGCCGACTCCGGCCCGGGCGTGTGCGCACCGGGCCGCGACCGCCGGGCTTGATGAGCTGATCGCGATACCGAACGCACCGGTGGCCGGGTCGCGCACGATGAGGGAGAACGTCATCGCTTCGGTTCGCTGATCACGGCGGTAGCGTCAATCTCCACCAGCCACTCGGGCCGGGCCAGAGCATGGACCACCAGACCGGTTGAGACGGGGTAGACGCCTTTGAGCCACCGTCCCATGACGCGGTAGACGGTCTCGCGGTAGCGGATATCGGTCAGGTAGACCACCACCTTCACGATATCGCGCAGTGAACTACCTGCTTCGTCGAGCAGTAGGGCGATATTGGCCATCGCCTTCTCGGCTTGGGCCTCGACATCGCCGATACCGACCGACTCGCGGGTGTCGAGATCCTGTCCGATCTGTCCGCGGAGATACACCACACCGCCGGCGACGACGGCCTGACACAGGTCGTTGTCGATATTCTGCTCCGGGTAGGTGTCCTTGGTGTTGAACGGTCGAATCCGCTTATGGGTCGGTGGTTTCGGGTTCATTGGGCCACCGCCGAAGGTTGAGAGGGTTGATACGTCAGGTAGCCGCGCTGAATCATGATCTGATCGGCGAGGTACTTCGCGTCGTGCCAGACACCCCAGATGAAGCTTGATCCGCGCCGCGACAGCCAGGGCAATCCGAGGAAATACACGCCGGGTTCAGCCGAGACGCCGCGCTGGTGTTTGGGCTTACCGGTCTTGTCGAAGGCGTCAACCTGCAGCCAGTCGTAGTCGAGTGCGAAGCCGGTGGCCCAGATGATCGAGGTGACGCCTGCTGCGGCGAGGTCGAGTTCCAGTAGGGGATGGGTGACACAGTCCGGGTCCGGGCCGAGGATATGAGCCTGTGGCTCCTCCGGCAGGTCCATTCCGGTTCGGATCACGAAGGCGTCGGCCTCGCGCAGCATGGACAGGTAGCTGGCATCACCTGCTTCGATATTCTCCTTGAGGTCGGGCGCGAACCGCATGACGCCGTTGTCGAATGATTCCGCCTTACCCACCAATGTGACTCCCTCGGCGGCAAGCGCACGCAGATCCACGGTGTTTCCGCCGTCGACGCCGCTGACGGCGATGGAGACATGTTCGGCGCCGGCCGCGGGCGTGGCCGCGTCCCACTTACCGAGCACGCCGAGCCACCAGACGAAGTCATAACCGCGATAGCGCCGCGGCGGCCGCTCATGCGGGCCGACGGCGAGGTACACCCTGCGGCCCGATCGTCGGAGTTCGTCGGTGATCTGCACGCCGGAGGATCCCGATCCGACGACCAGTACGGCACCGGGCGGTAGCTGTTTCGGATTGCGGTACGAGAGCGAGTGCAGCTGTTCGATTCCGGCGGTAGCGGGGACGACCGGGGGAATGACGGGCTTCTGGAACGGCCCGGTGGCGGCCACCACATAGCGTGCCTCGATGGCACCGGCGGAGGTATCGATGCGGAAACCGGCGCGGCCGTTGAGCTTTTGTACCGAGGTCACCTCAACACCGGAGCGGATGGGTGCGCCGAAGCGGCGCGCGTAGTCGACGAAGTAATCGACGACCTCATCCTTGGTAGCGAACGCGTCGGGGGCGATATCGAACTCGCGGCCGGGGAACCGGTCGTGCCATGCGGGCCCGTTGGCCACCAGGGAGTCCCACCGTCCGGTGCGCCAGCGTTCGGCGATCCGGTCGCGTTCCAGAACCAGATGTGGCACGCCATGGGCACTGAGATGTTCACTCATCGCGATGCCGGCCTGGCCGGCTCCGACGACGACGACCTCGGTCTGTTCGGTCACAGCTGGATCCAGGTGGTCTTGAAGCCGGTGTACTTGTCGAGGGCGTGCAGTGACAGATCGCGGCCGAAGCCGGAACCTTTGAATCCGCCGAACGGGGTCTGCGAACTGAGTGCGTCGACGGTGTTGACCGAGACGGTGCCGGCGCGCAGTGCGGCCGCCACGGTGTGCGCTCGGCGTAGATCGGTGGTCCACACCGAGGCGGCCAGACCGTAGACGGTGTCGTTGGCCATCCGGATCGCCTCGTCCTCGCTCTCGAAGGTCTGCACGGTTACCACGGGTCCGAACACCTCCTCGGTGATCAACTCGGCTGATGGACCCAGGCCGGTCACCACGGTCGGTTCGATGAAACAGCCACGGCCGGCGACGTTTCCGCGGCTGCCACCGATCCGGATCTCGCCGTGCGCCCGGGCACGATCGACGAACCCCAGCACCTGGTCGGTGTGGGCCTCGTCGACGATCGCGCCCAGGGTGGCGTTCGGATCCAGGGGATTGCCGGGGCGCACCTCGGCCGCGCGCGCCACCAGGCCTTCGATGAACTCCTCGGCGATCGACTTCTCGATCAGCAACCGCGAGTTGGCCGAGCAGACCGCGCCCTGGTTGTAGAACGCTCCGAAGACCGCCTTGTCCAGAGCCTGGTCGAGATCGGCATCGGCGAACACGACGTTGGGACTCTTACCGCCGCATTCGAGCCAGACCTGCTTCATATTGGACTCGCCCGCATAGCGCAGGAAACGCTTGCCGGTGGCGGTGGACCCGGTGAACGCCACCACGTCGATATCGGGATGTAATCCGATTGCGGCGCCGGCGGTCTCGCCCAGGCCCGGGACGACATTGAGCACACCGGCGGGCAGACCCGCCTCGGTGGCCAGTTCGGCAAGGCGCAGCGAGGACAGCGGAGCGCGCTCGGAGGGTTTGAGGACGACGCTGTTGCCGGCGGCCAGTGCGGGTGCGACCTTCCACACCGCGAGGTCGAGTGGGAAATTCCACGGCGTCACTGCGCCGACGACCCCGAGTGGTTCCCGGGTGACCAGTGCGAGGCTGCCCGGATCGGTGGGCGCGATCTCGCCGTTGATCTTGTCCAGTGCCTCGCCGTAATAGGTGAAGAGCCCGGCAGCCGAGGGCACGTCGACGGTGAAGGCTTCGTTGACCAGCTTGCCCATGTCGAGGGAGTCCAGCAGCGCCAACTCGATACGGTGGGTGTTGATCAACTCCGCCAGTCGCAACAGGACTTCGCGGCGGTGCCCCACCGAACTGCGCGACCACTCACCGGACTCGAAGGCGCGGCGGGAGGAACGCACCGCATCATCGACATCGCCCGCCTGCGCGGAGGCGACCGCGGCGAGCAGCGTGCCGGTGGCCGGGTTGACACAGTCGAAGGTGGATCCGGACCGGGCCGGCCGGAACTCGCCGTCGATATAGATGCCGTCGCGCGGACGAACGTCGTCGGTGTGGCGGATCCAGTCGGCGAGTGTGGTGGGATCGCTCGCGGTGGATGTCACGGGGCCTCCTTGGCTAGCTGGGCAACCTCGCGCCGCGCGGGCGGTGGCGATGGTTCGTCGAGTTCCTCGGCATAACGGTGACCGGCGTACACCGCGGCGGCGATCGTCGAGGGCGCCCATGCATCCCCGACGGCCCGAACGCTGCGGATACCGGACGATTCCCACTCCGACTCGCGTGACATCAGGGCGTCATAGAGTGCGTTCTCCGGCAGGCGCGCGGTCACCAGTACCACCGAATCGGCCGCGAGATGGCTCTCGTCGCCGGTGAAGACACACGCGGTGCCGACGCCGTCGGCAGCGATGCGGGTGAGCGCGGTGTTGGTGTGCACGGTGATCCCGGCGCGGATGATGCGTGCGCGGATCCGCTGGACTTCCAGCGTATTGACGGTCCACTGCGAGACGTGCGGCGCCGGGGTGAGCAGGGTGACGTCGAATCCGTCAGCGGCCAGCAGTTCGGCCACCACCCCGCCCATGTAGTAGTGGTCGTCATCGAAGACCACGACACGTCTGCCCCGTGGTCGGGCACCGGCCATGATGCTGTCGGGCGTGAGCACATCGGCGTTCTCAGAGATCGCGATGGGATGGGTGTGCCAGCGGCCGACGCCGTCTCTGCGCCAGTGCGCACCGGTGGTGAGGAGAATGTGATGGAAGTCGTTGTCGATGATGTCGTCGGCGGTCATCTCGCTCTGCATGAAGAGTTCGACATTGTCGAGCTTGCTGATCTGCTGAACGCGGTAGTCCACCACCCGGATCCAGGCTGAGAGTCCGGGGAGCGCGGATTCGCGTTTCACGCGTCCACCTACCGCCCGGGTGGCCTCAGCGAGGCTGACGGTGTAACCGCGCCGGCCCAGCGCGCGGGCGGACTCCAGCCCGGCCGGGCCGGCGCCGACCACCAGCACGTGAGCGTCGGAGGTTTTGGCGCGGATATGTTCCGGGTGCCAGCCGCGCCGGAACTCCTCGCCCATGGTGGGGTTCTGGGTACATCGGATCGGGGACTGGGTGAAGTCACCTGAGACACAGATATTGCAGCCGATGCACTCGCGGATGTCCTCGAGGTCACCGCGTTCGATTTTGCGCGGCAGGAAGGGATCGGCGATCGAGGGCCGGGCGGCGCCGATCAGATCCATCACGCCACTGGTGATCTGGTGCACCATCATGTCGGGCGAGGTGAAACGGCCAACTCCAACAACGGGTTTGGTGGTCAGCGCCTTGAGTCCGCGAACGTAGGGTTCCTGGCCGGCTTCGGGGCCGAACCGGGAGGTCACCGAGTCGTCTTCCCAGCTGCCCAGGACGAAATCCCACAGATCGGGCAGCTCACCGATCATGCCGATCACGTCCTCGATCTCAGCGCGGGTGATGCCGTCGTCACCCAGGAGTTCGTCGACGGTGATGCGGCAGGCGATCGCGGCTTTCCCGTCGGCTTCCTCGCGGGCGTCCTCGAGCACCTCCCGCAGGAATCGGACCCGGTTGGTCAGGCTGCCGCCGTATTCATCGGTGCGGTTGTTGTACCGCCGGGACAGGAAGTGGTGCAGGCCGCCCATGGCGTGTCCGGCATAGGCGTAGACGATGTCGTAGCCGACTTCGATGGAGCGGCGTACCGCGTCGCGGTGCCACCGGCGCATCTCGGCGATATCGGATTTGGTCATGGCCCGTGCCTGAACCGGGTCGTAATACCAGGACACGACGGGCAGATTCTGTGGAGCAAGCGGGACTTCGCGGCTGATCAGGTTCGGACTATTGAGTCCGTTGTGGGCGAGTTCGATACCGGCCAGCGCCCCGCCCTGATGAATCATGTCGGCGATCCGGGCCAGCGCGGGCAGGTCCTGGTCGTCCCACATCCGCAGTTCGATGAACGGCCCGATGTCTGACGTGGGGTGAATCTCGACCTGTTCGGTGCAGACGACGGCCCAACCGCCCTCGGCCTTCACCCGCCGCATGTACGCCTCACCCGAGGGGTCCCGGTAGCCCATGCCATTGCAGTGCGGCACCTGGTAGAACCGATTGCGCGCCGTCACCGGGCCGATCTGCACCGGTTCGAAGAGGATGTCATAGCGCGGATCGCGCATTTGTCCTCCTGTCGGATCTCGGTGGCCGATTCCGGATAGCGTATTCCGCGAACCGGTAGCGGCAGTCAGTGCCGCCTCCGAACGTCCAGGTGACCAGCGACGAGGGGGTGAGCAGCCGTGATCGATGACATCGGCCACTACGGCCTGATCATTCTGTTCGCCAGCGCCGTCGGACTCGTCGCGGTGATGGCCAACCGGCTCACCGAGCGGGTCAAAATCCCGGCACCGCTGCTGGTGCTGGCCGGGGCTGCGTTGGCCATCAGTGTGGTGCCCGCGTTGTCGGCGCCGCCGGAGTCGCTGGTGGTCCGCATCATCACCGTCGCCCTGGTGCTGGTGCTCTTCGACGGCGGCATGCACATCGGGTGGCGCCGATTCCGGGTCGCGGCGGTGCCGATCATGACGGTCGGTGTGGTGGGTACATTCCTCACCGCAGCCGGGGCGGCGGTGGTGCTGCATGTGCTGTTCGGAATCAACTGGTACTTGGCGCTGCTGGTGGCGACGGCGGTTGCCCCGACCGATCCCGCGGTGGTGTTCTCCGTCCTGGGTAAGCGTGAAATCACCGGGCTCAGCGGCACGATCCTGGAGGGGGAGTCCGGCGCGAACGATCCGGTTGGGATCGCGTTGATGATTCCGCTGATCGCGGCCGGCGGTCTGAGCGCAGCCGGATTCGCCACGATCGGCGTCGAGTTCGTGCTGCAGATGCTGATCGGTGGCGCGATCGGTGTGGTGGGAGGCCGCGCGCTGCTGGTGTTCATCCGCCGGGTGCCGTTGCCCAGCGAGGGCTTGTATCCGCTGCGCACGCTCGCCGTTGCTCTGATGCTTTACGGCATTGCGACGCTGGCGCACGGCTCGGGTTTTTTAGCCGTATTCGTCGCAGGAATCATCATCGGAGACGCGAACGCTCCCTATAAGGCCGAGATCGAGCGCTTCCATACGGCTCTGGCGGGGCTGGCCGAGATCGTCGTGTTCGCCGTTCTGGGTCTGACCGTCGACCTGCATGTCATTGCGCATGCCGATGTGTGGATTCCCGGATTGGTTCTCTTCGTCCTGTTGACGGTGTTGGTTCGGCCTCTGGCGGTCGGCGCCTGTCTGATCCCGGCCCGGCTGAAGGCGGGTGAACGTGCATTTATCCTCAGCGCCGGACTCAAAGGTGCGGTGCCGATTCTGCTGGGTGAATTCTTGCGCGCTGCCCATGTGCCGCAGGCCGAACGCCTGTACGGAATCGTGGTGGTCGTCGTCGCGCTCTCGGTACTCGTGCAGGGCAGCTCGGTGCCCGCACTCGCCCGTGCGCTGAAAGTGCCGATGCGGATGACCTCCCCGGAACCGTGGACGGTCGGGGTGCGGTTACGCGATGAACCCGAAGGTGTGCACCGATTGACCGTCGGCACCGGATCCGTTGCTGAGGGGGCGACCGTCGAGAGTCTCAGCGACCAAGCCGGCGATATCTGGGTGAGCATCGTCGTGCGGGCGAGCGGGTTGGTACCGGTTCGTGCCGACACCGAACTTCGGGCCGGCGATGAGGTGGTCGTCCTGGCGGAATCCGAACTCACCGAACGGCTGAGGGAACTCTTTCGCGGCTGACGACCCGCCGCGCGGTTACCGGGCAATATCGCTAAAGCTCCCTAGGATCACCGGGTGGCTGACCGCTATGGCACCGATGTGCTCGCCAATGATCCGCACAACTCCCGCAGGGTCCGTTCAGTGGAGCGCTGCGCGGAGGTCGGGATGGTGGTCGAGGATCCGCAATCGGGGTTCGTCGGTGCGGTGGTGCGGATCGAGGGTCCCCGCGTGGAACTTCAGGACCGTCGTGGGCGCAACAGAGTGTTTCCGCTGGGGCCGGGCTTCCTCGTCGAGGGCCGTCCGGTCATCCTGACCGCGCCGCTGCGCCACGGTCCGCCGCCGACTGCGCGTACGGCGTCGGGATCGGTGAAGGTCGCCGACGCGCGCGCCCGGGTGGCGCTGGCCGGCCGGATCTATGTCGAGGGCCGCCACGATGCCGAACTCGTCGAGCAGGTGTGGGGTGATGATCTCCGGGTCGAAGGTGTGGTGGTCGAGTACCTCGGTGGTGTCGATGATCTGGCCGGCATCGTCGCTGATTTCGGTCCGGGACCGCGCCGACGCCTCGGCGTGCTGGTCGATCACCTGGTGCCCGGATCCAAGGAGGCGCGGATCGCCGATACGGTCCGTCGCGGGCCGGGCGGAGAACACACGCTCGTCGTCGGTCACCCGTATGTCGATATCTGGCAGGCGGTCAAGCCCGAGCGGGTGGGTCTGGAGGCCTGGTCGGCGGTGCCACGCGCTATCGAGTGGAAGCACGGTATCTGCGCGGCGCTGGGCTGGCCGCACCGCGATCAGGCCGACATCGCCAAGGCATGGCAGCGCATCCGGGGCTCGGTGCGGGACTGGACCGACCTGGAACCGGAACTCATCGGCCGGGTCGAGGAGCTGATCGACTTCGTGACGCAGCCGGTTTGAGGGCGTAGCGGTCAGCGGCGATTCAGCGGTACAGCACGGTATGAACGCACATGGAACCGATGACGGCGAGTACTGACATCACGTGACTCAGGACCAGGTTGTTCATCGGCTGCTCTTCCGGTGGAAAACGTGCTTGTCATGACGCTAGCAGGCCCGATCGGGATCGGCGCTGGACACGCGGCCCGGCACGCCGTATCCCGGCCTAATCGTTGCGCTCACGCTGGCGTCGGGTGGACGACGATGACCGAGTGGGTGGTGCATGAGGCCTGGCGGATGGCTGCCAGTTCGCGGTAGGCGTCGCTGTTCCACCAATCGAGCAGCTGCTGTTCGCTGTCGAACTCGATCAGGACGGTTCGCCCGGCTTCTCGTTGCCCTTCAAGCACCAGTACCTCATCGTCATAGGTGAGGAAGCGTCCGCCGTGTTCGGCCAGCAGGGGGAAGAAGCCCTTGACGTAGTCGCGGTAGAGACCGCGATCCTTGACGGTCAGGTGGGCGATGAAGTGCACCGGTTGGGCGGTTGTCATTGTGCTCCTTGTTCATCCGGTGGATTCGTCTTTGACTTCAACGAGGGTTTCCTCGTCGCACAGACCTTCGGCATGGAAAAGCTGTGCAGCGCCTGATGCGTCCGGCACCAGATACAGCGGGATACCCTCGGCCCGAAGGGTTTCGGCGCGTTCACGCAACTGGCTGTTGCGCTCGTCATCGTCGTTGCCAACCTGACGAATAACGATCAGGGTGACCCGACCCGGAAACTCGCGGGCCATTTCCTCATAGGTTAGCCCATCGCGTTGGCCGCTGTCGCCGATGAGCACGAACGGCATCTTGGGATATGCCTCGAACAGCCGACGGATTGCGGTGCGTTTGTGTTCGGCGCCGCTGCGTCGCACATAGCGTTCGGTCGGACCCCAGTCGGTGAGGAACATCGGACCCTGCGGGAAGGCGCGCATCGTGACGAACTGCTGCAGCAGTGGGTAGAACGACCAGCTTCCGGTTGAGACATAGAAGAAGGCAGGTTCCGGCTTGCGGCCAGCGGCGCTGGTAGCCACACCTCGGGCCAGCCCGCGATAGAGCGAGGACATACCGGGGATGGCCCGGCGTTTGTCGGCCTCCCGCAGCACGGTCCGGGTCACCATGGCGACACCTTCGGTCAGCCCGGTGACCAGGATGGTGTCGTCGATATCGGAGATCACCAGGAACGGGGCCTTTAGTGAGGGCTTGATGACGCGTCCGGTACCCGAGGCCGACTCACCATCCTCGATGGGGGTGGTGACCGCGTGGGCGTCGTGCCAGCCGACCCGCAGATTCGGCACCGGCAGCGAGAAGTTCGCGAAGCCGTGGTCGTCGGTGACCTCGGTGGCGGTGTGCTTGCCGATACGCAATTCGACGTCCGTACCGACGATGGCCAGCGCGGCATGGCGGCGCAGATTGGTCTGGGCGATATCCCAGTACGGGATGCGGCTGTCGCCTGGCAGTTCGGGTGACTCGATGACGCGTACCCGGACCTTCGCCACGCCGTCGGCCACGAAGCCGCGATAGACCACGACGTGGATGCCCCGAAACGCCCCGGACTTCATCTTGGATTCGCGACGGCGTTTGGTCAGGCTGCTCTCGATTCCGGCCACCACGGCGGCGGTCTCCGGGCTGCGCAGTTTCGCGTTCAACTCCGAAGCGATCCGGCGGGGAAGGCGGGCCATGCGCTCAGCATGGCAAATACATGCGGGGCGCGCCGAACAACCAGGCAAAACCCGCGCTGGGCTACCATCGGCGCAGTGGTGAGCGTCGGAGGGAACCAGTGAGTGTGGATGCGGTACGCCGCGCTCGGTGCTTCCCCGCCAGCCTGATTCGGGTGCTGCTGGTGCTGGTCGCAGTATTGGCCATTCCGCTCGGGCTGCCCGCCTCGGTGCATGCCGACACCGGTCCGGACAAGGTGACCGTCGGCGTCTTCATCAACGACCTCCAGGATATCGACCTGGCGTCGGAGAACTTCACCGTGGATTTCTACCTGTGGATGCGCTGGAAGAACCCAAAGATCGACCCGTCGCTCACGATCGAGGCGATGAACTCCGAGGGAACCCAGAACACGACGTCCTCGGCGACCGGTGGAGTCTCGGGCGAACCACTGTATGACGCGCCACTGGATATGCCGGACGGGTCCAAGTATCAGGTGTTGAGATTTCAGGGCGTGTTCAGCAGGAAGATGAGTCTGGAGAAGTACCCGTTCGACACCCAGGTTCTGGAGATGGTGTTCGAGGACAAGCGCAGTGACGCATCCCTGCTGGAATTCGTGCGCGACAAGCCTCCGGTCACCGTCAACGACGGCCCGGCGATGTCGATTCCCGGTTATGTTCTGGGCGAGCCCAAAATGTTCGTGGTGGCGCACAAGTACCCGACCAATTTCGGTGACATCTCGACCGAAGCCAATGTGCCGTATTCGCGCATCATCGTCGCGCTTCCGGTGACCCGCGATGTGCTCCCGTATGTGGTGAAGATCGTGCTGCCGATCTTCATCGTTATCTTGATCACCTCGCTGATCTACCTGTTGCCGGCCCGTTTGGAGGATGCCCGCGCCGGAATCGGTATCACCGCGATGCTCACCATCGTGGCTCTGCAGTGGACGACGGATGCCAGTCTGCCAGCGGTCGAATACCTGACCATGCTGGACCTGGTGTACATCGTCTCGATGGTCTACATCCTTGCGGCGATGGTCTATACGGTGCTGGCCAGCCGCCGCAATCGAGCGGAGATGGCCGAGGCGTTGACGGCGAAGCTGGATCGGCGGGTGGGCATCATCTCGCTGGTGGTCTATCTCGCGATCCTGGGGTTGACGCTGGCCTACTACATGAGTCAGCACTACAACGTTCTCGATCAATACCTGTAGTGCCGGGCTATCTGGACACACCGTGGCCGGCGGAGGATGGCGGGCCTGCGCGACTGCAGGTGCCCCATGGTGGAGCGGGGCTCGGCTTGCGGCCCGGCGAACTTCTTCAGGCCACTGCGGTGATGCGGGTGATGTGCACCATGACTGTGCTGGGCGCACCCGGTGAGGTGTATCTGCTGACGCACTCGGCGCTGCGGGCGCGACTGGGGTTGCCAACATCATCGCGGGTGATGCTGATCGATCCGGTGACACTGGCACCGAAGGTGAAGTCGCCGCGATTACCCGGCGGCCCAATGTGGCCCGGCGGTCTGGCGCTGCACGCCAATGGTGATCTGTATGTGGTGTTTGGGCGCTGGGCACACCGTCTAGCGCGGGACTGTAGCTTGACGGAATCGGTGAAGCTGCCAATTGATCTGCCGTACAACAGCTTTGTGGTGCTTGATAACGGACTGATCGTCACGAAAAACATCTCGGACAGCCGAAAGGCTGTGCTATCAGTATTGCGGCCGGATCCCCTGGGGTTCGCCTGCGCTGATCTCGAGTGCCCCGAGCCGGTGATCGCGCGTCTGAGTGCGATGGGTAACACGCTATATGTGGTAGGAGTACGCAGCATTTTCCGCTTCGACTGGGATGAGGCGGCGCAGAGGCTGGTGCTGGACAACGACTGGCGCTTCGATTACACCACCGGCACCGCGCAGACCTACGGCTGGGATGTGGTGCTGGGTCTGGGGAATGCCTGGTTCATGGACAACGGTAAGCACCGGTATCTAAGGTCCATGGTCGGACGGGGAGTGAGCAACACGGCGAACCGGCTGATCCGCGTTAACCTGACCGACTCGAAAGACTCTGATGCCGTCGAGGTTTCCGGAATCCCGGGCGGAACCATCACCAATCCGCCACTGGTGGATGAATCGCGACGCATTGTGGTGGGGTATGACTCGGCGAACCGGGTGATTACGGCCTGGTTGTTCGATGCTGCTGGCAACGAACTGAAACCGCTGTGGCGCAAGGACGATTTCGGAGCTGCCAGCCACATGATCTGCCTACCGGACACCGGCGAGATCATCACCAACGACTTCGGCCGCGGTGGTGAGCATGTGGTGGTGCTCGATATCGAGACCGGCACGGAGAAGGGCCGCGCACGGATCGGGGGATTCACCCAGGGTGTCGTCTTCCCGTCACCCGGATGGTCGCGGGATATCTACTGGAGTGCCATGACCCGCTTTGGCCGGGTTCATATCGGCTGACGGTAGAGTCGCAACCCTGACCGCAGGGGGTGGCTTATGAGTCGGTGGATCGTGAGCACCATCCCGCCCTGGCTGCTGCTGCTGGGCCTGATCGTCATCATCTCCGGCGGATCCGTGCTCCTCGGGATGGCCCTGCGTGGTCGGTTCCCGCGGATCGCCCAGGACGAACACAACGATGCCCTGAAGTTCGGCTACGGCGTGATCGGTTTCGTCTACGCGTTCTTCATCGGATTCGTCGTCTCGGCAATGTGGGGACAGATCAACGATGCGGACTCCCTGGTACGGACCGAAGGCGCGGCCGGGGTGCAACTGGCCAGGGACGCCTCCGTCTTCGACCCGGCCGACGGCGACCGGATCCGGCAGAGCCTGCTCTCCTATGGGCGCGCCGCCGAAGCCGAGTGGCCCATGGTGGCCCGTGGCCAGTCGTTGCCCGAGGCCGATACGACGATGGCGACGCTGTACCGGACCTTCCAGGAACTGACGCCGCGAACCGATATTCAGAAGGCCTTCCTGTCTACCTCACTGGCCAATCTCGACACGATCAGCCAGTCCCGTACGGAACGAATCATCGCGGGCACCACCGATGTCGGGCCCACCTGGCCGCTGTGGGCGGTCATCTTCCTGACCAGTGGGCTGGTCATGGGCTGCACGATCGTCTACGGCGTCGAGAAACCCGCCATGCACTACCCGATGGTGGCGATCGTCGGCGCCATGGTCGCGGCGAATCTGTTCCTGGTGCTCGAACTCTCGCACCCGTTCGTCGGCGACATCTCGACATCATCGGAACCGCTGCACATGGTCGTCGAGGTTCTGACCCAGCTGCCGTCGTAGCGCCGGGTTCGGCGTGTCGGGCAAATCCTGTTTACCGAGCTAAAGATCAGTTTCTCTGGAAGATTTGCGACAAACCAGGAAATTCGCAAACATTGCCGGGGCCATGGGTTGTAATAGGCGCATCTGCCGCCGACGACGAGGTGAATGATATGGCTGACTCCGAATCCGCTGAACCGACCGCAGATGACATCGCGCAGCGCGGGAAGCTCTCGCGGCGCAAGATCCTCGGCGGTATGGCCGCCGGCGTGGGTGCCGCTGCGGCGGGTGCACTAGCGGCCGGATGTGATTCCAAGGGCGGCGGTCAGGCATCCGGTGACGGCCCACCCGGGTACGGCACCGGAATCAACGAGGGCTTCGACGGCAAGATTGAGACTGATATCAGGGACTCGACGCCGGACTGGAAACCGTTCGAGCTGAAGAAGGCGCCTGAGGGCGCGCCCAACATTCTGGTCGTGCTCTACGACGACACCGGGCTGGCGGCATGGTCGCCCTACGGTGGTCGGATCAACATGCCGGTCATGCAACGCCTGGCCGATAACGGGTTGATGTACTCCCAGTGGCACACCACCGCGCTGTGCTCGCCGACCCGGTCGTGCTTCCTCACCGGGCGCAGTCAGCACGTCAACCGCTCCGGGTCGATCACCGAGGGCTCCAATGGTTTTCCGGGTATGGCCGCGCGGCTGCCCGCGCAGTGCGCCACCATCGGGCAGGTGTTGCAGGACAACGGCTACAGCACATTCTGGATCGGCAAGAACCACAACGTGCCCGAGGAGGACGTCTCCAGCGGTGGCAGCAAGTCGGAGTGGCCGCTACAGAAGGGCTTTGACCGTTTCTACGGGTTCCTCGGCGGCGAGACCAACCAGTGGTATCCCGACCTGGCCGAGGACAACCGGTTCGTCGAACAGCCGTATAGCCCCGAAGAGGGTTATCACCTCTCGAAGGACCTCACCGACAATGCGATCCGGATGCTGCGGGACCAGAATTCGTCCAACCCGTCCAAGCCCTGGTACATGTGGTTCTGCCCAGGAGCCAACCATGCGCCACACCAGGCCCCGCAGGAATACATCGACAATTACAAGGGCAAGTTCGATGACGGCTATGAGGCCTATCGCGAGTGGGTGCTGCCGCGCATGATCGCCAAGGGTGTGCTGCCCGCAGGCACCAAGATGACGCCGATCAATCCGTTGCCCGCCGATGTTGCGGCGGCCAATGACTTTGTGCGGCCGTGGGATTCGCTGAGTGCCGATGAGAAGAAGTTGTTCTCCCGACTTGCCGAGGTGTACGCGGGATTCTCGGAGTACACCGACGCCCAGGTCGGTCGGATCATCGACTACCTGGAGCAGATCGGGCAGTTGGACAACACGGTCATTTTCTATTGCGCGGACAACGGGGCCTCCGGTGAAGGCTCACCCAACGGATCGGTCAACGAGAACAAGTTCTTCAATGGCTATCCCGACGAGTTGAGTGAGAACATGCAGTACATCGATAAACTAGGCAGCCCCGACACCTACGAGCACTATCCGACCGGATGGGCGACGGCTTTCTCAACGCCGTTCCAGATGTTCAAGCGGTATGCGCAGTTCGCCGGCGGCACCTGCGATCCGATGATCATCTCCTGGCCGAAGGGCATCAAGGCCAGAGGTCAAGTTCGCGAACAGTATCACCACGCCACCGATGTCGCGGCCACTGTTCTGGACGTCGCCGGACTCCAGATGCCCAAGGAGTACAAGGGCATCAAGCAGTACCCGATGAACGGCGTGTCGATGCGCTACAGCTTCGACGATCCGAAAGCGCCGACGACCCGCAAGCGCCAGTATTTCGCCATGCTGGGAACCCGCGGTATCTGGCAGGACGGCTGGAAGGCTGCCGCACTGCACGCGCCCTTGAGCAATAAGGGCAACTTTGATCAGGACCGCTGGGAGCTCTATCACGTCGCCGAGGATCGTTCGGAGTCCACCAACGTCGCCGATCAGTACCCGGACAAGCTCGCCGAACTCATCAAGGTATGGGATGAGGAAGCCAGGGACAACTTCGTTCTGCCGTTGGATGACCGCTCGGCCGTCGAGCAGGCCGGCACCCAGCGGCCGCAGGCCGAGCCGCCGCGTAACCGCTATCTCTACTACCCGGATACCGCGCCGGTACCCGAGGGCGTGGCGGTGAGCATCCGGGGCAAGTCCTACAAGGTCGCCGCAAACGTCGACTTGGCACCCGATGCGCAGGGCGTGATCTTCGCCCACGGTTCCCGGTTCGGTGGGCACACCCTGTTCGTCAGGGACGGCCGACTGCACTACGTCTACAACTTCCTCGGGATCAAGCCGGAGCAGGATTTCGTCTCCGCACCGCTGGTGCCGGGCAAGCATGCGCTCGGCATGGAATTCAAGCGTGAGAAAGCCGGCGAACACGGAGAGTCACTCGGCACCACAACGCTGTACGTTGACGGCAAAGAGGTCGCCAGCGGTCCCATGCGGGCCCAGATCGGCAAGTTCACCCTGGCCGGTGATGGTTTGTGCGTGGGCTATGACAGCGGCGACAACGTCTCCGCGCAGTACCAGAATCCGGGCACGTTCACCGGGGGCACAATTCAGGTCGTTGCGTTCGATGTCAGCGAGGATGCCTACGTCAACCTGCAACGCGATGCGGAATCGGACTTCGCGACGGATTGATGCGGAACGTCGTGAAGTTGACGTCACTGTTCAGATTGACTGCGCTTTTCGGGGATGGGCTTGCCGGACCCCTCATCACCGGCAAGGCCATCCCCGAATCGCAGAGCTCTGCCCGAGACGGCGCAGTTATGGGTGTGAGGCATTCCGGAAAAGTGAGTCCGGCTGAATGCAATGGCATGGAATACCCCTAGGAATGAACAGAAACCAGATTGCTCACCGGGGACTGGGGAAAGCCTTGTAACCACCACACTACAACTGGCGGTGCGAAAATGGGGGGCCAACTTCATCGACCGGGGTGCCGGGTAGGCTAAATCTGCTCCAGGCCAAGGATTGCAGAGGTATCGGCATTGTTTACCACCGCACGGGCGACGTCGGCAAGACGTTGCTGAGTCTTGCGAGCATGGGCCCGAAGCAACACGAACGCCCGGTCCATATCGATGGAACCGCGCTCGGCAAGTACGCCTTTGGCCTGTTCGATGATCACCCTGCTGTTGAGTGCGCCCTGGAGTTGCTGGCTGATCAGATCAGCGTGGGTCAGGGTTCGCTGATGCAGTATCCCGACGGTGGCGACGTCGGCGAGGGCTTGGCCGACGGAGATATCGGTGGGGGACATGGCACCGGCCTCGGTTCGGAATAGGTTCAAAGCACCCACGCGCTCGTTGCGCAGCCGTAACGGCAGGGCCGACACCGACCGATAGCGGTACTCGGCGGCCTGCTTTGCGAAGGCCGGCCAGCGCTCCGGCTCGAGATTCAGATCCTCGATCAGGACCGGTTGTCCGGTGCGGTAGGCGACCAGGCAGGGTCCGGCGTTGGACTGCAATTGCAGGAGCTCAAGCAGCTTTGTCTCTTCGCTGCTTGATGCGAGAACATGAAGTTCGCCGTGAACGTCGCCGATCAGGAGCCCGGCCGCGGCGATGGGTAGCAGGGACATCGAGCTCTCAATGAGTTGCTGGGAGACTTCGACGGCGTCATAGTCGGCCACCAGCGTGTCAGCTAGGCCGACGAACGCTTGCGCCAAACGACCGTAGTCATCCACCTAAATCCCCCTCTATTGAATCGTCCCACACCCGAGACGGTGGTAGGGCTGTTCGGTGGTATGTCATAGCTGTGCTGTGGGATCGGGGGTGGTCGTCTCGCCCGAGTCGGGCTCGAACCTTAGCCGCCTGCTGACCACATCGCGCGCAACGTCTCTGAGGGATTGACGATTTCCGAATGCGAAGGCCTGAAGCCGAACGTAGGCAGACCTGGCGTCGATGCCAAGTTGCTCCATCAATACCCCGGTCGCCTGATGGACCTCACGGGTACCAAGCGGCTGATTCCACCACGGGCCCAGGGAATCCGGAATTCGGCCGCCCGGACCGGCCGCGATAAGGACCGAGGTGAGCAGTTCGGAGACTGCCGCGGCAGCGGCGAAATCGGGTCCTTCAAGGAACTCCCCGGGGTCGCAGTAAAGATCCAACACTCCGACGTTGATCGCACCGACCTGTAGTGGAAGTGCATACATGGCTCCGATACCGGTCCCGGCGACCTCCGGGACGAACATCGGCCAGCGTCCATCGGCTTGCACGAGGCTGACCAATGAGACCGGACCGCCACTGGCCACGGCGTCGAATCCGGGCCCCTCGCCCAGCGTGACCTGCGTCCACTCCACCTGCTCGGCGACCTGGTCGGTAGCCGAAAGCACTTCCAGGCCGTAGCCGTGTACGGAGATCGCGATGGCGGCCCGTCGTATCGGCAGGGCCAAGACGCACGCGGCGCATAATCGTTGCGCGCCGCTGGCTTGATCGGGCACTCGTTCAACGGCAGCCAGGAATCTCGCCCTGGCGTCCATCGCCTCATGAGTGGTCATGGAGCAGTCATCGGAATATCCTCGCCCCCGGCAATTCCCGAATCAGTGAAATCCTCTGCGCCGCAATTCGAAAAGGACTGCAGTGCGAGTATTGGGGTGAAGCCTACGGCTTCAATTCGCAGGAATTTGTCCGGGGGTGAAGCTCATCGGCGCTCGCGTGACGTTCATTCGCGGCCCGTCGGAGTTATTCGAATCGACCAAACGTGGCGCCGGCGGCGGTGGAGGTGCATCCGCTGATGCATTCGGGTCCGCTGCCGCCGGGGGTTCAGCCTCGGTTTCGGCCTGCGCCTCCGGTGACGGTGGCGCGGCGATGGGCGCCGTTTCGGTCGCCGGCGCGATGGGCGCCGCCGGGTTGATGCTGCGGAGTTGTCTGGTCTGGTTGAAGTCGGCGCTGCTGAGGGTCACCAGCAAGGCGGTGGCCACCACCAGGGTGGCCGCCGCCGCGGTGATCATGGCGAGCAGCACCCTACTGTTGCGGTACCAGGGCGGCTTGGGGGGTGCTGCTGGCGCCTCGTTCCAGTAGCGGGTCCAGCCTGGTAGGAGGTCGTCGGTGAACCATGCGCCGAGGTCCTCATAGGGCATGGCCTCACGCTCGGACATAGCCACCGATGTTAAACCGCGGTGCCGCACCGTCGGGCCGGGTTGGGGAATCGAACATGTCTACTTTATGCCGGGCGGGGCTGCGCGTCGTGGACGTCGACGGCGACCAGGGTCGGCAACGGCAGCGGGCGGTTGAACGGGCCCTTCGGGTACACCCGCCTTGTGGTGGGCATCCACAGACCTCCGAATTGACGGTAGTCATCGCAGAGATGGATGGCGGTAGCCCAGGAGCCGACAACCTCGGCCGTGTAGTCATGACGGCGCAATCGACCGGTTTGGTCGAAATAGAGCTCCTGTTCGGTCGAATGGGTCGGAATTGTCGGGGGATAGCCGACCCGGAGTCGGGTCATACCGTTGGCCGCGCGTCCGTCCGCGGTGTGCACCGAGACGCCCGGTTCCAGCAGCAGGAAAGGCAACGTCAGGTAGTTCCACATCGCGTACCCGGAGAAGTAGGCGAAGTCCAGTGCATCCCAGGGCGTCATTAGTCTCTTGTTGGCAAATGCAGCGCGGGGATTGGTTCGGCTCTGCAGCACCGAGCCGTCGTCATCGGTGATCTCGACCCGGTCGGTGCCATGCAGAGTCGCTCGTTGGCCGGGCGCGGGATAATCCCAGAGCGTCACTTCGGGCTTGCGGGTGTTGATCGTCAGCCGGGCATGACGCTGCGGGGGCACGCGTTTGGTGGTGAACAGAAAGCCGTAAGCCGATATCTCGACATCGATGAATGCCAGCGAGTGCCAGTAGTCCAGGCCGCCGTGCGCGTCGAAGATGGCTCTCAGGGCTGATTCGGTCGACACCGCCAAAACGGTACTCGGCCAGGTATTCAGGTGACCGCGATCAGGCTAGGGTGAGGTTCTGTCCGCCGAGGAGTGGCCATGACCCTGCAGACGCTGCGCGAAGTCCTGCTGCGGTCGTTGGTGATCAACTACAGCGTCCTGCTGATCTGGTTTGCCGCCTTCTGCCTAGCGCATGACCGGCTGTACAACCTGCATTCGCGGTGGTTCCACATCTCCAGGGAGACCTTCGATGCCATTCACTACGGGGGAATGGCGGTCTACAAGATCGGCACCCTGCTGCTGAACCTGGCGCCTCTTGTCGCCCTCTGGTTGGTGACGTGATTACGCAGTCGTGAGCTCGTCGATGAGGGCTTGGACCCGAGTCTTGATCTGATCGCGGATCGGACGAACCGCGTCGATGCCCTTACCGGCCGGATCGGGTAACTCCCAGTCCCGGTAGCGCACGCCCGGGAACACCGGGCAGGTGTCCCCGCAACCCATCGTGATGACGACGTCGGAGGTTTCGACCGCATCCGGGGTGAGGATCTTCGGCGACTGGGCCGAGATATCGATGCCGACTTCAGCCATCGCCGCCACGGCTGCCGGGTTGATACTCGCGGCCGGGGCACTGCCCGCTGAGCGGACCTCGATCGCGTCGCCGGCCAGGTGGGTCAGAAACCCAGCGGCCATCTGTGAGCGACCGGCATTGTGGACGCAGACGAACAGCACGCTGGGGCGAGTCTTCTCGGTGACCATCAGGACTCCTGTTGTGCCGGTGTGGCATTCGAGCCGAATCGCCGACGCAGTGCCAGCGATACGTACACCAGGGCCACCAGAACCGGCACTTCGATCAGAGGGCCGACGACACCGGCGAGGGCCTGCCCGGAGGTGGCCCCGAAGGTGGCGATGGCGACCGCGATGGCCAACTCGAAGTTATTGCCCGCGGCGGTGAAGGCCAGGGTGGTGGTGCGGGCATACCCCAGTCCGATGGCGGCGCCCAGCGCATAGCCGCTGCCCCACATGACCGCAAAGTACGCCAGTAGCGGCAGTGCGATCCGGGCCACGTCCCACGGGTGTGAGGTGACCTGACGTCCCTGTAGGGCGAACAGGATCACGATGGTGAACAGCAGGCCGTACAACGCCCACGGACCGATCTTGGGCAGGAACGTGGACTCGTACCACGCACGGCCCCTGAGCTTTTCGCCGTAGCGACGGGTCACGAAGCCTGCAATCAGGGGTATCCCGAGGAAGATCAGAACTGATTTGGCGATCTGCCAGGTCGAGAAATCGATCGTCGTCTGTTTCAAGCCGAGCCAGCCGGGGAGCACTGCGAGGTAGAACCAGGCCAGCGCGGCGAAGAACAGGACCTGAATGACGGAGTTGATCGCGACCAGGACGGCGGCGGCTTCACGATCACCGCGGGCGAGGTCATTCCAGATGATGACCATCGCAATGCAGGGCGCCAGGCCCACGATGATGATCCCGGTCCGGTACTCCGGCAGATCCGGCAGGAAAGTCCACGCGAGAGTGAACATCAGGGCCGGGCCGATCAACCAGACCAGAACCAGTGAGCTCAGCAGGAGCTTGTGATCGCCGGTGACGGAGTCCAGTCGGTCATAGCGGACCTTGGCCAGCACCGGATACATCATCACCAGCAGGCCCAGGGCGATCGGCAGCGAGACTCCGTCGACCTGTACCGCCGACACCACACCGGACAGTCCCGGGATCATTCGGCCGAGCAATAGGCCGGCCGCCATCGCGATGCCGATCCAGATCGGGAGGAAGCGGTCGAGTGTCGAGAGTCGGGCCAGCGCCCCGGAGGGGTCGTCGTGCACGGCCGTCTCAGTCACGCGGACGCCCCGACGGCTGTCGCTGCATCGACGCCGGTCCGCAGCAGTGCCGACAGTGCCGTCAGTGTTTCGGGAACCACCGCGTAGTACACCCAGGATGCCCGCCGCTGTGAGGTCAGCAATCCGGCGTCGCGCAGCACTTTGAGGTGATGAGACACCGTGGGCTGCGATACCCCCACGTCCGAGGTGATATCGCATACGCAGGCCTCGCCGCCGCCGTGGCTGGCCACCAGACTCAGCAGGTGCAGACGCACCGGATCGGACAGTGCCTTGAACTTCGCCGCCATATCGGTGGCCGCGGCCATGGTCAGCGGCTCGGCCACCAGTGGCTCCACCGGGCAGTGATTCGACATCTATCTATATTGACAGGTATCGAATCAGATGCCAACCGGTGTATCTCGTCCTCGACCCTCGCTCGCTGATCGGTAACTAGGATCATGGACCGTCACGACCGTCAAAGGAACACGATGAAGATCACCGATGATTTACGTGCCCGGTATCGGACCGCGAAACAAATTCGCTCCGAAGGAGCCATCGGTAATTTGTTCGACGGCCCGACGATTACCGCCCACGGTTTGGAAACGCGGCTTCTGGCCTGGCCCGGGACGGGCTACCAGACCCAATCGGTTCATGTCACCAATGTTGCGCCAGGCCAACAGAGCGATCGCTACACCTATGATCTGGCCGAGGAGGCCATCCTGTGTCGGCACGGCGTTGCCGAGGTGTGGCTCAAAGACCGATGGGTGACGTTGCAGCCCGGTGACATCGCCTACTTTCCAGCCGGCGTCGAACATCAGATCCGAAGCCCCGCCGGCAATACCGAGTCGGCGATTCTGGTGAATCAGATCTGCCCGCCCCAGTTCGACCTCTATTCCGACAAGGGGTTTTACAACAGTCAACTGGGTGTGATGAATTTCGACTCCATTGAAAAAGCGTGCACCAATGCGATCCCCGTGACTCCGCCGAAACTTGAGGAGATGACCTTTCGTGAGGACCAGCCGGAGGTGCGGGCTACCAATCTCGCCCCCGATGACGTCAAGCTGAAAGGGGCCTTGTTCAATGTCCTCACCGGTGCCCCCTTTACCGGGATCGGCCTTCCCATGAGGTTGGTCCTGTGGCCGGGGGCCGGGACGCGATTAACCGGTTTCAATTACGCGTATACCGGGATCGGGGTTGCGGACGTGATCCACAAGCATCCGGTTTCCGACGAGTTCCTGGTGATGTGGAGTGGCTCAGGTCAACTTTTCGGTGGCGGGTTTGGCTGGGTCGATGCCGAGGAAAACGATGTGATGATGGCACCGTGCGGAGTGGCGCACGGTCATCGCAGCACTGATGGCCGGGGGCCGTCGATGATGGGCGGATTTGCGTCACCACCCCAGTTGGACTTGATGATTCCGAGCCCGTTCTATGCGAACGGGGTGTTCGAGCATCCGGCAGATTCTGAACTCACCCGAGACGAAATGAAAAAGGCAGACCTGGTCTAAGCCCATCGTCCTTAATCGGGGATGGATTTATAGGACGGTATAGCCGAGGTCTGCCAGAATGCCGAGTTCGACCGGGCTCAGATCGCGAATGCCTCGGCCCACTCGCACCAGGGCATTCATCATCTTCCGGTTGACACCGACGAAGGTGCTGTCGTTCAGATGCGACACTGAGCTACCAGATTCCCACGGGCTTGGTGTGTACAGGGGAACCCGTGCGCCGTAGGCAGCGACGGCGTCGGTGCCTCCGAAATAGAGTCCGCCGTTGCCGCCCGTCAGGTTCGGGTCATAGGCGGTGTTCCAGGTGAAGTCACTGCCGATCACCTTTGTGCCGTCCGCAGTCACCAGGAAGCTGTCGAACACCGTCCAACTCTGACCGGTATTGGCGCCCGGCGCATCCACGTAGGACAGGAATCCCAGGGTGTGGAGCAACTCGTGGGTTGCGACTGCCTCGAGGTCGAACTGGCTGTAGTCGACCACGTCGCCGGTGGCCCAGGATTGCGCGAAGTTCCAGGTGATCTCGCCATCGGCGGTTGACCCGTTGGAGTCGACGCCGGTGAGGATCTTGTTCTGAACGACCGTCGGCAGAAAGCCCGGGTCGGAACTGATGAAGTCGCTGCCGGCCGTGGCCAGTGTCGTGGAGAGCGGCGAAAACTCTCCGGTGACGTTAAAGGTAATGACAACCGGTGCCGTCACGACAATGTGGGTCGACAGCACGCTTGCGGCGGACTCAAGGGAGCTGCGGGCCGCGGTGGACCAGAATTGCGATCCGCTTCCGTAGATGAATTGGAACTGCAGCCGTGGGGCAGTGGCGGCGGCACCCTGTTTGACCGCAACACTTGCCGAGGTACTGGGCGCCCGGAAAAGATCGAGAAGATTGATGTGGAACCCGGTGTCGGTGGCGGCGACGGTGAAGGTGTCTGTGCCGCTGAAGTTTTGGCCGGGCGTGTAGGTGTAGCTGCCATCAGTACCGACCACCACGCTGCCGTACTGGGCACTGCGGGTGATGCTGTAGACGATCGGGTCGGCTTCGGGGTCCACCGCTCCGATGGTGCCGGTGATCGGGCCCGTCGTTTGTCCGGTGAGCTGGACCGGGTTGACCGACGGTGCCTGGTTGAACAGAGTGCGCCGGATCAACAGCGTCGCGCCCTCGAAGAATCCTTGGATCGGGGCCAGCAGCGCCGAGAACGGATCGGTCGCCGATGCCACCGCG
>Ga0194038_1000140_pt1 | contig 30655 bp, 27 predicted proteins | sample JunL226m_MetaG_FD_148630 | JGI IMG/M metagenome (GOLD analysis project Ga0194038, IMG submission 148630) | Anoxic zone freshwater microbial communities from boreal shield lake in IISD Experimental Lakes Area, Ontario, Canada - Jun2016-L227-6m | ecosystem: Environmental > Aquatic > Freshwater >... | reverse complement strand
TTCACACTTGGTGGAGCTGGGAAGGTGCGAGCCTGCGCCACTGGCTCCCAGAGGCGGCATGACGACGATTTTGGTGACGCCAAAGAAGGTGGCACCGGTGATGCCCGGGCCGTGGCAGACCTCACAGCCTGCGGTAATACCAGAGTGACTAAAGGCCGAGTTGCTGAACTTGGCGGTGTTTTGCACGGGAAGCGTCAAACTGGAGCTGGCCCCTACGTGGCAGGTCTCGCAAGCCATGCTGCCAATGGGGATGTGGTCGGAAGGCGGTGCCATGATGGCAAACCCCTTGGCGGGTATCGAGAAGTTTGCTGCCGCACCGGCGCTGTGGCATTGCGCGCAGTTGGTGCTGGTCGAAGGTGCGTTGGCGTGGATCGCTGCAAGCTCAGGGACGACCGAGAAGTCTTTGCTGACGTGGCACGAACTGCACTGTGCCGCCGCTGCCATCGGGATATGGTTTGCGGGCTTGGCCTCGGCCATGAAGTCCACAAAATTGGAGTGGCAACTGGAACAATCGTCTCCCGTAGGGTGGGTGGGATCGGCCACATTGAATTGCCCGGCAGTCGCCTGGGGGCGCGTCTGGAAACCCCTGAACGGGACACTGGTGGTAATGGGGTACTGCGAGACCCCCATCCAGACCGCATTGGCTTCGTGACAACTGGAGCAGTTTCCACGCACCCCGGCGTGAATCATCGCTGCAGTCGGTGCAGGGGTCAGGAAGGCGCTGCCCGGTGCCGTCTTGGTGGCCACCCCCGGCACCACGTCGCCCGGCATGGAAGCGAGGTGGCAGTTCTCGCATTGGGTGGACGTGGGCATATGCGACAAGGCACCAGGCGCACCCATGGGCGGCATGGTCACAATCTTGTTCACCCCAAAAAAGCTGGCACTGGTGACGTCGGGGCCATGGCAGGTCTGGCAATTGGACCGGATGCCGCTGTGGCTGAACTGAGACCCCGCAAACGACACAAAACCTCCGGCGCGGGAGGCCAGGTGACAGGTATCACACGCCAAGGCGGACGGGTTGGGAATGTGGTTGCCCGGCATGCCCTTGGCACGAACGCCATCGTGGCAAGAGGCGCACGCCCTGCCCGCCATGTTGACCGCGTTGTGTTCAAATTTCAGTGCCGGAACAAAAGCGGTGGTGTTGTGGCAGGCACCACAAGTCAGATTGGTGGGAATGTGCGCAGCCGGTTTACCCTTGACATTGAAACCGTTATGGCAGTTCTGGCACCCGGTGGCGTCTGCATAGATGTGGTTGAAAAGGACACCAGAGAAGCTTGACAGCGAGGGCGAGTGACAAGTGTCGCAAGCAAGTGTCGTAGGGATGTGCTTGACCGGCTGAAAAGTCGCACCGCGCACATTGTTCTGCGCGTGGCAGACCGCACAGTCGCGCGGTGTACCCTTGAAGACGCCGTTGATGTGGCAGGTTTCGCAACGCACCAACCGGTGCTGGCCCGAAAGCGCAAAGCCCGCACTGGCGTGGTCAAACTCCACCCCATTTTGCTGCGCGCCCGCCCATTGCGCAGCGGCAAGCATCAACACCGCAAACAAAGCCAGCCGTGCCACCAGTCGCCAAAGCGCACGCGAACCCACACCCACTGCGAGTTGAAAAAGCGGATGCAACGCGACAGTGGGCATAAATCGCATTCAAATCACCTTTGTTGAGACTGGGTCGCAAAGCTTCAGGACGGATACACCGCCAAGCAGGGCAATGCTGGTATGTGGCGCGGACACGGGTTACAAACTCCTTCGTATCGATGATGCCAATCGGTTCTTATCGCAGGCTTAAGACAACTCGCCCGCCCTCAACCGCGCCTGGTTTGGCTATGCCAACCCAACGCCAGGGATCAACCAACACGACGGGAAATTCGCCACTGCCACACATTCGCACGATTCCTGCTGCAGTACCGCCTGTTGGGGCATTCTGACTGCGCGAACCCAAAATTCGCGCCTTGACGCGCAGCAATTTGTAAGCAACTATTTCAACGGAGCAAGGCGTGTGCTTTGCGCTGGTTACCCCCCCCGCCAAGCGCATGGATAATGTGCCCACCCCCACTTTGAAACGCCCAGACCGTTGCCTGTATGAAACCTTACATCATCAATGCCCTGCAGATTTTTGGCATTGGCGCTATTTCGATGCTCATCGGGGCGCTGTGGACCCGACTCCAGATCACGAACGCGAAAAATGTACGCCAACACGCCATCTTTGTTGCCGCCGTCATGGCCGGACTGGGCATGGCAGCCGTGATCGCGTCGCGCCTGTTTGTGGGACGCAGCGCGCTTGACACGGTGACCTGGCTTGCCGCCCTGTGGTTCTTCTATTTCTTCCTGTTTTGGTGCGGTTTCCGGGTATGCATTGGCAACGTCGCGCACCACGACTTTGGCGAAAGCTCGATCCTGTCGATGCAGTACACCGGCGAAACGCGCTACGCCACCCGCATGGGCGAAACCCAGCTACCCGACGCCCCTACCCGCCCGAGCCAAGATGTGTACATCGACAGCCGTGGTGCCATGGTGCAAGGAAAACGCCCCGGTTGAAAGCCTGGCAAGACTGAGGACTTGGGTGGCATCCAGCAAAAAAGGCACTTGACGCTGCTGCCAAGTGCCTGATGAATATGAAATTTTGGTGGGCGATGCAAGTTTCGAACTTGCGACCCCTGCAGTGTGAATGCAGTGCTCTACCCCTGAGCTAATCGCCCTGAATTGCGTTCAGGAAAGCGGCTGATTGTACCCCAACTCTCACGCAGCTTTGGGCCACACTGACTTGCCGCCGCTGGATTTGTCGATCTGCGTCATCACCTCTTGGTGGGCGCTGACTTCCTGGGCGTTGGCGCTTAGCACCGGCAGGTCAAAGGCGCTCAGGTCCACTGGCGCAACCGTGACCGAGCGCGTGTCGCTCGCGCCGGTTTCCATCACCAGGGCGTCTTGGCCACGGGTCAGGTTGATGTACACATCGGCCAGCAATGCGGCGTCGAGCAGCGCGCCGTGCAGCGTGCGCCCGGACCGGTCCACGCCCAGGCGGTCGCACAGCGCGTCCAGGTTGTTGCGCTTGCCAGGGAACATTTCCTTGGCCATGGCCAGGGTGTCGATCACGCGCTCGACGTGGGTGTGCGTAGGCGCATGGCCGGCAATCTCCAGCTCCACGTCCAAAAAGCCCAAATCAAACGTGGCGTTGTGAATGATGACTTCGGCCTCTTTCAGGTACGCCAGCAGGTCCGTAGCAACCGCGTCAAACGACGGCTTGTCGCGCAAAAACTCGGAGGTGATGCCGTGCACCTTGAGAGCTTCTTCATGGCTCTCGCGGCCCGGATTGAGGTAGCGATGAAAGTTGTTACCGGTGAGCTTGCGGTTGACCAGTTCGACGCATCCGATCTCGATAATGCGGTCGCCATTGTTGGCGTACAGGCCGGTGGTTTCGGTATCAAGAAATATCTGGCGCATGGGGTGCCCTCCGGGCGGTCGGTCAGTGGGTTTCCTTGGCGTGGTTGACCGAGTAGCGCGGGATTTCTACCACCAGATCCTGCTGCGCCACGATGGCCTGGCAACCCAGGCGCGAGTTGGGCTCCAGACCCCAGGCACGGTCGAGCAGGTCTTCTTCGTCTTCCTGCGGAGCATTGAGCGAGTTGAATCCTTCGCGCACGATCACGTGGCAGGTGGTGCAGGCGCAACTCATGTCGCAGGCGTGTTCAATGGCAATCTGGTTTTCCAGCAACGCCTCGCACAGCGACGTACCAGGTGCCGCTGTGATCTGCGTACCTTGGGGGCAGTACTCGGGATGGGGAAGAATCTTGATGACGGGCATGGTGCAGTGGGTTCAGACGTTTTCGATATTGCGACCGGCCAGCGCATCAAAGATGCCCTGGTTCATACGGATCGCTGCAAAAGCCTCGGTGGCGGCACCGAGTGCCTTGCTCGCCGCTTCAATGGCAGCAGCATCGTCTGTGGCCTTGGCTGCTACCAGCGCCTGTGCCGCCGTGTCTATCAGGGCGCGCTGCGCTGCGTCCAGCAAGGCACCATCGGCGCACAAGGCACTGTCGGTGGCCAGCAGCAAACGATCCGCATCCACCCGGGCTTCCACCAGCGCGCGCGCACGCATGTCCTGCTCGGCGGTGGCAAATCCGTCTTGCAGCATTTGCGCAATCTGCGCGTCGCCCAGGCCATACGAGGGCTTGACCTCCACCTGGGCCTGCACGCCACTGAGTTGCTCCTTGGCAGAAACCTGCAGCAAGCCATCGGCATCCACGGTAAAGGTCACGCGAATGCGCGCTGCACCGGCCACCATCGGTGGAATGCCACGCAACTCAAAACGCGCCAGGCTGCGGCAGTCTGCCACCAGATCGCGCTCGCCCTGCACCACGTGCAATGCCAAAGCGGTCTGGCCGTCTTTGTAGGTGGTGAAATCCTGCGCCATTGCGGTGGGAATGGGCTGGTTGCGAGGTACGATACGCTCCACCAGGCCACCCATGGTTTCAATCCCCAGCGACAACGGAATCACATCGAGCAGCAGCAAATCGCCGGAGGCGTTGTTGCCCGCAAGCTGGTTGGCCTGCACCGCAGCGCCCAGCGCCACCACTTCGTCCGGGTTGAGGTTGTTGAGCGGCGCCTGCCCAAAAAAGGCGGCCACTGCGGCCTGCACCGGTGGCATGCGGGTTGAGCCCCCAACCATGATCACGCCGCGCACATCGGCTTTGTCAAGCTGCGCGTCGCGCAATACCTTGCGCACCGCCGCAATCGTGCGCGCGGTCAACGCAGACGTGATCGTGCCGAACTGCTCCTGGCTCACCACACAATCCACGCTGCCGCTGGAAAGCACCGCGTGAAAGGCTGCACTCGTGGCAGCCGACAACGCCTCTTTGCAACTGCGCGCCGCCATCTTCAGGGTCGCCTTGTCAGACGGCGTAACCGTTGCCACTCCAGTCTGGGCCAGCGCCCAGTCTGCCAGGGCATGGTCGTAATCGTCGCCGCCCAGGCCCGAGTCGCCGCCGGTGGCCACCACTTCGAACACGCCTTGGGTCAGCCGCAGAATCGAAATATCGAAGGTGCCGCCGCCCAGGTCGAACACTGCGTACACCCCTTCACTGCCGTTGTCCAGCCCATAGGCAATGGCCGCGGCGGTGGGCTCGTTGATCAAGCGCAGCACGTTCAAGCCCGCCAGTCGCGCGGCGTCCTTGGTGGCTTGTCGCTGGGCATCGTCAAAGTAGGCAGGCACGGTGACCACAGCACCAAACAGATCGTCGTTGAAGGTGTCTTCGGCGCGGTAGCGCAAGGTGGCCAGAATTTCGCCACTCACCTCCACCGGCGACTTTTCACCAGAGACCGTGTCGATTCCGAGCATGCCCGCATGGTCCACAAAACGGTAGGGCAATTTGCCCGCTTGTCCGATGTCGGCCAACTTGCGGCCCATGAAACGCTTGACCGAGGCAATCACGTTTTGTGCATCGCTGGCTTGCGCAGCCACGGCGTCCTGCCCGATCTGGCGCCCACCTCCGGCCAGATAGCGCACCACCGACGGCAGGATGGTGTGACCCTGAGCATCGGGCAGGCACTCGGCTACGCCATTGCGCACCGATGCCACTAGCGAATGCGTGGTACCCAGGTCGATTCCCACGGCGATGCGGCGCGAGTGGGGTTGGGGCGTTTGGCCCGGCTCTGAAATTTGTAGAAGCGCCATAGCTCAATTGTCCTAGCTTTCCAACGCCTCCAGGCGCTGCCCCAGGTCGTGGACAAACTTTTCCATGAACATCAGGCAGCGCACGGCCTGGGCCGCTGCTGCAAAGTCGTGATCCTGGTCAATCAGGCTTGCCACCTGCTGCAACAAGCGCGTTCTGGCCGATCGCACTTCCGATTCCAGCGCTTGCACCGCCTCAACGCCTTGCGCTTCGTCCAGTGCTTCGCGCCACTGCATTTGCTGCATCAGAAATTCGGCTGGCATGGCGGTATTGCTATGCAGGTTGATGGGTGCACCGGCAAGCTCGCACAGGTAGGCGGCGCGCTTGACCGGGTCTTTGAGGCGTTGGTGCGCTTCGTTGATGCGCACCGACCACTGCATCGCCACACGCTGGGCAGCGGCGTCTTGCGCCGAAAATTTGTCCGGATGCGCCTGGCGCTGCAAGGCCTTCCAGAGCGCGTCCACTTCATCGCGCTCCTGGGCAAATTGCTGCTTCAGGCCAAACAGCTCGAAATCATTGGATTGGAGATTCACACCCGAAAAGACTCACCACAGCCGCACTTGTCGCGCTCATTGGGATTGTTGAACCGGAAACCCTCGTTCAAACCCTCCCGCACAAAGTCGAGTTGGGTACCGTCGATGTACGCCAGACTCTTGGGGTCCACCAGCACCTTGACCCCGTGGCCTTCAAACACCAGGTCTTCGGGTGCCAGTTCGTCCACGTACTCCAACTGGTAAGCCAGCCCGGAGCAGCCCGTGGTCTTGACGCCCAGGCGCACACCGACGCCCTTGCCACGCTTGGTAAGGTATCGCGTAACGTGGCGCGCCGCGGCCTCGGTCAGGGTAACTGCCATGTCAATTTCAACCCAGATGTTTCTTCTTGTAGTCGTCCACTGCCGCCTTGATGGCGTCTTCGGCCAGGATGGAGCAATGAATCTTGACCGGCGGCAACGCCAGTTCTTCGGCAATCTGGCTGTTCTTCAGGGCAGCCGCCTGGTCCAGCGTCTTGCCCTTGACCCACTCCGTCACCAATGACGACGAGGCAATGGCCGAGCCGCAACCGTAGGTCTTGAAACGCGCGTCTTCAATCACGCCGGTGTCGGGGTTGACCTTGATTTGCAGCTTCATCACGTCGCCGCAGGCGGGCGCGCCCACCATGCCGGTCCCAACCGAATCGTCGCCTTTTTCAAAGCTTCCAACATTGCGGGGATTCTCGTAGTGGTCCACCACCTTGTCCGAATATGCCATCTGACTCTCCAATCAATTAAGGACCGTGTCCGCAGCCTCAAAGCCACGGTTCACACTGAAATACCCAATGACCTAATGCGTCGCCCACTGGATGCTCGAAATATCGACACCATCCTGGTACATCTCCCACAGCGGACTGAGTTCGCGCAACTTGGCAACGTTGGTCTTGATCGTGTCCACCGCGTAGTCGATATCGGCCTCGGTGGTCCAGCGCCCAATGGTCATGCGCAGGCTGCTGTGCGCGAGTTCGTCGCTGCGCCCCAGCGCCCGCAGCACATAGCTGGGTTCCAGCGACGCCGAGGTACAGGCCGAGCCGCTGCTCACCGCCAGACCCTTGATGCCCATCATCAGAGACTCGCCTTCGACGTAGTTGAAGCTCATGTTGAGGTTATGCGGCACGCGCTGCGTGAGGTGTCCGTTGATGAACACCTGCTCAATGCCTTGCAGGCCCGCGAGCATGCGATCGTGCAAGGCCTGGATGCGCACATTCTCCGGCGCCATTTCTTCCTTGGCGATGCGGTAGGCCTCGCCCATTCCCACGATCTGGTGGGTGGGCAGCGTGCCGCTACGCATACCGCGCTCGTGGCCGCCACCGTGCATCTGCGCTTCCAGGCGCACACGCGGCTTGCGTCGCACAAACAGCGCGCCAATGCCTTTGGGGCCATAGGTCTTGTGGGCCGTCAGACTCATCAAGTCCACCGGCAACGTGGCCAGGTCAAACGCCACCCGGCCCGTGGCCTGGGCCGCATCGACGTGGAAAATCACGCCCTTGCTGCGGCACACCGCGCCCAGCGCGGCGATGTCCTGGATCACGCCAATCTCGTTGTTGACGAACATGACGCTGGCCAGAATGGTGTCGGCGCGGATGGCGCTGGTAAAGGCGTCCAGATTGACCAGGCCGTCTTCCTGCACGTCGAGGTAGGTCACGTCAAAACCCTCGCGCTCAAGTTCGCGGCAGGTATCAAGCACCGCCTTGTGCTCGGTCTTTACCGTGATGATGTGCTTGCCCTTGCCTTGGTAGAAATGGGCCGCACCCTTGAGTGCCAGGTTGTTCGACTCGGTGGCGCCCGACGTCCAGACAATTTCGCGCGAATCCGCGCCTATCAGGGCTGCCACCTGTTCGCGCGCCTTTTCCACGGCGGCTTCGGCTTCCCATCCCCAGGCGTGGCTGCGTGATGCCGGATTGCCAAAGTGGTTGCGCAACCACGGCACCATTGCGTCCACCACCCGCTCGTCGCAGGGGTTGGTGGCGCTGTAATCCATGTAAATCGGAAAGTGGGGAGTGGAGTCCATGGCGTACTAAGCTAGAAAATTGGGAAAACGGCGAGCAACGGCTGCGGCTCAGTTTTTGGCAAAGGCGTTGCCCAGGGCAAACACCGAATTAGGCGCGTTGATGCGAATCGGCTTGTTGATCGGCATGGCCGACAGAGCGCGCTTGACGCTGGGCTTGTCTTCCACCTGCAAGCCCTTGGCCAACTGGTCGTCCACCAGCTTTTGCAGGCTGACCGAGTCCAGAAACTCCACCATGCGGGTGTTCAATGCAGCCCACAGGTCATGCGTCATGCACTGCGCGCCCTCGCCATGGCAATTTTCGTGACCGCCGCACTGGGTTGCGTCCAGCGGCTCATCAACCGACAAAATAATGTCCGCCACCGTGATGTCGCGCGCCTTGCGCGCCAGCGTATAGCCGCCCCCGGGGCCTCTGGTAGACTCCACCAGCTCGTGGCGGCGCAACTTGCCAAAGAGTTGCTCCAGGTACGACAGGGAAATCTCCTGACGCTGACTGATCGCCGCCAAGGTGACCGGCCCGTTGCTCTGACGCAAGCCCAGATCGATCATCGCGGTAACCGCAAAGCGGCCTTTGGTGGTGAGACGCATGGCATCCTCCTTCAGTGGTTTTGTTGACCTTCAGCGTCGAGTATAGCAAGAAACCAACTAATTTACTCGGGTACTCGCATTTTCGGGCCAAAGCCCCTGTTTTCACTTCAAGGGGAACACCAGCACAGCGTCCTTGCCCGGAGCACCAAAGGCTTGTTCCTTCAACAAGCTGAGCTGGTCGCGCACTTGTGCCGCCTTCTCAAACTCCAGATTGCGCGCACACTCCATCATCAGTTTTTCGAGCCGCTTGATTTCACGCGAGATGTCCTTCTCGCTCATCTCCTCGACCTGGGCGCGCGCCATCGCGTCGCGCTCCAGGCGCAACGCCTCCTTGCCCGCCTTCTCGCTGTAGACCCCGTCGATCAGATCGCGCACCTGCTTGACGATGCTGCGCGGCGTGATGCCTTGCTTGAGGTTGTGGGCGATTTGCTTGTCGCGGCGTCGGTTGGTCTCGCCCATGGCGCGCTGCATCGAATCGGTGACCTTGTCGGCGTACAAAATGGCACGCCCTTGCACGTTACGCGCGGCCCGGCCAATGGTCTGGATGAGCGAGCGCTCGGAACGCAAAAAGCCTTCCTTGTCGGCGTCCAGAATCGCTACCAGCGAGACCTCGGGGATATCCAGCCCTTCGCGCAGCAGGTTGATGCCCACCAACACGTCAAACGCCCCCAAGCGCAAATCGCGCAGGATTTCCACCCGCTCCACGGTATCGACATCGCTGTGCAGGTAGCGCACCTTGACGCCGTTGTCGCCCAGGTAGTCGGTCAACTGCTCGGCCATGCGCTTGGTCAGGGTGGTGATCAGCACACGCTCGTTCTTGTCCACCCGGATGCGGATCTCCTGCAGCACGTCGTCCACCTGGCTGGTAGCGGGTCGCACTTCGACCTCGGGGTCCACCAGCCCCGTGGGGCGCACCAGTTGCTCCACCACCTTGCCCGCGTGGTCCTTCTCCCACTGCCCGGGCGTAGCCGACACAAAGATCGCCTGGCGCATCTTGGTCTGAAACTCTTCAAACTTGAGCGGGCGGTTGTCGAGCGCACTGGGCAAGCGAAAGCCGTATTCCACCAACGTGGTCTTTCGCGAGCGGTCGCCGTTGTACATGCCACCAAACTGGCCAATCAGGACGTGACTCTCGTCCAGAAACATGACCGCGTCCTTGGGCAGGTAGTCGGTCAGGGTTGCGGGTGGCTCGCCCGGCGCGGAGCCGCTGAGGTGGCGGCTGTAGTTCTCGATGCCTTTGCAGTGCCCAACCTCGCTGAGCATTTCCAGGTCAAAGCGGGTGCGCCGCTCCAGGCGCTGGGCTTCGACCAATTTGCCCTGCGCCAAAAACTCCTTCAGGCGCAGCGCCAACTCGACCTTGATGGTTTCCACTGCGGCCAGCACCTGTTCGCGCGGTGTCACGTAATGGCTGCTGGGATAGACGGTGAAACGCGGAATCTTCTGCCGCACGCGCCCGGTAAGCGGGTCAACCAACTGCAGCGACTCGATTTCGTCGTCAAACAACTCCAGGCGGATCGCCATCTCGCTGTGCTCGGCCGGAAAGATGTCGATGGTGTCGCCGCGCACGCGAAAGACGCCACGGCTGAAGTCCATGTCGTTGCGCTGGTACTGCATGCGCACCAGTTGCGCAATCAGGTCGCGCTGGCCCATCTTGTCTCCGGTGCGCAAGGTCATCACCATCTTGTGGTACGCCTCGGGCTGGCCAATACCGTAAATCGCCGACACGGTGGCCACTATCACCACATCGCGCCGCTCCAACACGCTCTTGGTGCACGACAGGCGCATCTGTTCGATGTGCTCGTTGATGGCCGAGTCTTTTTCAATGAACAGGTCGCGCTGGGGGACGTAGGCTTCGGGCTGGTAGTAATCGTAGTAGCTGACAAAGTACTCCACGGCGTTGCGTGGGAAGAACTCGCGAAACTCGCTGTAGAGCTGCGCCGCCAGGGTCTTGTTGGGCGCAAACACAATCGCCGGTCGCCCCAGGCGGGCAATCACGTTGGCCATGGTGAAGGTCTTGCCCGAGCCGGTCACACCCAGCAGCGTCTGAAACACCTCGCCATCACGCACGCCCTCAACCAATTGCTCAATCGCTTCGGGCTGATCGCCCGCTGGAAGATAGGGCAGATAGAGCTCAAACGGCGAATCCGCAAAGCGCTGGAATACCCCTTGCGCGGGTGCCTCCTGCGGCAAAGCAACAGGTCCGGGAGCAGTTTCAAAGTCGTCTTGCATGGATACTCACATCAAGCCCGGTAAAATCAGGGGTAACCCAAAAGAATACGCGATTGTGGTGTTTGAGGGACCCGTTTCAAGCTTTTTTCACTTCACGAGGATTTCTCCATGTCCATGTTTTCTGCCGTCGAAATGGCCCCACGCGACCCGATTCTGGGTCTGAACGAACAATTTGCCGCCGACACCAACCCAGCCAAAGTCAATCTCGGCGTCGGCGTGTACTACGACGACAACGGCAAATTGCCCCTGCTTCAGTGCGTGCAGGCTGCCGAAAAAGCAATGATGGAAAAGCCCACGGCGCGCGGCTACCTGCCGATTGACGGCATTGCCGCTTACGACGCCAGCGTCAAGACCCTGGTGTTTGGAGCTGACAGCGAACCGGTCCAGTCTGGCCGCATTGCCACCATCCAGGCGCTCGGCGGCACCGGCGGCCTCAAGGTGGGCGCCGATTTTCTCAAGCACCTCAACCCCTCTGCCCTGGTGCTGATTTCCGACCCGAGCTGGGAAAACCACCGCGCCCTGTTCACCAACGCCGGTTTCAAGGTGGAAAGCTACCCCTATTACGACGCTGCCAAACTGGGCGTCAACTTTGACGGCATGCTCGCTGCGCTCAACGCCGCAGCCGCTGGCACCATCGTCGTGCTGCATGCCTGCTGCCACAACCCGACCGGCTACGACATCACCGCCGCCCAGTGGGACCAGGTTGTCGCCGCCTGCAAGGCGCGCAATCTGACCCCGTTCCTGGACATGGCCTACCAGGGCTTTGGCCACGGCATCAAGGAAGATGGCGCGGTCATCAACAAGTTCGTCTCCGCTGGCGTCACGTTCCTGGTTTCGACCTCGTTCTCCAAGAGCTTCAGCCTCTACGGCGAGCGCGTTGGCGCACTGAGCGTTTTGTGTGCCAGCAAGGAAGAAGCCGGCCGCGTGCTGAGCCAACTCAAGATCGTGATCCGCACCAACTACTCCAACCCACCCACCCATGGTGGTGCCGTAGTTGCTGCCGTACTGGGCAACCCCGAGTGGCGCGCCCTGTGGGAAAAGGAACTTGGCGAGATGCGTGTGCGCATCAAGGCCATGCGCCAAAAGCTGGTGGACGGGCTCAAGGCGGCGGGGGTAAAGCAAGACATGAGCTTCATCACCAACCAGATTGGCATGTTCAGCTATTCCGGCCTCACCAAGGACCAGATGGTTCGCCTGCGCAACGAGTTCGGCGTTTACGGCACCGATACCGGCCGCATGTGCGTAGCCGCCCTCAACAGCAAGAACATCGACCACGTCTGCGCGTCCATCGCCAAGGTTCTTTAATGCCAACCTGAGCCACGGCCTGCGTTCGACGGCGTCGACGCAGGCCATTTTTTTGCCTAGCGCGCAGCCGTGTTGCGGTATATTGCAGGGCGTCTGGCTTGGGGCGCAGAAAAATGCCTGAGCCCGCTGTGGTGCCACGCACCAAGGGGGCTTGCAAAATAAATGCCGTGCCTGGAATTGGAGACGTCGACATGCAGAGACCCGTGTGCGCTTTGGTTGTGTCAGTGCTGCTTGCGCTGGTGGCACCCCAGGCTTTTGGCTGGGGCAACCACAGCCTGGCCGCCTACCGTGCGTTTGAAAAAATGCCCGAAGTGGCCAGCGCAGGCTCGATCGCGGCCGAGCCCCTGGAGTCCTTCTTGCGCTCCGAGGAAAAAACCCTCGAAGCCCTGCTGGCCAGCCAGGAAGCCTGGGCCCAGGCCAATCTGGAAAAATTTCCGGTTCGCCCGACCGCCCTGGCCTTCAAGGCCGACCCGGCACGCTCGGACGAAGCACGCCGCCTGGCCTTCCTGATGGCGTTGCGGATAGCGCCCAATTCCCGATTTGCGCTCTACTACCAGCCCGACCCGCAGCTCAGCCTTCCCGCAAGCGCCAATCTGCTGCCCCATGCCAGCGTCAATACGCTGCCCGAAGCGGGCAACGCCAGCCAGCGCTATCTGGCGCTCAAGCCGGGCGAGCCCATCGCGCCGCTGTCGGTTCTGGCCTCGGCCTGCGATGAGCCGGATTACGGACTCGACATCAACCTCTGGGAAGACAGCCCTTCGGACTGGGGCAAGGTGTACGGCTTTGGCACACAGCCTTTTGGCAACCCGGCGCTTTCGTTTTCAAGCCAGGCACCGTTTCACATGGGCTTCATGCACGAGAGCCGAATCGTTTACCTGGCCGCCCCCTTTATCAAGCGCACCTTCCCGCTGCTGCGCGTGCACCAGTACACCAGTCTGGCCGAACTCGCGTTTCGCACCGGCCACCCCTACTGGGGCTGGCGCTTTGCCGGACTCTCCCTGCACTACCTGCAGGATCTGACGCAGCCCTACCATGCCAGTCTGGCACCGGGGGAGTCAACCCTCAAGCTGCTGGGCGTCAACGCCCTGGCGATGGCGGGCATGCCGAGCAAGAAAGAGGACATGGTGATCCTTCTCTCCAACCGCCACCTTGCGCTGGAGAAGTACCAGACCGAATTGCTGCACCACGCAGCGCAGCGCAAACAGGAAACTTCCATCGAAGTTGCATTGCACGCGATCGATCGTGATCGCGCCTACCCCGAGTGGAACGACCGCTACCTGCGCGACGCCGTGGCAGCACAGGCGGCGCAAGCGGGTAGCCGGTTGGTGGAAGTTCTCCTGAGCACCCTGCCCGGCAACTACGTCAACGACCCCGGCTTTGACTTTGGCGTCAAAGAGGGCGAGATCAGTCTGGTGGCGGAACTGGCCAAACGCGATGCCGCCGACCGCGCCAAGCTTGACGCCATCATTGCCGAACTGATGGGCAATTTTGCCGCCCACAGCCGCAATGCCATGCGCGGCATTCTCAAAGCCGGAGGGCTGTAACCATGTCTGAACCCACATCCCCCGCCTCGCTGACTTCATCCAGCCAGACTCTGGCCGTGGCGCGCCAAGCCATCCTGGACCACCAGGGCGCAGTGTTTGGCTATGAACTGTTTGACCGCTCGGTTGCGCAAACCAAGCACACTGCCGCCAGTGATGCGCAAATGCTGTTCAACCTGCTGTCGTTCATCGGTGACGAGTCCCTGATTGGCGACAAGGAAGTCTTCATCAATTGCACGCTCGACAGTCTGGCTGGGGGCCACCTCGATCTGGTTTCGCCCGAGCGCATCGTGCTGGAAGTTCCGCCGGTGGCCGACTTGGAGCAAATCAGCACCCGCTTGCCCTCCTTGCAAAATGCCATGCAACGCGGCTTTCGGCTCGCGTTCGATGGCTCGGTGCTGACCCCGGCTTACGAGGCCTGGCTGCCGCTGGCCTCTTTCATCAGCCTGGACCTGGGCGCACTCGCACCCGCCACGCTGCTGTCCTACGTGGAATTTGCGCGCCATCGCTCCAGCGCCCGCTTGATTGCCAAGAAAGTGGAAACCTCAACCCAGTTTGCGCAAATGTCGAATCAGGGCGTAAAGCTGTTTCAGGGCTACTGGTTTGCCAAGCCAACCCTGATCCAGGGGCACACCATCCGCCCGGCACAGGCCAACATCCTGCAACTCATCAACCTGGTGCGCAAGCAGGCCACCACCGACCAAATTGAAGACGTGCTCAAGCGCGACGCCACCTTGTCGTTCAACCTGCTGCGCTTTATCAACTCGGCCGGTTTCGGCGCGCGCTCGGAGGTCACCTCGTTTCGCCACGCGGTGATGCTGCTGGGCTTGAACCGCCTGTTCAAATGGGCGGCGCTGCTCATGACCACGTCGCGCGGCAGCGACACGTCGCCCGCCGTAGGAAGTACCGCCGTGGTGCGTGGCCGTCTGATGGAACTGCTGGCCGCCGACCTGTTCCCGGTAGAAGAGGTGGACAACGCCTTTGTGACCGGCGTGTTCTCGTTGCTCGACACCATGCTGGGCCTCCCGATGCAGGCCGCCCTGGCCGGTCTTACCCTGCCCGACAGCGTGACCCAAGCCCTGCTGCACGGCAGTGGCGCGCTAGCCCCGTTGCTGGAGCTCACGGTGGCCTGCGAAACCGGGGACGACGCAGCGTTTGCGCGCGCCGCAACAACGCTGGGCCTCAACAACAACCAGATCAACATGGCCCACATGCAGGCCCTGGTGTGGGCCGAGTCGTTCGGCCAGTAACACCCAGCGCGGGCCAGCCGAAACTCAAGCGCGCGGGTGGTGGCGCGCGTGCAAGGCCGCCAGACGCTCGGTGGCAATGTGGGTGTAGATGGTGGTGGTCGAAATATCGGCGTGGCCCAAGAGCATTTGCACCGCGCGCAAATCGGCTCCATGGTTGAGCAGGTGCGTGGCAAAGGCGTGGCGCAAGGTATGCGGCGACAGTGGTGAGCGAATGCCCGCCAAGAGCGCGTACTTCTTCACCACCATCCAGAACATCACGCGCGTCATGGCGCTGCCCGGCGTGGTGCCGCGCACGGTGACAAACAAATCCTGCGTCTGGCGCGCACCCAGCAACTCGGCGCGCACGCCGCCCAGGTACTGGCGCAGCCACCCAGCCGCCACCTCACCAAACGGCACCAGCCGCTCCTTGTTGCCCTTGCCCAGCACGCGCAAGACGTTGTCGTTCAAATTCAGGTTGAGCGTCTTGAGTGTCACCAGCTCGCTCACGCGCAGCCCGCTGGCGTACATCAGCTCCAGCATGGTGCGGTCACGCACACCCAGGGCCTGCGAGGTGTCCGGCGCCGCCAGCAGCGCCTCCACCTGCGCCTCGGTCATGCTCTTGGGAACGCGCAGGGCACGTTTGGCAGGCTCCAGCCGGAGGGTGGGATCGGCCAGTACCCGGCCCTCGCGCAAGGCCCAGCGGAAGTAGCGCTTGAACACGGTCAAGCGCCGGTTGGCGGTGGTGGCCTTGGTGCTTGCGTGTTTTTCAGAAATGTAGGCTTGCAGGTCGACTTCGGTGGTCGCGAGCAGCGTGCGCTTTGAGAGCGCCAGCCACGCCGCAAACAGCGCCAGATCCTGGCGGTAGGCGCTCAGGGTGTTGCTGGATAAGCCATCCTCCAGCCACAGGGCGTCGATAAATTCGGCGATGTCGGCCTGGCTATCTGCGCCGGCAGGCGTCATTCCAGGCGCAGCTTGGCCGAGTCAACGACCTTCTTGTAAACCTCGTACTCGGCCTTGATCTGGGCGGCAAACTGCTCGGGCGTGTTGCCCACAATCAGCGAGCCGGTATCTTCAATGCGCTTGCGCACCGCCGGGTCTTCCAGCGCCTTGCGCACGGCGCTGTTGATCTTGTCCACCACTTCCTTGGGCAGGCCCTTGGGCCCGTAGATGCCGTAGAACGCCATGCGGTTGACCGGCTCCAGCCCCACCTCCTTGAAGGTCGGCACATTGGGCAACTGGGCCAGACGCTGGGGTGCCGCCACCACGATCGGGATCAGGCGCCCCGACTGGATGAAGGGCATGGCCGAGGGCATGTTGTCAAAGATCATGGCCACCTGTCCGGCCACCGTGTCGTTGAGCGCCGGGCCGGCACCCCGGTAGGGAATGTGGGTGATAAAGGCACCGGTCAGGTTTTTGAACAGTTCAGTTTGCAGGTGGCCAATGCCGCCGGTGCCCGAGCTGGAATACGAATAGGTGCCGGGGTGGCTCTTGACCTCGGCCATGAAGGCCTTGTAGTCGCGCGCCGGAAAACTTGGGTGCACCGCAATCACATTCGGGGTGGCGGCCACATTGATGATGGGGGTAAAGTCGGTCAGTGGGTTGTACGGAATCTTGGGATTGATGGCCGGGTTGGCCGCCACGGTAGAGACGGTTGCCATGCCCAGCGAGTAGCCGTCCGGGGCGGCCTTGGCGGTTTCGTTAGCACCAACCACGCCGCCGCCACCGGCCTTGTTTTCCACCACCACGCTCTGACCCAGGGCCTTGCCCAGCGAGTCGGCAATGGTGCGCGCAACGATGTCGGTGGTGCCGCCGGGCGCAAACGGAACCTGCAACTTGACAACGCGGTTGGGGTAGCCTTGAGCCCACGAAGTACCGGTGGCTGCGACGAGGCTCAAAACCAAAAGGCTGCGACGAAACATGGTGTCAATCTCCTAAATTGCATTTGTAATGATCGATCCAGCGAGCATGGTAACCGACGCCGCTTCGCTGGTATTCTCGGCGCGTGAACTTTGCGCAACTGCTCTTCCCCGACTTCTCGCTGATCCTGTGCGGCTATCTGCTGTGCCGCTATACGTCCTTGAATCGCTCGGTATGGGAGCCGGTGGAAGCGCTGGTGTATTTCTTTCTGTTTCCGGTGCTGCTGTTCCAGTCAATCGTGCGCAACCCGCTGGACCTGCGCGCTGCAGCGCACCTGATGGGCGCGGGCTGGGCGCTGGGGCTCTGCGGTATCGCCCTGGCCTATGTGCTGCCGCACCTGCCCATACTGGGGCGCTGGATCGATAGACGCGACCACGCCAGCAGCGCCCAGGTGGCGTTTCGCTTCAATTCCTTCATCGGTCTGGCGCTGGCCGACCGCTTGGCCGGACCGGTGGGTCTGCAATGGATTGCGGTACTGATTGGCGTGTGCGTGCCGCTGTTCAACATGGGTGCGGTCTGGCCGATGGTGCGCCACGCCGAACGCGGCTTTGTACGCGAGCTGGTGCGCAACCCGCTGATCATTGCCACGGCCAGCGGCCTGGTGGTCAATCTGCTGGGTTACACCATTCCCGCGTGGCTGGAGCCCACCGTAAGCCGCATCGGCGCGGCATCTCTGGCGCTGGGGTTGATGTCAGCGGGTGCGGGCATGCGCCTGGGCGCGTTGGCTCGTAGCAAGGTGCTGGCGGTATCGGTGCTGGCTATCCGCCATTTGTTGCTGCCGCTGGTGGCCTGGGGCGTGGCGCAGGTGTTTGCGCTGGACCCAACCCAATCCGCGATTCTGCTGGCCTTCTCGGCCCTGCCCACCGCGTCAAGCTGCTATGTGCTGGCAGCGCGCATGGGCTACGACGGCGCTTACGTGGCAGGTCTGGTCACGCTCTCAACCCTGCTGGGCATGCTCAGCCTGCCGCTGGCCCTGGGCTTGCTGCGTTAAACCTCAAGGTGCCGAATCTAGCCCGATGAAGTCGGCCAGCATGGCGCTGTCCATAGCACCTTCGCGGCTGACCGTCTGCCCGCTGCGTGCGTTCTTGGCCACCACAAACGGCACCGACTCGGCACCAAAACTGTTGAACAACTGGGTGTTGGCCTTGATCGCGTATGCAATTTCGGAGGGGATGCTCGACGATGCCCCGATGCCACCCTTGCCTGCCAACAGTGAGGCTTCGTGCTCGGTCATCAGTGCCAGCGGGTTGGCCGCTGTCAGCAAGGCCGCACCTTGCGACGTGCTGCTGGGATTGATCATGCCGATGGGAATCCAGACAAACTTCACCCGCTTGTGCAAGGGCGCAGACGCCTCCCACAGGTGGCCGCAGTGCGGGCACTGGGTATCAAAAAACACGTACACCGTGGCCGTGCTCATCATCGCACCCACGGTAAATCCCTTGGCCTTTTCGGCGACCAGTTGCACCGACACCTCGCGCTTGGCACCGGAGGCACTCTTGCCGCTTTCCTGCGGCGAACAGGCTGCCAGCAACACGGCAGCAAGGGATGTCAAGGCAAATACGCGGCGACTGATCTTCATGGGTTTCCTGAGCGGTTGATGGGTGGTGACAACAAGGCGTAAATGTAGGCGAATTCGCCTCAGCCTGCGCCGTCCTGCGCAAGTGCCCATGCGACGTGCTCGCGTACCAGGGCGCTGGAGTCGTCGGCGCGTTGGGCCAGGGCCGATCGCACGTCGTGGCCTGCGCACAAGGCATTGCCCAGCGCTACGGCCAGGTTGCGCAACCAGCGCTCGTGCCCGATGCGCCGAATCGGGCTGCCTTCGGTGGCGTGCAGAAATTCGGACTCACTCCAGGCAAACAAGGCCACCAGATCTGAGCCCGTCATTGCCGCGCGCGGCGCGAAGTCGGGCAAGGCGCTGCGCTGGGCAAACCGGTTCCAGGGACAGGCCAACTGGCAATCGTCGCAGCCGTAGATGCGGTTGCCGATCAAGGCGCGCAGTTCCACCGGTATCGGCCCGGCGTGCTCAATCGTCAGGTAGGAAATGCAGCGCCTGGCGTCCAGCCGGTACGGTGCCACGATGGCCTGGGTGGGGCACGCAGTGATGCAGGCGCTGCACGAGCCGCAATGCGCCGACACCGCTTCGGTCGCGGGCAGTGCGATGTCCACATAGATTTCCCCCAGAAAGAACATCGAGCCACCCGTGCGGTTGAGCACCAGGGTGTGCTTGCCGCGCCAGCCCTGGCCGCTGCGTACCGCAAGTTCCGCTTCGAGCACCGGCGCTGAGTCGGTAAACACGCGGTGCCCGAAAGGCCCCAGGGCAGCCGCCATACGGCCACTGAGATGCTCCAGGCGTTGGCGCAGCACGCGGTGGTAATCGCGCCCACGGGCGTACAGCGAGACCACTGCTTCGCCGGGGCATTCCAAGCGCTGCCACTCCAGCGCCTGCCAGCCCTCGGGGGTGGCCAGGGGCAGGTAATCCATGCGCGCGGTCAGCACCGACACGGTGCCGCTCACCAGTTCGGCGGGACGCGCGCGCCGGGTGCCGTGGCGGGCAATATAGTCCATATCGCCATGGAATCCCTGCTCCAGCCAGGCCAGCAAACCGGGCTCGGCCGCAGATAAGTCGACACCGCTCACGCCAATTTGGGAGAATCCGAGTTCCCGGCCCCAGGCCTGAATCTGAGAAACCCATTGGTTGCCATCGAAGTGCGTACGGATCATTGTCACCTGCCGATTGTAAAAAGCCTGCGTTGGGCCGACGAAATCGCCACCCATTTGTTTGCCACCCAACTCGCCGCACAGCCGGTTGTGCGCGACGCCTTCATTGCTCTGCATGGCGACTTGGGTGCCGGTAAAACCACGCTGGTGCGCCACCTGCTGCAAGCCCTGGGCGTGCGCGGGCGCATCAAGAGCCCGACCTATGCCGTGGTGGAGCCCTACGAATTGCCGGGCCTGCCGATCTGGCATTTTGACTTTTACCGCTTTGCCGACCCGCGCGAGTGGGAGGACGCCGGCTTCAAGGAGATCTTTGCCAGCCCCGGCCTGAAGCTCGTGGAGTGGCCCGAGAAGGCAGGAGCACAACTGCCCACGGCCGATCTGGACATCACCCTCCACACCGCCCTGGACGGCGCGCGCCAGGTCGGCCTGTGTGCCCACAGCGCCACCGGCGCAGCGCTGCTGGCTGCCACCCCACTGGACAAGGCCGCCGCATGAAACGCCGTTCGCTGTTGCAGTACGGCAGTGTGGTGCTCACGCTGGGTCTGCCGCATCTGGCGCAGGGTGCCAGCATTGTGGTGGTGCGCGTCTGGCCCGCGCCCGAATACTCGCGCGTGACGATTGAGTCCGATGCGGCGTTAATCACCAAGCACCAGTTTGTCGCCAGCCCTCCGCGTCTGGCGCTCGACATCGAAGGCATCAGCCTGAACCCGGCGCTCAAGGAACTGGTGGCCAAGGTCAGGCCGGATGACCCCAACATTGCCGGGATCCGGGTCGGGCAGTTTGCACCCAACACCGTGCGCCTGGTGATCGACCTGAAAGTGCCTATCCAGCCGCAGGTATTTGCGCTCACACCCGTGGCAGCCTACCAGCACCGGCTGGTGCTCGACCTGTACCCGGTCAAGGTAAGTGACCCATTGGAAGCGTTGATTGCCCAGTACGCCAAAGACAGCGCAGTCGCCCTGCCTCTACCCACCGACCCGCTGGGCGAGCTCATCGCCCAAAAGAGCCAGAAGACCGCCTCTGCGCCAGTTCCCCCGGTCATGGTTCCAGCGCCTCCAGTCGTAGCAGGGCATGCTGCGCCTGCAGAACCCGAGCCTGCCACTGGCGACGGCACCCGGCGCTTCATCATCGTGGCGCTGGACGCCGGCCACGGCGGCGAAGACCCCGGCGCGATCGGCCCGGCCGGCACGCGCGAGAAAGACGTGGTGCTGCAGTTGGCGCACCTGTTGCGCGAGCGCATCAACGCCAGCCAGGTCAACGGCAACGCCATGCGTGCCTACCTGACGCGCGATGGCGACTATTTCGTTCCCTTGCAGGTACGAGTGCAAAAGGCACGCCGCGTGCAGGCCGACCTGTTCGTCAGTCTGCACGCCGACGCTTTCTTTACGCCCGACCCGCAGGGTGCCAGCGTTTTTGCCCTCAGCCAGGGCGGCGCATCGAGCAGCACTGCGCGCTGGATGGCGGCCAAGGAAAACAAGGCCGATCTGATTGGGGGCATCAACGTCAAGACCAAGGACGCCGCCGTGCAGCACGCCTTGCTTGACATGAGCACCACCGCGCAGATCAATGACAGCCTCAAACTCGGCGGCACCCTGCTGGGGGAAATCGGCCGCGTCGGCAAGCTCCACAAGGCGCGCGTGGAGCAGGCATCGTTTGCCGTGCTCAAGGCTCCCGACATTCCCAGCGTGCTGGTCGAAGCTGCCTTCATCAGCAACCCGACCGAAGAGGCGCGGCTCAACAGCAGCGAATTCCAGAACCAGCTGGCCGACGCGCTGATGCGCGGAATTGCCGCCTATTTCGCCAAGCAGCCACCCTTGTCACGCGAGCGCATCAAGGGCTGACTGTTACAAATTGAGACAGATTTGGGGAGCGTTGGGCGGCGATACTCAAGGCAGCAGCACCAACACCCTTTTCCACTCTCAACCGGACCCAACAATGAACAGCGTCGTACTTCTGTGGTCCCGGCTTGGCCTGCAAAGCAAGTTGCAGTTACTCATCCAGGGTTTTCTGATCGTCATTCTGGTGGTGGCGCAATTCTGGATCACCACCAAGATCGAGGAGCGCTCCTTGCACGCGGCGCAAGACCGCACCAACATTGTTGCCGACGGTGTGATCAATTCACTCAATACCCTGATGTCCACCCAGGTCGATGGGCACGACGTCATCAGCGACGAAAAGGCGCGCGCGTTGTTCATCAACAAGATGGGCGTGTCCGACGGCCTCAAAGAGCTGCGAGTGGTGCGCGGCAAGGGCAACGACGAATTCGGCCCCGGCCTGCCGATGGAAAAGCCCGTGGACGACCTGGACCGCCAGGTTCTGAGCAACGGCAAGACCATTTACCGCACGCTGCAAGACGAGCGTGGCGGCACTGCGTTGCGCGCCGTCATTCCCTACATTGCCTACAAGGAATTTCGCACCTCACGCTGCCTGGATTGCCACGCGGTTGATGAAGGCAATGTGCTGGGCGCGGTGAGCGTAACCACCGATATCAGCGAAGACATGGCCGACATCCGCCACATCAACGGCCTGATCTGGATCGGCCAGGGCTTGCTGCAAGTGGTCCTGTTTTTTGTTATCCGCGCCATCGTGCGTCGCCAGCTCAGCGAGCTCGGGGCCGAACCGGTGGAAGCCAAGCGCCTGGCGCAAAGTGTGGCCACTGGTGACCTGACTACGCGCATCGCGCTGCAAGCCGGTGACAACCACAGCATGATGGCGCAACTGTTGCGCATGCAGCAAAGCCTTACGCAAATTGTCTCCAAAGTGCGCCAGGGTTCCGAAGGTGTAGCCACCGCCAGTGCCGAAATTGCCCAAGGCAATTACGACCTCTCGGCGCGCACCGAAAACCAGGCCAGCGCGCTGGAAGAAACCGCCGCATCCATGGAGCAACTGGGCTCCACCGTCAAACAAAACGCCGAGTCCGCGCGCCAGGCCAACCAGTTGGCGATGAGCGCCTCGACCGTCGCCGTCCAGGGCGGCGAAGTGGTGGCGCAAGTGGTTGCCACCATGAAGGGCATCAACGAATCGTCGCACCGTATCTCGGACATCATCAGCGTGATTGACGGGATTGCGTTTCAGACCAATATCCTGGCGCTCAACGCGGCCGTGGAAGCGGCCCGCGCTGGGGAACAGGGGCGCGGCTTTGCTGTGGTCGCCACCGAAGTGCGCTCGCTGGCCGGGCGCAGCGCCGAAGCGGCCAAGGAAATCAAGAACCTGATCAGCGCCAGCGTCGAGCGTGTGGAACACGGCACCGCCCTGGTCGATAAAGCCGGTGCCACCATGACCGAAGTGGTGAACTCGATCAAGCGGGTCACCGACATCATGGCCGAGATCACCGCTGCAAGCAACGAGCAGGCCCTGGGTGTGACCCAGGTGGGCGAAGCAGTCTCGCAGATGGACCAGGCCACACAGCAAAACGCCGCGCTGGTAGAAGAGATGGCCGCCGCCGCTGCCAGCCTGAAGTCCCTGGCCGATGAACTGGTGGAAACCGTCTCGGTGTTCAAGATGGAAGCGCAGAACAACCTGCGCCGCTTGAACTAGCTCTCACGCTCCCGCAGAGATTGGGAAAGGGGCCCGCGCCTGCGGGCCCCTTTCCCAATCTCTGCTCAGCAACGCTACTTGGAAGCGCGCCGTGCGCGCCAGGCACCCAGCATGATGAGCAGGCCGGGCACCAGGATCATCGACCAAATGATCTTGTCCAGATGCGCCTTGACAAAGGGCAGGTCGCCAAAGAAATAACCGACCGTGATGAGCGAGCCCACCCACAGCGCTGCGCCGGTCAAATCGAAAAACACGAAGCGTGCGCGCGTCATCTGCGCTACCCCCGCCACAAACGGGGCAAAGGTGCGCAAAAAGGGCATGAAGCGCGCCGCCACGATGGTGACGCCGCCGTAGCGCTCGTAGAAGGCATGGGCCTGGTCGAAGGCGCGCTTGTTGAAGTAGCGCGAGTCCTCCCACTGGAACACCTTGGGCCCGAAGTAGCGCCCGATGTGGTAGTTGGACTGGTTACCCAGCACGGCCGCGGCAAACAGCAGGCCCACCGAAAATGGGTAGCTCATCAGCCCCACGCCACACATTGCGCCCACCACAAACAGCAGCGAGTCGCCCGGCAGGAACGGCATGATCACCACCCCGGTCTCGACAAAGATCACCAGGAACAGCAGCGCATACACCCAGGCACCGTAGCCCTGTACAAAGGCTTCCAGGTAGCGGTCCACGTGCAGGACGAAATCAATCACAAAGCTGGCTAGTTCCATGGGGTGCGATTATCCGCGCCGCCGCAAGGCAACCGCAGACCTGGTAGACGATGCCGTCAAACTTCAGTTGGGCAACAGAATCTGGTGGTCAACGCTGAACTGATAGTCACGGAAGATGTGTTCGGCACTGAGCACCTGGTAGCTGCCGTCGCTCAGGCGTCGGGTGGTGTCTTTGAGCCGGTTGGTGGTGCTGCCGCAGGTCCAGCAGTTGTAGTTGCGCATGTGGGTGCACAGGCAGGTTTTGTCCACCACGGAAATGTTCTTGCCATCCGGGTGCAGCGCAATTTGCTGGTTGTAAGCGGTGATGTAGGCGCAGTTGCCCGCGCCGTCGAGCAGGTAGCCGTAGGCCTCGCAGTTGGGACGGATGCCTGCGCCAATGGCCGGGGTGTTGCGCAGCATGCGCATCGGGTAGCCGGTGGGCGATACGCCGTTGACAACAATGTCTTCCTCGCTGGCCTTGAAATACTCCTGCTTGACCTTGTCGGGCAAGCCGCACTCCTTGGCCACGGTAAAGCGCGTGGCCACCTGCACGGCGGCCGCACCGCGCTCCAGAAATTCCACCGCATCGGTACCGGTGAAAATGCCGCCTGCAGGAATGAGCGGAATGTCGAGCTTTTCGGTCTGCAGGTACTGCGCCACTTCGGCCACGATGGTGGCCAGGTCGTACTGCGCCCAGTCCATGCCAAAGCCCAGATGCCCACCCGCCAGCGGGCCTTCGATCACCACAAAATCAGGCAAGCGGTTCAGGCGCGCGGTCTTGCGCAAAAACAGTTGCAAAGCGCGCACCGACGAGACGATGATGCCCAACTTGGCATCGCGAAAGCGCGGGTGCTCGGCCATCAGCGCAAACGAGCCCAAATGCAGACCCGCGCTCAGGGTGATGCCGTCAATGCCTGCGTCCAGTGCCGAATTGAGCCGCACCTGCAGCGTTTCGCGCGGCGCGTTCATGGTGAGCTTTTCCATGCAGTTGATGAAAATCATGCCCTCACCGCGCTTGGCTTCCATGGTGCGGCCCACGTGCAGTTTGGTGGCTTCAGCCAGCCGCCCCAGGTCAAACTGCACCACGCTCTTGTCGGAGTTGTCGATGTTGTGCTTGTAGAACTTGGTTTTTTCCTTGACGAACTCGGTGTCAAAGCGCCGGTCCGACACGTCTTGCACCATGGCGTCGGAGATATGCCCGATGCCGCCAAGCCGTGCCACCTCCAGTGCCAGTTCAGCAGTGGAAATGTCCACCCCCATTCCCCCGATAATCAGGGGAACCAGTTCGCGGCGGCCAAATTTCAAGCGGAAATCATCGACTCGTTTCATGCGCGTTCCAAAAATTTTTGACGGAGTATACAGATATTGAGACAATTGTCTATACGCTTGTATATTAATTGATTCACTCTCCTTCCATTCCGAAATATTTCTGCAAAGCGCCATGCCTACCGATTCTTCCCAGCCCGCCAGTGCCTCCCCAGGGCGCAAGCCTGTGATATCGCGCGACAACGTGATTGCCGCCGCGCTCAAGCTGCTCGGGCCGCAACGCAGCGTTTCTTCGCTGAGCTTGCGTGAGGTGGCGCGCGAAGCCGGTATTGCGCCCAACAGCTTTTACCGCCAGTTCCGCGACATGGACGAACTTGCGGTAGCGCTGATTGACCGCGCCGGCAGTTCGCTACGCGAGATCATTGGCGAGGCGCGCCAGCGCGCCCGCACCAACCGCAGCGTGGTGCGCGGCTCGGTCGAGGCATTCATGCGCCAGCTCGGCAGCGACGACCAGTTGCTGCACATCCTGCTGCGCGAAGGCACGGTAGGGTCAGACGCTTTCAAGGAAGCGGTGGACCGCCAGCTCAACTTCTTCGAAGAAGAACTCAAGCTCGACCTGATTCGCCTGGCCGCGGCCAACAAAAGCGGCTTGTACGAGCCTGCGCTCACCGCCAAGGCGATCACGCGCCTGGTATTTGCCATGGGAGCCAGCGCCATGAACCTGCCGCCCGAAAAGCTGCCCGAACTCAGCAAGCAGATGATCGTGATGGTCCGCATGATCCTTACCGGCACCCGCGCACTGGCGCACAACCCGGCGGAGCTGGAGGCCGACCTGGTGCCTGTGAATACGACGGCGGCAGAGCCCTAAAATCCCCCGGTGAACCCACTAGCCACCGCGCCGCGCCGCCGCGCCATCCACGAACTTCCCAGTGAGCTGATCAGCCAGATCGCCGCCGGTGAAGTGGTCGAACGCCCGGCCTCGGTGGTGCGCGAACTGGTGGACAACGCGCTGGACGCCGGTGCCACCGAGATCAGCGTGCGCCTGCTCGCTGGCGGCGTGCGCCTGATTGCGGTGGAAGACAACGGCTCGGGCATCGGCGCCGAAGATCTGCCCTACGCCTTCAAGCGCCACGCCACCAGCAAGATCAGCAGCCTGCAAGACCTGGAGTCCGTCTCCACCATGGGCTTTCGCGGCGAGGCACTGGCGGCGATCAACTCGATTGCCGACTGTGCCATCTACTCCAGGGTGGCAGAACACCCCAACGCCTACATGCTCGATGGCAGAACGGGTGAGCTCAAGCCCGTGGCGCGCGCGCACGGCACCACGGTCGAAGTCAAGGAGCTGTTTTACAGCACCCCGGCGCGGCGCAAATTCCTCAAGACCGACGCCACCGAACTGGCCCATTGCATCGAGTCGGTACGCCGCCACGCGCTGGCCCGACCCGACGTTGGCTTTTCGCTCTGGCATGAGGGCAAACTGGTGGAGCAATGGCGCCGCTGCGCACCCCAGGCCTCCCCCGCCGCTGCGCTCGACCAGCGCCTCTCGGACGTACTGGGTGCCGACTTCATCGCCCAATCCATCAGCGTGGACTGGAGACCCGGCCCAGCCCCCGGCGAGCGCCCAACGGCACCCAACGCCCTGCGGGTGTGGGGCCGCGTGGGCCTGCCCGACGCGGCGCGTGCGCGCGCCGACCAGCAGTTTTGCTACGTCAACGGCCGCTTTGTGCGCGACAAGGTGCTCACCCACGCTGCCCGCAACGCCTACGAGGACGTGCTCCATGGCCAACGCCAGCCGGTGTACGCGCTGTTTCTGGAGATCGACCCGGCCCGGGTCGACGTAAACGTGCACCCCACCAAGATCGAGGTGCGTTTTCGCGACAGCCGCGAAGTGCACCATGCGGTGCGCCAGGCAGCACACAACGCACTGGCCGCGCCACGCTCCGCGGCCGCCGGACAGGCAAGCGCGCCCGCCATCGGCACCGACGCAGCCCCAACGGCCGCCACACCGCTGTACCGGGCGCAGCCTGCGATGCATTTTGAGCCGCTGGACGGTCACCGCGTCAGCGACATCGGCCAGTTGTGGGGCAAGGCAGCGGCAGACCTTTCAGCACCCGAGTCCCCTGCCCCCGAGCATTGGCCCCTGGGGCGCGCCCTGGCGCAAATTCAGGGCATCTACATCCTGGCCGAAAACGCCCAGGGTCTGGTGATTGTGGACATGCACGCAGCGCACGAGCGCATCCTGTACGAGCAACTCAAGACCCAGTGGAGTAGCGACCCGGCCAGCGCCGCGCGCCTGCCAAGCCAGCCCCTGCTGGTGCCCTGCCCGTTTGCCGCCACGCCGACCGAAGTCGCCATGGCACAGGCGCACGCCGACACCTTGCAGGCGCTTGGGCTGGAAATCAGCCCTTTTTCGCCCAAAACGCTGGCCGTGCGCGCCGTGCCCTCGACGCTGGCCAGGGGCGACGCGGTGGAGTTGGCGCGCAGCGTGCTGGCAGAACTGGCCCAGCACGATGCCAGCAGCGTGGTCCAGCGCGCGCGCGATGAATTGCTTGCCACCATGGCCTGCCACGGCGCGGTGCGTGCCAACAGGCAACTGACCGTGCCCGAGATGAACGCCCTCCTGCGCCAGATGGAAGTGACCGAACGCAGCGACCAGTGCAACCACGGCCGCCCCACCTGGCGCCAGCTCAGCCTGGCCGAGCTTGATGCATTGTTTTTGCGCGGGCGCTAGGTCGGCAAGGGATATGCATACAGCGCTGTGAAAAAACACACATTTTTTTAGCCAAACCGTCAACTGAAAGCCCACCCGCCTCGTTGTGGTGGGGTCTCCAGTACCATCGGATTCGATTTACCTGCTTTGAAAGGCCTCTCTCCATGAACAAAATCCTCGCCACCCTGATTGCCGGTCTGTTTGCTGCCGGTGCATTTGCCCAAGCCGCAGCACCTGCAGCGCCCGCCGCCCCGGCCAAGGCAGCAGTGGCTCCCGCAGCGCCCGCCGCTCCGGCCGTAACCGCCGCCCCGGCACCCGCGCCCGCAGCAGCCCCGGCTCCTGCCGCCAAGGAAGAAAAGAAGGCACCCGCCAAGAAGAGCAAAAAGTCCAAGAAGGCCAAGAAAGCCGCCGCCAAGCCCTGATCACTTGCAGCTACGCTGCCTCAAAAAAAAAAGCCCGCAAGTTGCGGGCTTTTTTTCTGCCTGCGGCGCAGTGCTACATCACCACGGCGGCTGGAGCGCCGGGGCTGGGTTCGCGGCGGGCGGTGACCGAACTGCCAATGGCGGCCAGCATGGTACAGAAGATGGCCAGCCATTGCAGGCCGCTGAGGTGTTCGTCCAGTACCAGCAAGCCCAGCAGTGCGGCCACGGCAGGCTCCATGCTGGTCAGGATACCGAAGGTCTCCTTGGGCAGGCGCTTCAGGGCCATCATCTCCAGTGAAATCGGCACCGCGCTGGAGACCGCCGCCACGCCCAGCCCGTAGATCAAGATGTGCAGCTCCAGCAAGGCGCTCCCGGCCTGCCACACGCCAAACGGCACCACCGTGAGAGCGGCAACGCCCAGCCCCAGGGCCACGGACTGACCGGCGTGCATGTGGCCCACGCGCTTGCCAAACACGATGTAGGCACCCCAGAACACTGCAGCGGCCAGCGCATAGAACACGCCTTCCAGATCCAGATGGGCAACGTCATGGCCCAGCGGAAGCAGCAAGCCCAGCCCCGCTATCGCCAGTGCCAGCCATACAAAGTCGATGCGCTGGCGCGAAAACATCATGGCCACCGACAGTGGTCCGGCAAATTCAATCGCCACCGCCAATCCAAACGGGATGGTGCGCAGCGACATGTAGAACAACAGATTCATCAACCCCAGCGCCACGCCATAGCGCAAAATGGCCACCGTCTCGGCGCGCGTCAACCGCCAGCGCCACGGCCGCCACAGCAGATTGAGCAGCAAGGCCGACAGCCCCACGCGCAAAGCCGTGGTACCCAGCGACCCCACCTGCGGGAAAAGCTGCTTGGCAAACGAGGTGCCAATCCCCAGCGCGGTAACGGAGCCCAAAACCGCCAGCAGCGGAACAATGTTCGAAAAGCGATGCGAAGTCATGCTTGGAAGATAACCGAAGCGCGCGTTACGACACCAAACATCATCAAGCTAGATTCGTCACTGCGAGCGCAGCGCGGCAGTCCATGCATCGATCGCCACAGGCCTTCGGCCTTCGCGATGACGGGGCAAGGTTAGCGGTGTAACTCTTCAGGGGTACGCCTGTAACCACCACACGGCGCATGCCAGAACGATGAGCAGCAGGCCTCCAACCAGCCTGAGTTCAGGAAACTTGCGCGAACCCGCGCGGCGAGGGCAATTACGCCCCTGACTGATTCTTGCCCATTAGCTATGGCGTAGGTCTTTCGGGAACAAGGTCAATATTCCGAAAATTGACCCTACTCCAATGTCATCCAATTTCGGGCGCGTAACCCCTCTTGAATCAACAGGTGCCCAATCGTCGGAGATGCGTGACTTTGCGCGTGTCGCGTTCATTCCAATGAATGGGAGCATCACATGAAACTTGAAGTTCAATTGTTGGCATCCATTGCCGTCGCCGCCTTCGGTGTCGGGTCTTCGCTTGCCCAGACTCCGCTAACAGAAAAGAACGTCTCGATGAAAATGGCACAGATGATCATCGATGGCGCGATAGCAGACTGTACAAAGGCCGGATTCGCTGTGACTGTGGTGGTGGTTGACAATGCCGGCATCGTTCGCGCGTCCCTGCGAGGCGACGGCACCAATCCACACACCATGGAATTTGCTCGCAAGAAAGCCTATACGGCTCGAACTCGAAATCAGACTTCGCTAGAGTTCAAGGCCGTGACGGACGTGCCTGCCAATGCCTATTTGCTCCAGATTCCGGACGTGGTGGCAGTCGGTGGTGGGGTCCCGATTAAGGCGGGGGGTATTACCATCGGCGCCGTGGGTGTTTCGGGCGCGCCCGGTGGCGATAAAGATGAAGTTTGTGCAATCGCGGGCATTGCCAGGGTGGCTGATTATCTGAAATAGTGCCAGTCGAGCACTCCCTGATTTCGACGGGGACGCTGACCGTCAAAGTTGAAATTCCGGTACGGAGAAAATCCTAGGCCGGCAGTGCAGCGCGAGCGCAGACAGCCGTGTGGTCGCGACTTCAAGCAAAGGGTCAGCAAACGCAGCTTGCGGTAAAGAAGCTTGCCCGGCATCAACGGGCCAATAGGGAGTGGACCCTAATTTATATCTGTCATTGCTTATTCAATGATACATATCAGCCTTATGCACCATAACTCGCAGTAACCATCCCCCGGCAAAGCCGGGGGCTTTCAAATTGTGAGCCGCTCAAAGCGGCAAAACGGGGTCGCTAACGCGGCCCCAACTCTTGGCGCCACCGTTTCGGTGGCCGTTTATCTCCACAGCCC
>Ga0194038_1000139_pt1 | contig 30923 bp, 9 predicted proteins | sample JunL226m_MetaG_FD_148630 | JGI IMG/M metagenome (GOLD analysis project Ga0194038, IMG submission 148630) | Anoxic zone freshwater microbial communities from boreal shield lake in IISD Experimental Lakes Area, Ontario, Canada - Jun2016-L227-6m | ecosystem: Environmental > Aquatic > Freshwater >... | reverse complement strand
TCATCAATAGCGCCTCCCAGGATTACGCCAAACTTAATTTCAGGTACCTGTTGCTTTTTGTGTTGAGCGTACTCGTACTTGCACTTACCAGAAGATATACGCTGTATCAAACAGCGGCAATAGCGCGTGCGGCCCTTACGAAAACGAATGTAAGAATAGCAGACAAGATCAGGCGCTCCAATCTTGCAATATTCGAGCATGTCGGAAAGCCAAGAATATTGACAACCCTTTCCGAAGGCTCGGAACTCATTTTCGAAGCCTCGCGAAGAGCCGCAAATGGCGCTGTGGCTCTCATTATGCTGATCTTCTCCTTTGCCTACATAGCCTGGTTGTCTTCTGAGGCGTTTTGGCTGTCGGTTGTAGTGATTGTTTGCGGCACCATGGTGTATATATTTAATCAGAGGACCATAAACGCTGAACTTCGTGTTTCAGCCCGGATAGAAAACGAGTTCATCAATTCTCTGAATCATCTGCTGGAAGGGTTCAAGGAATTGAAGGTCAACAGGGAAAAGAGCGAAGATCTGTTTCAGAATTATATGGAAAAAGTATCATCTAACCTCCGTGAAGTCAGAATGAGGACCGAATCACGCTTCATATCGAACATCATTTATACGCAGGTTTTTATGATGATACTGATTGCTTCTGTTGTATTTATCCTGCCCAGGATGGCATCTTCTTCCCCTCCGTTAATCGTAAGTCTTGTCGCCATACTCTTATTTATAGTCGGACCGTTGGGTTTCGTGGTCGATGCAGTGCCGGTAATATCGGAAGCAAATATCGCAGTTGAAAAACTTGGCGAAATAGAGAAGATATTCGATAAAGCCGATGATACGGCCCAGACCTCGCCCACCGGGCCTCTTCAATCCATGGAGACCTTCGATTCCATAACCTTGAAAAGGGTTTCTTTTTCATATATCAGTCCCGATGACGAGAAGGTTTTTTCGGTAGGACCTGTTGATCTGAAGGTTAACAAGGGGGAGATAGTGTTTTTTGTCGGCGGAAACGGCAGTGGGAAGACAACACTCGTTAAACTCATCGCCGGGCTGTATTATCCCCAGCATGGCATGTTGTATTTCGATGATATTCCAGTCAATATGACGAATTACGACTACTACAGGAATTTCTTCTCCATCATTTTTTCTGATTTTCATCTCTTCGACAGGTTGTATGGGATTAATAACGTCGATGAGAAAAGACTGAACACTTTGCTCAATACCATGGAACTAAGTGATAAAATAACATATAGCGACGGTAAATTCAACAATATCAATCTGTCCACAGGTCAGCGAAAAAGACTCGCCCTTGTTATTGCGCTTATGGAAAACAGGCAGATATATGTCTTTGACGAGGTGGCCGCAGATCAGGACCCCGGCTTTAGAAAGTATTTCTACGAAGAGGTGCTAATAGAGCTGAAGAATCAAGGGAAGACGATTATTGTGGTAAGTCATGACGACAGATACTTTCATGTCGCCGACAGGGTGGTAAAGATGGATTTCGGAATCGTTGTGGAAGGGGCAATGGGATAGTTATGCACTTCAAAGCAGGATTTGACAGAGCGGTGATGGAAGTGAAGGGATATTACAGTCGTTTCAGGGGCCGCCTCAGGGCGCTGCGCGCCTGCTGCCGTTCTAACTTCGATACGCATTTCCCGGAATATGTCGTTGGCGTTCTTCTAATTCTCCTGGTTTTTGTTTATTTCTGGCCAAAAATATTCATCACCGTACATTCAGGAGAGGCCGCTGTGTTATACGAGAGATTTCACGACGGCACTGTGGTGGACAAGGTTTATGCTGAGGGGTTTCATGTCGTTTTTCCATGGAATATCATGACAGTCTATGATGTGCGTTACCAGGCGCTTCTGCACAAATTGAATGTGTTGACAAACAAGGGCATGAAGATAACCGTGAGTCTGACTATACGGTATCGTCCGGAGATGAATGTCCTTGGAGTCCTGCATCAGGTGGTTGGCCCGAATTATCTGGACAAGATCGTTATTCCGGAAGTGGAATCAACTGTGCGCGCCGTTCTGGGCCGGTATGACGCCGAGGAGATATATACAACGCGTAAAGGGGTCATCCAGCAGGTGATGAACACGTCCCTTGATCAGGTGGCGCAGCGGTATGTGAAGATCGATGGCGTAATGATCACCGGGGTGGAGCTGCCGCCGAAGATTGAGGAGGCTGTCGAGATGAAACTCGAGGAACAGCAACTTGCCGAAGCATATACATTCAAACTGGACAGGGAAAATAAGGAAGCCGAGAGAAAGCGGATTGAAGCGGAGGGAATAAGGGATTACAATAACACAATCGAATCGTCTCTTTCGGAGAATGTCCTGAAGTGGAAGGGTGTCGAGGCGACACGGGATATTTCGAAGTCTCCGAACTCGAAGGTGGTCATCATTGGCGGTGGCAAGGATGGTCTGCCGGTCATCCTGGATACAAACAAGTAGAGAACCCTTATGCGAATACCGAAAAAGACTATCCTGGTTCTCTTTTGGGCGGCGATTGTTATGACCGCTTGTTCAAGCTATGAAGACCTCGAAAAGAATCGGGCGAAAAGGGCTCAGACAGCAACCGGCGATATCCGCATCGCCATGGTATGGCAGGAAAAACTCTTTAATTCATATTTTTATGAAGGCGCCGAACTTGCGGCCGATGAGATCAATAAAAATGGGGGAATCAAGGGGCGAAAAATACAACCGGTCAGGTACAACAACGAATCCGGCACCAGAGAAATGGACATGAAGCTGGTAAAAAAGATTGCATCCGATCCATATCTGGTTGCAATCATCGGACACTATGACTGGCATATTGAGGCTTCGGTGACTTACGAATACAGCGGGATTTTATTCATGGCAGCCGCAGGCTCAATTCCTGGACTGACGCAGCATGGTTTTCAGTATGTTTTCAGGAACATTCCTTCCGACCGTGAGACCGGAATGGATTTGGCTAATTTTGTGAAAAAAATAGGCTTTTCCGACGTTTTGATTATTGATGACCGGACGGTTAGCGGTAAAGGTCTGGCCGATATTTTCCATGAAAGGGCTTCCAAGATCGGAATCAACGTGATAGCCAGAAAATCCTACAGCATTCGTGAAGATGATTTCAAACCCCTCCTTGGCGAAATCAAGAAGCAGAATTTTGATGCTATTTTCCTGGGTGGGGGCATCCCCGAAGCCGGCATACTGATAAAGCAGGCCAGAGAGATGGGGGTGGTGGCCCCCTTTATCGGGGGGGCTTACCTTAACTCAACAACGATCTGGGATATTGCCGGAAATGCGGCCGAAGGGACGATCACCTCGACTTCATTCCATCACGATGATCATTACACCGCTGCACAGACTTTCACAAGAAAATTTTATGCGCGGTTTCATGAGTATCCGGATGCGTGGGCTGCTCATGGTTACGATTCCATAAGGCTTATCGCCAGTGCTATCGAAAAGGCGGGATCGACGGTTCCGCTCGTTGTTGCGTCGTATCTCAGGTATATAGAAAACTACGAGGGGGCAATCGGTACATACTCCTTCACGCTGGAAGGTGATGTGGTTGGAGAAATAAACGATTTTCAGGTACTCCATGAAGGAAAATTCGAGTTGATGGAGGGACATTATGAACGGAACTTGCAACGATTTTCAGGTACTCCTTAATATTTCAGGTACCCCTTGATCAGGTCATTAAAAAAATCCAATGTTAAGGATTAATTTTACTACTCAACCCTTAACCCTTGATACGTTATACTTGAGGAGTTGACACCATGGTTTATCTGATATGGTATGTTTTTTTTAGCTTGGTTATCGGTTTTCTCGGAACGAACAGAAAGTTCGGGTTCTGGGGATATTTTTTTTATTCGCTGTTGTTCACCCCATTTCTCGGCATAATCCTTCTGCTGGCTTCATCGCCGATCGCTCCCGTGAAGTGCAAACCTGCGGACTGCAACTTAAAGAGAGACTAACATGCTAATGGATTACAAAATGATTGAGTCCTCCCTTTCAGAGAATGTTATGAAGCTGAGGGGTGTTGAGGCGACCATGGATATTTCAAGGTCTCCGACAACCCTTTTTTGTCTCCCCTTTGCAGGCGGCAGTTCATATTCATACCGTGAATTTCAGCGCCATGCGGATGATGGCGTAAGTATCGAAGCACTTGACCTGCCAGGCAGGGGCAGGAGGTTTCCAGAGCCATTGCTCACCAGTCTGCATGACATGGCGGATGATGTATTCGAGCAAATTCAAGGCCGTTTGAACGGCGCTTACGCCATTTACGGACACAGCATGGGAGCCTGCATCGGGTACCTGCTGGTAAAGCGGATCATCCGTGAGCGATATCCGTTGCCGCTCCACCTTTTTGTGTCGGGTAGAGAGGGTCCATCTGTTCAATGTAAGGAAAATGACCGGCACCTGCTCCCGTCGGCCGAATTCAAGGAAGTATTGAAGAAATTCGAGGGAACCACGAGAGATGTGCTTGAGAACCAGGAGCTGATGGAACTTTTCGAACCTGTTTTGCGGGCTGATTTTCAGGCGCTCGAAACTTATGCTTATGAAAAGAGCGAGCCATTCGATGTTCCTATAACGGTTATGTGGGGAAAAGAAGAAAACCTGAAGCGGACCGATGCGTTTCGGTGGCAGGACGAAACCACAAAGAAAATTTCTTTCCGGGATTTCAACGGAGGACATTTTTTTATTTTCCAGAATGCAGCGCAAATCGGTAAAGTTTTTTCCAGTGGGGTAATAACGCCCTACGATATAGCGGCATAAAGTACTTGTCAATGATCCTTGTCCTCTATACACACATTGGGGAAATGCTTTCGGGCTTGGCATGGGATAACTATTTTTGGAAGATGCCCGAGCCTGTTCGGACAAGAATCAGCCGATATAGAAGATGGGAAGACCGGCAGGCTGGCCTGTTCGGAAAACTTCTTCTTGCTGAAGGGTTGAGGCGGTGCGGATATCCTTCCGATCATCTTCGAAATCTTGTATGGGATGCTTCGGGCAGGCCATTTATCGGTTGTGGAATGGATTTTAACATCTCTCATTCAGGTGCTTATGTGGTTTGCGCCCTTTGTCCCGCAGGAAGGGTAGGTATAGACATTGAGGAAATACGGCCGATTGATATCTCTGATTTTATAGCGCAGATGACGCGCAACCAATGGGAATCGCTGATGGCTTCTAAAAATCGGCTCGAAGCATTCTTTAGCCTCTGGACCCAAAAGGAGGCGGTGATCAAGGCGGACGGCAGGGGGATTGCGATTCCTCTGAACGAAATTATTGTGGAAGGCCAAAAGGCGTTTCTCGCCGACAACATCTGGCGCATGAAAGAAGTGAGGATCGCCGACGGATATAGCTGTCACCTTGCAACAAGCAGAAAGAATCAGGAAGTAAGCACAGAGAAGATTTATCTTCAGCCTGTCGTATCGGTATCAAATTAATTGGAAATTAGATTGCTAATTTTAGGTGTCAAATAGTTGTTGATGTGGCCGGTTTCGGGCCGTAAAAATCATTTATCAGACAAGGAGGGCAAGATGGAAACAAATGAGACCAAGGTTAAGGAAACGGAAGCGAAAAAGGTGGAAACCCTGGATTGGGAAGACAGAAAAGCTGCAACCGATCGAATGATCAAAAATCATACATACGGCGCTATGGGGATCGGGCTGATACCTCTGCCAGTTGTGGATTTCCTTGCGCTGACCGGTATTCAGATCAGACTGCTCTACAAGCTTTCAAAATTTTACGGAGTGGATTTTTCAAAAGACAAGGCTAAAAATATCATTTCTGCGCTGATCGGCAGTTTTGTACCGGTTGCGACAGCCGGCCCGATAGCCAGCATGATCAAAATCGTTCCTATCATAGGACAGGTAACGAGCGCTTTGACAATGTTAGTCACGGGTGGCGCCTGTACATACGCCTTGGGCAATGTCTTTGTGCAGCACTTCGAGTCTGGGGGTACTTTCCTTGATTTCGATCCAGAGAAGGTCAAGGCGTATTTTGCCGAGCAGTACAAGGAAGGACAGAAATTCGCCGCTGAAAAGACGGCTACTCAAAAAGCTGATGCATCAAATTAGCATGGCCGCCAGTTCTATCTATTTTGGTATCTTTTGGCAGCTCTAAAAACAGATTTAAAGAAACTCTGCCAAAAGATACGACCAAAAGATACGACCAAAAGATACGACTGGCTTGTCTATCCTGTCTATTCTATTCATCCATGTTAATTTATTGATTCGATTATTATGAGTATTTCAAACAATTCACCTGAAATAAACGAATTCCTCATCGCCTGTGCAAATTCGGGCATGTTCCCAATGTCCTCATTTTCCTTGCAGGCCAGGATGTCTTTTGGCGAACAATTGTCCTTCGCATCCGTTTTGCAAAACTGTTTCGAAAAAAGGTCATACCGGATCCGGCATGCTGTAAATGCGGATATCCCTGAGCTGATTGAACTTGAGGCTGCTTGCTGGCCTGGGCCGCTGAGGGTTCCGGCGGAGGAGTTGTGTGCGCGTATCGACAGATTTCATTCCGGTCAATGTGTTATGGATATGGGAGGCCGTGTGATCGGAGCGATCTATTCGCAGAGAATCGCTGCTACCGAAATGCTCAAGACCGCCGTTGTCAGAAATGTTTCCTCTTTGCACCAGGAAGACGGACCCATCGTTCAACTGCTGGCGGTCACCATACTTCCCGATAAGCAGAATCTTGGGCTTGGCGACCAATTGCTTGAATTCATGCTTCAATACTGTTCGGCCCAGATGGGCATAGAACGCATTGTAGCTGTCAGTCTGTGCAAGCAATACCATCTCCACCATTCTGTTCCAATGGAAGAGTACATCCATAGCCGGGATGAAGACGGGCATCTCAGAGATCCGATACTACGTTTCCATGAGGGGCATGGAGGCCGCATCACAGGGCTTTGTCCGGGATATCGTCCCCTTGATCTGGACAACAGGGGCAATGGTGTCCTTGTTGAATACGACATCATGAATCGGGTGACAGAAAATGGCCTTGCAAAAGAGCATGGACTGAGCAAACGTGAAGACCGGGTGGAGTCGGTTCTTCCCCTGGTCGAAGAATGCGTGCGCCGGGTCATGAGGGAGGCAGTCTCCTGGTCGTTTTCGCTCTCACGTCCTTTGATGGAAATGGGGCTTGATTCCCTGAAGTTGATGGAATTAAGGTTGCTTCTTGGCAAGCGGCTGGGTCAGGAACTCGATTCCGCGTTTTTCTTCCGTTACAGCACTCCGGAGAGGATAGCCAGATTCTTCGAAGACGGCCAGCCTTCATCCCCGGCAGAGGCAAAAACAGATGTAGCGGCAAGCCCCAGCACTTGTCCGGAAATGACGACAGAGGACAGACGACAGAGGACTGGTGTCAGAGGACAGGCGCTAAGGTACGCCCCTGCACCTGTCATCTGTCATCCGTCAGTGAGTTCCGACCATGTATTCCCGGAAAATGCGGTAGCTATTATCGGCATGGCATGCAGGTTTCCTGGGGGATGTGAAAATACGGATCATTTTTGGGAGCTCCTTCGTAACGGAACCTGCGCCATCACCGAAATCCCCAGGGATCGCTGGGATATAGACCAGTACTATGATCCTGATCAGAAAAAACCGGGGGGAATTATTTCGCGGCATGGCGGATTCATTCATGATGTTGATCAGTTCGATGCTCATTTTTTCAACATTTCCCGTAGAGAGGCCGCTGCGATGGATCCGCAGCAGCGGCTTTTGCTTACACTTGCGTGGGAGGCGCTTGAGCGCGCAGGAATGAATCCTGCCGCCCTTGCCGGAACCCGTACCGGTGTATTCGTCGGCATCTTCTCCCATGACTATGAAATCATCCAGATCAGGAATAACGACCGGGATACCAGAATATCTTTTGACGATATGTACTTCGCCACGGGAAATTCCGCTTCGGTGGCCGCTGGACGGTTGGCGTATTGCTTTGGCTTTGAGGGGCCTGCAATAGCAATTGATACAGCCTGCTCTTCTTCGCTCGTGGCTGTTCATCTGGCATGCCAGAGTCTGAGGAACAGGGAAACCGATATCTCACTCGCCTCTGGTGTCAACCTGTTGCTCTCCCCCGAGTTGAGCATGACTTTCTCAAGGGCCGGCATGCTTTCGCGCACCGGACTCTGCAAGACATTTGACGCATCCGCCGACGGGTATGTACGCAGCGATGGATGCGGGATGGTTGTATTAAAACTCCTTTCAAGGGCGATTGCCGACGGTGATCCTGTGCTTGCCGTAGTAAGAGGCGGCGCTATCAATCAGGACGGAGCAAGCAACGGCCTTACCGCACCGAACGGCCTGTCACAGGAAGCGGTGATCAGGACAGCTCTCGCCAATGCCGGGGTCGCCCCCCATGAGGTATCGTACATTGAGGCTCACGGGACCGGCACCCCGCTCGGAGATCCGGTCGAAGTTTTGTCGCTGGCTAATGTTTACGGGCAGGGAAGGAGCGCAGACAATCCGCTTTATCTGGGTTCAGTGAAGGCCAATATCGGGCATACTGAGGCGGCTGCAGGAATTGCAGGTCTGATCAAGGTCGTTCTTGCCATGAGGTATCGCCATATTCCGATGCAGCCACACTTCAGGGATTTGAATTCCCAGATCACACTCGATACTATTCCTGCAACTATTCCTGTTGCGGGTGTGGACTGGAAGACTGGCGCGCCGGGGATGCGGCTTTTGGCCGGGGTGAGTTCCTTCGGGTTCAGCGGCACCAACGCCCATATCGTGGTGGAGGAAGCTCCGGCGGCAAGCAGGCGTTACGCAGCAGGTGGTAACTACACGCTGCATACCGGGATGGAAAGACCCATGCACATCCTGACCCTCTCCGCCAAAACCGAACAATCGCTAAGCCAGATAGCCGAAAGATATGAGTCTTTACTTGATTCATCCGCAGTAGAAGAAGAACGGTTGGCGGACCTGTGCTACACTGCCAATGCTGGTCGCGCCCATTTCAACTGGAGGACCGCTATTGTCGCCGGGTCGATGTCGGAAATCAGGGAAAAACTTCGTTCCGGTGATAGCATCAGGTTGAAGGCGGAAGCTGGATCACCGCCAAAGATCGCCTTTCTCTTTACCGGGCAAGGCTCGCAGTTCGCCGGCATGGGCAGGGAACTCTATGACACCCAGCCCACCTTCCGGAGAGCCCTGGACCAGTGTGGCGAACTGATGAAAGATTTGTTAGATCGGCCTCTTGTTGAGGTCATCTATCCGGAAGTAAAAGGTGCCAATGAGACAGACGGGGCTGTGGACACCATCCACGGAATTAATGTGGATCAAACAGCCTATACCCAGCCAGCTCTTTTTGCTATTGAGTATGCGCTATGCATTTTGTGGAAGAGTTGGGGCATCGAACCCGGTGCTGTTTTAGGACATAGCGTAGGCGAATATGTCGCCGCTTGTGTGGCCGGGGTTTTTTCTCTCGAAGATGGGCTGAAGCTGATTGCGGCAAGGGGTCGCCTCATGCAGGCGTTGCCGCGCAACGGAGCTATGGCTGCTGTTTTTGCAGAAGAGTCGCTGGTTACGGCTGCGATTGTATCTTATGGAAGCGAGATATCCGTAGCAGCAATTAACGGCCCGCAGTTGACCGTGATTTCCGGACTATTGGATTCCGTTGACAAGGTGTGCCAGTCTCTCACATCACGGGGGATGCGGGTCGCGAGGCTGAATGTGTCACATGCCTTCCATTCGCCCCTGATGGAACCGGTCATTGAACCCTTCAGGAAGATTGCCCAGAGCATCGACTACTTGCCGCCGCACATTGATCTGATTTCAAATCTGACCGGAGAGGCGATAGGCGATGAAATAGCCTCAGCCGATTACTGGGTGGACCATGTCCGGCGGACGGTCCGATTCGCTGCCGGCATCGAAGCTCTCTATCGCAAAGGCTACAGAATTTTTGTCGAAATAGGACCTCATCCCGTCCTTGCAGGAATGGGGAAAATGTGTCTGCCACCAAACAAGGTGTATGGGGCGGACATAAGTGGGCAAATAAAGAAACCCTGTCCCATGTTTTTGGATAAACCCTGCATCTGGCTACCGAGCTTGCAACGGGGGCGGTCCGACTGGGAGCAGATACTGGGCAGTCTCGGCGAGTTGTACGCCAATGGTGTGCAGATCAACTGGCAGGGGTTTGATAGCGATTATTCCCGGAGCAAGATATCGTCGCTGCCGACCTATCCATTTGAGAGCCAGCGTTACTGGTTCAGGACGGCTGAGGCAGAAGAAACGAAGTCGAAATCAGTCCTTGATTCCGGAAGTAGCGCTGACATCCTGCCCCATGTATCTGGCATCCTGACCCGTGGAGCCGGCATCCTGCCGGCTGACGAAGATCATACACACCCTCATAAGCTGGCAGGATGCCAGCTCTACAAGGTCGAGTGGTGCAAACAGCTTATCCTGTCTGACGCGCGCCCATCCCTGCCTTCCCCAATGGCTATAATTGAACGCCTTCTTCCCCTGGCGGACGACAGGATTCATGACATTTCCGGCCTACTTGCGGAAATGGAAGCTCTTGGCGTCTCCTACGTTCATTCCGCGTTCAATCTTATGGGGTGGGATTTTCCTATCGGCGGCAGATTCACGACCGCCAATGTCGCCGAGGCATTGCACGTCGCCGACAAATATCGACCGTTGCTCGGCAGGCTTTTGGGGATGCTAACTGAAGAAGGGATTCTTTACCAGACAAAAGATATCCTGGCGCAAGGGTGGGAGTTTGCAGGGTATGCCAAGATACAAAATCCCGATGAGCAGCACCAGAAACTTAGTGCAATGTATCCCCAGGCAGTGGCGGAGTTGACCATGCTCGGCCGCTGCGGAGCTGGTCTCTCCGGCGTTCTCCGGGCCGAACTCGACCCGCTTGACCTACTCTTCCCCGAAGCGGACCTGACTATGGCGACCAGACTCTACGAGGATTCGCCGACTTTTGGCGGTATGAACCGGCTTGTAGGAGATGCCCTTGCCGCCCTGATCGCAAATCTAACTGGTGGCCAGAAGTTGCGCATCCTTGAAATCGGAGCCGGTACCGGAGGGACGACCGCCGCTGTCTTGCCGCATCTAAATGCTTTTCTTGTAGAGTATGTGTTCACCGATGTCTCTGCGCTTTTTCTGACCAAGGCAAGGGAACGGTTTGCGGACTATCCTTTTTGTGAGTACCACCTGCTCGATATCGAAAAAGATCTCATCGGACAGGGTTTTCGGCTTCATGAATACGACGTGGTCCTGGCTGCTAACGTACTGCATGCCACAGAGGATATCCGCTACACCCTGAAGCAGATCAAACATCTCCTTTCTCCGGGTGGCGTGGTAGTGCTGCTGGAGGGGATTGAACACCGTCGATGGCTCGATCTTATTTTCGGTCTTCTTGACGGATGGTGGAGGTTCAAAGATCATGATATCAGACCTTCCCATCCGCTGCTGGGTGTCACTGTTTGGGAGAAATTGCTGAAAGAAAGCGGTTTTGACGAAACGGCGGCGATTTCACCCGGCGGAAACGAAAGTCTCTTCAAGCAGGCTGTAATTCTTGGAAGAGTCGCAGACAGTGCAGAAGGCAGTAGGCGCTTTCAGCCTGTTGATCCGTTACCCGAAGCGAAACAGACCACGGTTTCAGAGCCGCGCCATTGGCTGATTTGTTCTGATTCCACAGGGGTTGCTGCGAAGTTGTCCCATCTTTTTAGCGCACACGGGGATATAGTGACTGCGGCTTTTTTAGGGGAGCGGTTCATTAGTGACTCGAACGGGGATATATTCATAAATCCGGAAGAGCCGGAAGATTTTAGCCGGCTTTTGCGTACTGCGTCGGATGAAAAGCCGCCGCTGTACGGAATAATCAATCTATGGGGCCTTGATTCGCCGGAGCCAGGAGTTTATGAAGGCAGCAATGTTGTTGAGACAACGTCCGTACGCCTTTGTACAGGGATGCTGCATCTTGTGCAGGCGCTACTCCATGATTCCTCTTCCATCGCCAATCTTTGGGTGGTGACCAGCCATGCCGTTTCTGCAGACGGCGCGGAACGGCTTTTGTCGGGTCTTTCCCAGGCTCCCCTTTGGGGCATGGCCCAGGTGATAGCAGCCGAGCATCCTGAGTTAAATTGCGTCCGGGTCGATATTGATCGTGGGGCGGACCGTGCGAATCAACTTTTTGAAGAGATCATTCACGAACAAACACGACGGCAGGATGTCGATGCTACTGGCAAAGTCGGGGATTGGCGCTTGGCGCTATCCACTGGCGTCAAGCCGGCAGGATGCCGGCTCCACAATGAGGATCAGATCGCTCTCCGTGAGAATGCCCGCTATTTGGCCAGATTGACTCCTTTGAGAATTGATGATTCGGAGAAAAGAAGCTATCATGGGGCGGCTAATATATCTTTTGGCGGGGGACAGGGACAAAACCTGCGCCCAGCGCCCCGATCCATACGCCCTGATATTTGTTCGAATGGCGCCTATTTGATCAGTGGGGGTATGGGAGGAACGGGGTTGCAGATCGCAGGCCATCTGGTTGCGCAAGGTGCAGGACAGGTGATTTTGCTCGGCCGTAGCGGAAAACCAGCCGCTGGCAGTCCTGCTTCGGATGTGATACGGCGATTGGAACAGGCCGGTGCATCCATCGTCATTGCGCGGGCGGATGTGTCAAAAAAAGGCGATGTGGAAGCTGTCCTGAACAACATTCGGATGTCGCAGATGCAGTTGAAGGGTATTGTCCATGCCGCCGGTGTTTTCGATGACAGACTGCTTGCGAATCATAAGGGGGAATTATTCAGCAGGGTTTTTGCGGCTAAAGTCGCTGGGGCCTGGAATCTCCATGAATTGACCAAGGATATTCCTCTTGATTTTTTTGTCCTGTTTTCATCATCCACTTCCTTTGTCTGTTCCTCTGGCCTCGGGAACTATGTCGCTGCAAACGCCTTTCTGGATGCCCTGGCCCGTTACCGCCGGAGTATCAATTTGCCGGGACTTAGCATTGACTGGGGACCGTGGACAGGGACAGGTATGGCCGATGTTGTCGGCAATAGGCGCAAAACCCAGTGGGCCGCCCAGGGGTTCAACATGATAGCGCCAACAGAGGCTCTTGACGTTTTTCAGCAATTGCTCGGTTCAACCGAACCACAAGTGGCGGCTATTTCGATGGATTGGTCACAGTTCTTCGGACAGTATGCAGACAATGTGCGACCTGCCTTTTTCAATCGGATTCCGGATCACGAATCACGTCTCAATGTAAAGCCGGAAAACTTTTACCTGACGTTGAAAGAGGTCCATGGGGATCAACAGCGGGATATGCTCAGAGCGCATATTGGTTCGATGGTTGCCGGTATCCTTGGCCTGAACCCCGGTACGGTCGTTGATAGTCGTCAAGGTTTTTTTCAACTGGGTATGGATTCTCTGACATCAATGGAGCTAAGAAATCGTCTGCAGAAGGAATTTGACTGCACACTTGGGATTACGCTGATTTTTAAATATCCAACGGTGGATTCGCTTGCAGAATATCTGCTTGGTGCTATAGTCAATCCTGTATTGTCAGAGACCAGAGGACAGATTCATCAAGATACCGCCGATCCTGGTGAGTTGACTGAAGAAGAGGCTGAAACGCTCCTGCTCGAAAAGCTGGAAAAATTGAGGTATTGAGAAATGGGCTTGACAGGAAATCAGCAAACAGACTCTCCTATGAAAAGGGCGCTTCGCGCTATTGACGATCTTGAGGCGAAACTCGCTGCAATGGAGAGGGCTAAGACCGAGCAGGGTAAGCTTGACTGCCCGGTTGCAGTGATCGGTATGGGTTGTCGGTTTCCAGGCGGAGCAGATAACCCGGCACTGTTCTGGAAGTTGTTGAAAAACGGGGAAGATGCTATCACCGATCTTCCGGGAGACCGCTGGAACCTTGATGAATACTATGACCCCGACCCCGATGCACCAGGAAAGATGTATATCCGGCATGGGGGATTTCTGGATCGTATAGACTTGTTTGATGCCCAGTTCTTCGGTATTTCTCCTCGGGAGGCGATGTGCATGGACCCGCAGCACCGCCTTGTGCTGGAAGTTGGCTGGGAAGCTATTGAATACGCCGGAATTAATCCTGAGAGTCTTAATGGGTCCCGTACAGGAGTTTTTGTCGGCATTGGTCAGAACGATTATGCGCGATTGAAACTAAGCGGCGCAGACGCGACACAGATTGATACCTACGACGGCACAGGTAATCTTCTGTGCTTTGCCCCTGGAAGGCTTGCGTATGTACTTGGGTTGCGTGGACCGAATATGGCGATAGATACCGCGTGCTCATCTTCGCTGGTCGCCATCCATCAAGCGTGCCAGAGTTTGCGGGTGGGAGACTGCGACCTGGCGCTTGCAGGCGGGGTGCAGCTTGTCATTTCACCGGAGGTAACGATTTTTCTGTCAAGAGCGCATGTGCTTGCTCCGGACGGGCGGTGCAAAACTTTTGATGCGGCGGCTGATGGCTTCGCACGCGGCGAAGGCTGCGGGATGATCGTACTCAAACGGCTTTCTGACGCCATAAAGGATCGGGATACTATATTGGCGCTGATCAGGGGATCGGCTATCAATCATGACGGAGCCAGCAGCGGACTTACTGTTCCGAACGAGCTGGCGCAGGAAGAGCTAATAATTCAGGCGACCAAAAACGCCAGGGTAGAACCTGGCCGGGTTACTTATGTCGAGGCGCATGGTACAGGCACATCGCTTGGCGATCCAATCGAAGTGAACGCTCTTGCCGCTGCGCTCTGCAAAGGACGGACATCCGAAAATCTCCTTGTGATCGGATCGGTTAAAACCAACATCGGACATCTTGAGGCTGCAGCCGGAATCTCAAGTGTAATCAAGGTCATCCTGTCGCTTCAACACAAAGAAATACCGCCCCACCTGCATTTCAAGATTCCAAATCCCCATATTGACTGGAAGGAGATGTCTATTGAAGTGGCGGCGGAAGGCCGGTCGTGGATGCCTCCGGAAGGTCGAATAGCAGGTGTCAGCTCTTTTGGATTCAGCGGAACCAATGCCCACATTGTGCTGGAAGAGGCATCTGAATATAGATCAGGTATCCTGCCGGAAAAGGTGTCAGGGAGCGGATTGCCGGGGTCAGGAAAGCTGCGTGATACGGAAAGAGTACTGCACATTTTGGCGCTGTCCGCCAAAAGCGATGCAGCGTTGCACAGTCTCGTCGAAAGGTATGAAAAACATCTTGCAGAGCATCCGGAGCAGGAAATCGGGGACTTATGTTTCACTGCCAATACCGGTCGCTCCCTGTTCGCCAAACGGATGTCAGTCATAGCTGCGACGAAGGACGAATTGAAAGAGCGGCTTACCGCATACCGTCAAGGCAGGGCCTGCACTGGACTTTATACTCAAGACAGCCCGGATGATTTCGGGAAAGAAATGATGAATGAGGCGCCCGCCAACCTTGCCAAAGAATTTGTAAAGGGCGGTGCTATCGCGTGGGGTGACTACTACAAAGGGAACATCTGCTTAAAATTGGCTTTGCCTACATATCCCTTCCAGAGGCAGCGTTATTGGATCGATAATAGGGTCAAGGCGCCTGCAAGATGCCAGCGCTGCGACGATGAGGAAATACTCCCCGCATGGGGAAGAAGGCTGCATTTACCATTTTCCCGCGAAGTTCGCTTCGAGAACAGCTTGAGCGAAAACTCGCCCGCTCATCTTGCCGATCACAGACTTCTCGGCGCGATCGTGGTGTCTGCGGCATCGCAGGTTTCGATGGTGCTTGCTTCGGCGGAAGAGGCGTTCGGGCCTGATGCGTGCCGAATCGGAGAAATGGTGTTTTTACATCCGTTGATCATCCCGGTTAAAGGACATAAAGCTGTCCAGTTGATTTTTCTTCCAGGGGAGAAGGAAGAAATTACATTCAGGCTGGTGAGCGGAGAGCTATGTCGTGGAGAAACGGATAGCTCCCGGATCACGGACTGGATCACGTATTCTTCAGGAAAGGTTTTCGTAGAGTCGGCATCCTGCCGTCATACCACCGAGTCAACAGTCCGGCATGATGCCGGCACCACCTGTTTCGATCCCGACGTTTTCTGCTCCAGGGCGGACCGAATCCTGGCGGGGGATGAATTTTACACGGCGCGGCATCAGTCGGGTTATCAATTTGGTCCTTCATTCAGGTGGGCGGAAAAGATATGGCAGGGCGAAAACGAAACCTTATGCGCAATGACAATTTGTTCTCCGGGTGAGGATGGTGATCAGTATCCGCTCCATCCTGGGTTGCTCGACTCCTGTTTTCAGATGATCGGCGGATTCTGGGAGGCCGATCAGGACAGTGATCATCTCCTTGTCCCTGTCAGAATCGGGAATCTCAGGTTTTACCGACAACATCCCTCCGGCAAGTTATGGTGCGTTGCGCGCAGGGAAGCACACAATGGCGCGGTCTCCCAGACCCGTAAAGGAAGTCTGCAGTTGATGGATGAAAAGGGAGAGGTATTTGTCGAGGTTGACGGTTTTGAATTCGGCAGAGCCAAGCGGGAGCTTTTCACCGGACTTACAACCATTATCTCACCCCCTAAGGAGTCGCTCTACAATATCCTATGGCGGCCCGCCCCTCTCCCTGGATCACCCCTCCTGGGACCGCCGCACCCCAGTGCGGCATGGCTTCCTGCCTCGCGTACGAGCGAACCTCGTAATCGCCCTATCGCAAGAAATGACGAGACACTCGAAACCACAGGTGAATCGCTCAAAGCTAACTGGCTCCTGTTCGCTGATCGATCCGGCGTAGCCTCGAAACTGGCCGAGCAGCTTCGTACGCGCGGGGATGAAGTCATTCTCGTCACGCAGGAAAAACCGTTTGCAGCGCATGCAACACTCAGTGCTCGCCCTGACCGCTACTGCATCAATCCCGAGACCCCTGCGGATATTAGCCGGCTCTTCCTGGAAATCGGGACACAGTTAAAGGGCGTGATCTATCTTTGGGGAATTGATCTGGGACAGACGGTGAATGACGAGGCTATTTCGCAGGCTGAAATCGTCTGCGGTGGTGTGCCAGCAGCAGTTCGCGCAATGACGGAACGGCAAAGCCCGGTGCCGATGTTGTGGCTGGTCACACAAGGAGCGCTTGGTGGGTTAGGAGTGTTAGATAAGGTTGCGCCGCTTCAGTCCTTGTTGTGGGGACTCGGCAGCGTACTTGACCTTGAACATCCCGAACTTTGCGTCCGGAGCATTGATATTGATCCCTTGGAGAGCGAGACTACGATACTAATGCTTCTGGAGGAGATACTTCATCCCGATGCTGAGAACAGGATAGCTCTGCGCAGGGGAGTGCGCCATACCGCAAGACTTGAGATGCTTCCGGAAAAACAGGCTGATGTTATTCATTTCGACGCCGACGCCTGCTATCTGATAACCGGCGGGCTTGGCGGCCTGGGGCTTGAGATTGCACGCTGGATGGAACGTAACGGGGCGTGCAACCTGATTCTGTGTGGCCGCAGCGACCCCACAGGTTTAGCGACGGAAAAGATAGAGCGGATCAGGCAGGTCGGATGCAACGTTCTGGTTTTCACAGCGGATGTTTCGGATCGGGAGGATGTAAAACGTTTGATTAACGGGATTGAATCCAGTATGCCGCCTCTCCGGGGCGTTATCCATGCGGCTGGAATCATCGACGATGCAGTGTTCATCAGGCAAGATACAGACAGGTTCAGGAAAGTGATGGCATCTAAGGTGCGGGGGACATTGAACATCCATGAAGCTACGATGGGCGAACCGCTTGATTTCTTCGTCTGTTTTTCTTCTGCGGCGGCGATCATAGGCGCTGGCGGACAGGCCAACTATGCGGCGGCTAATGCCTTTATGGATGCCTTTGTCCACGAAAGGCGCCGACAGGGCCTGCCTGGGATGAGCGTTAACTGGGGCGCATGGGGTGAAGTTGGCATGGCGGCAAGGATGAGTGTAGAGCCGGCATCCCGCCGGCAGTTTCATAATGAAGTCAGAGGCGGATCGGCTGTTCAGGGGATGGGAGCCATCGCCCCGGAAAAGGGGCTCGAAATCCTGGGGAACCTGCTGAGGAGGGATGCAGCGCAGGCCGTGGTTATGGCTGTTGATTGGGATCATTACCTGGAGAATCACTACCGGAAAGAGATACCGCCATTTTTCGAGACATTAGCCAGGGGACAGGTTGCGCGGAAAAATATATCCGGTTTTGCCAGGTTGCTGAATGAGACACCTGCGGACCAAAGGCGTACGCGCTTATTTGACTATGTGCGTTCACAAGTTTCCGCCACTCTCGGCATGACATCTCCGGAACAACTGGATCCCAGCCAGCGGCTGTTTGATGTTGGCATTGACTCTCTTATGGCGGTAGAGTTGAAAAACCGCCTGGAATCGGGACTTGGCCCAATTCTATTCGGGTCACTCCGCTCGACCCTTGTTTTCGACTACCCGACGGTGGAGGCCCTGGTGAAGCATCTTTCGGAAGACTCGATATCCTCTCTTTTCCCGCAGGAGCGAACGGAGGCTTTGTTTGCGGCTCAACAGATCGAAGCCAATACCGAACTAATGAGGGCTGAACAGGTAAAGCAGGCCGAACCGGTTGCAATCATCGGCATGGCCTGCCGTTTCCCAGGAGGGGCTGATGATCCCGACACCTTCTGGCGCTTGCTAAAAAGCGGCGCTGATGCGATTACGGAGGTTCCCCGCGACAGGTGGGATATTGATGCCTTTTATGATCCGGACCCCACCGTTCCAGGAAAGATGTGTTGCAGGTATGGAGGATTCCTGGAACGTGCTGATCTTTTCGATGCCGAATTCTTCGGGATATCGCCGAGGGAAGCAGTGGGCATGGATCCCCAGCAGAGGCTGTTGCTTGAGGTAAGCTGGGAAGCGCTCGAACATGCCAACCAAATGATGGAGCAGTTGTTCGGGAGTGCGACCGGAGTCTTTGTCGGGATCAGCACCTTTGACTACGCCTTGATCCGGGCTGGTTTGCTGGATCGAAACTCCATCGATGCCTACCAGGTAAGCGGAGCTAACCACAGTGTGGCGGCGGGACGACTGTCGTATCTGCTTGGGTTGGCCGGCCCATGCATGTCCATTGATACAGCCTGCTCGTCGTCGCTCGTCGGGATTCATCTCGCCTGCCAGAGCCTGCGAAACCGGGAAATCTCCATGGCGCTGGCGGCGGGAGTTGGCTATATCCTTGCTCCCGAACCATCCATAAATTTTTCGAAAGCCGGGATGTTGGCGCGTGACGGCCGCTGCAAGACATTCGACTCCTCCGCCGACGGGTATGTTCGTGGAGAGGGCTGCGGGGTGATAGTACTCAAACGCCTCGCGGATGCCCTTGGTGATGGCGACAGAGTGCTGGCGATAATCAGAGGCTCCGCCGTCAACCAGGATGGCGCGTCGGGCGGCCTCACCGTCCCCAGCGGCCCGTCCCAGGAAGAGGTGATTCGGCAGGCGGTTGCGGGCTGTGGGCTCGAACCCCGCCACATTAGCTATGTCGAGGCTCATGGCACGGGTACTTCCCTTGGCGACCCTATTGAGATCAACGCCATGGCGGCTGCACTATGCAAGGAAAGGACTTATGATGATCCGCTGATCGTGGGGTCGGTTAAGACCAACATTGGTCATCTTGAGGCGGCAGCCGGAATTGCAGGGGTGATCAAGGTGGTGCTGTCATTGCAACATAAGGAGATACCTGCACAGCTTCATTTCAGAACTCCTAATCCCCATATCGACTGGAAGAACATACCGATCAAGGTGGCGACAAAGGGGATGCCATGGGCGCCTGCGGCGGGTCGGCGGATTGCCGGCGTTAGCGCCTTTGGCTTTAGCGGTACGAACGCCCATGTTGTGCTGGAAGAGGCTCCGAACGAGATCAGCGACAAAGACGGCGATAGGTGGCCGCTGCATCTTCTGACTTTGTCCGCAAAAACCGAAGAGGCATTGAATCGTCTCGCAGATCGGTATCAACTACATATCAGCGCCCATCCGGAGCAGCAGTTCAAGTTGGGGGACTTATGTTATACCGCCAATACCTGCCGCTCCCATTTCGGCTACCGGTTGGCGATAATTGCCGCGACAAAGGAAGAGCTGAAGGCCGGATTGAACATCCTGCTTGCCGCGTTTAAAACGCGCAACATGGCCAAAATATCTCTTGCTTCAGCCATGACGCCGGACAGGTGCGAGCCTGCATCCTGCCGGATTTGGCTATCGAAAGAGCCGGTTCATGTACGAGAGAAACAAATTGTCCGTTTCGATTTTAAGGGCGATTCAAACGATTTTCAAAATGACCTTCAGCGTTTGGCCAAGTCCTACGTCAACGGTGTCCGGATTGATTGGGATCATTTTTATGCAGAACATGCGTATCACAAGGTAACTCTCCCTACCTACCCCTTCCTGCAAGAGCGCTTCTGGTTGGAGACTGCAGCACCTCTCTGTGGAGCCGGCATCCAGCCGGCAAGAACAGGTGATGTACTCGATTTGCCGCATCCTTTGCTCGGCAGGCGTCTTCGCCTTCCACTATCTCGCGAGATACGATTTGAAACAACTTTCAGCAAGAATTCCCAAGCATTTCTGGATGACCATCAACTGTTCGGAACTATTGTGGTTGCCGGAGCCACCTGGCTTTCCATGGTCTTGCAGTCGGTCCATAAGGCATTCCACAGGGAAACAATCACCCTGGAAGGCGTGCTGCTGGAAAAGGCCATGACAATCGGTGATGGCGATGGCGATGCCTCGCTTGTCCAGACGGTGATTATCCCTGAGTCGGAAGGCCTTTTCACCTTCCAGATAATTAGTAGAGGCGGCCAAAATATCTTCTGGCAAACCCTCCCGAACGCGCTCCAAACCCGCTCTGACGAAGACAATGATGAACAGGCATGGGATCGCCATGTTTTCGGAAAAATCCGGATTCCAAAAGAAATGTCTATAGCGTCCCTTGCTGACGCTTACTCATGGTCTGAAGTAGCACAGGCTACATGGGAGTCGATTGATGCCTCGACGTTCTATGCCGAGATATCAATGGCCGGCCACATCCTTGGCGATTCATTCCGGTGGATACGGAATATATGGAAACAGGGCAAAGAATCCTTCTGCCTTCTGGAGGCTCCTGAAACCTCCGGGGGCTACGAAGATTTTTTGATCTATCCGGGTCTAATTGATTCCTGTTTCCAGTTTTTCTGCATCTGGGGTCAACGGCTTTGGGAGGCCGGGCCAGGGAAGAAGGAGAAATTTAGCCCTGAAGATCAAAGCGCCACCTATATCCCTTTTTCCATGGATGAAATACAGTTCTTTGGTCAAAAGACAGTACCTTCCATCCAGTGGCCAAAGCCGGGCAGCCGACTGTGGTGCCATTCGGAGATCAACACTATTGATCCGCTTACTCAGGGGATGACCGGGAATATCACCCTTTTCGATGAGAGTGGCGGAACTCTCCTGAAGATCAGCGGCCTGAACGCAAGAAAACTCACACACGACCGACTGTTGAATCAAAAGACTTTACGGCGGAAGACAAGTCGTGAGGAATGGCTGTATCGCGTGGATTGGCTTCCAATCTATCATCCTTCATCAGGTGATGCAGGGGCGGGCGGATGGCTCATCTTTTCGGACAGCAGGGGCGTGGGAGAAGCCATCGGTAAGCTTTTGCAGCAGCAAGGAGAGAATGTCATTCTAATCTTTCCCGGTCCTAAATATAGCCTGAACAAAGAAGGACACTACCTGATCAACCCCGACGCACCGTCGGATTTCATCCGCCTGATCGGTGAATGCTGCGATGTCGGCCATCCATGCAAAGGAATCATCCATTTCTGGAGCCTTGATACGGGGGACGGAATGAGCCATAGTTCTCTGGAAAAAGCCGAGACGCTGGCCTGCGGGAGTATCCTTTATCTCGTTCAGGCTCTATCGAGAAATAATGCTGAGGCTCAGCCCAGACTATGGCTCGTTACCAGTGGCGCTCAATCAACGGCATGCAGCAATTGTCCGCCGCCCGTAACATCAATTGAACCTGGCCTCTGTCCCCATCAATCTTTGATCTGGGGACTGGGAAACGTGATCCGGATGGAGCATCCGGAATGGAAATGTTCATATATTGATATTGATATTAGCCTTAGCCTTACAGATGACAGATTGCAACCTTCAGCCTTCAGTTACCAGACAACGCTCCTTTTCGAATCCATACTCCGCGCCGACATGGAAGATCGAATAATGATCCGGGATCATTCACGCTATGGCGCAAGGATCATGCCGCTGCTATTGCCATACAAGGGGAAGCTGACTCTACTGCCGGATGCAACATATCTGATCACAGGGGGACTTGGAGTACTCGGACTTGAGACGGCCAGGTGGTTGGCGGAGAAAGGAGCCGCAAACCTGGTGCTTTTGGGGCGGAACGAAGGATCGGCGGCGGCAGAGGAGCAGGTTAGTAAGCTAAGACAGTCGGGAGTGAGTGTGAAGGTACTCAAGGCGGATGTCACAAAACGGGCGGATGTTCTAATGATTATAGAGGCCATCTCCGGGATGCCGCCGCTCAAGGGGATTATTCATGGCGCAGGCGTTCTATCCGACGGCGTTCTGATGAAGCAAGACATGGAGCGATTCCACAGGGTGATCTCGCCAAAAGCCGATGGCGCATGGAACCTGCACGAAGCGACTCTGGGTCTGAATCTTGATTTCTTTGTTTGCTTCTCTTCCGTAGCATCGGTACTTGGCTCTGCCGGCCAGTCCAACTACGCGGCGGCCAATGCTTTCCTGAATGGATTCATGTACGAACGAAGGAGGCAAGGGCTGCATGGGCTTAGCGTCAACTGGGGACCGTGGGAACTCGGGATGGCGGCTGGGCTGGACAATCGGGATGCGGAGCGCATTGCAGCCCGTGGGATCGGTGCTATTTCTCCTGCGGAGGGATTTGATGTACTGGAGCAATTGATTCTTCATGATGAGACTGATGCATGCGTGCTGCCAGTAAGCTGGGACAAGTATCTTCGGTACCATTATCAGGGGACGATTCCGCCCTTTTTTCAGGCAGTGACAGAGGAAAGTTCCGGGAATAGGAGTGCGTCGGAGGAAAAATCCGCCATAATCGGGAAACTGGAGGGGACGCCTGCCGGACAACGTAGCACCGTTCTGATAGATTATGTTCAGAAGCAGGTGGCTATGGTGCTTCATCTTAAGCAGACAAAGCGGATATCACCCGACCAGGGGCTTTTCGATCTTGGGATTGATTCGCTGATGGCCATGGAATTGAAGAACAAGTTCGAAACAGATATGGGAAGACCATTAAGGCCGACCCTAATATTCGATTACCCGACCGTGGATGCGCTCGCAAGTTATCTTGCCGAAGAAATGGGAATGGCTGATGACCAGAGCCATCAAACGACGCAGGAGTACCGCAAGAACAAAGGAATCGGAGCCTTTGTGGTTCTGTCCGCAGAGGAAATCAATGATTCGATCGCAGACGAGCTTGCAAAGCTTGAATCGTTGCTGAAAGGATAATAGTATGGATCGGCCAAAAAACAGGAATCCGGTGGCAACCCCCGACAATCTTGCCCCTCAGAGGCTTCTCAATGCCCTCCAGGAGGCGCGGACGAGGATCGAGGCATACGAACTAATCCGGTCAGAACCTCTGGCGATAGTGGGGATGGGATGCCGGTTCCCTGGAGAAGTTGTTGATCCGGAGGGTTTTTGGCGGATACTCTGTCAAGGCGCGGATGCTATCACAGAAGCGCCCAAAGATCGGTGGAACATCGATGCCCTTTACGATCCTGATCCCGATGCTCCGGGTAAGATGTGTACCCGTTACGGCGGATTTTTGTCTGATGTTGATCTTTTCGATGCGTCTTTTTTCGGGATATCACGGAAGGAGGCTGTCGGGATGGACCCGCAACAACGGCTGCTTCTGGAGGTGTGCTGGGAAGCAATCGAGAACGCAGGTATCTCTCCTGCCGGCTTGCGCGGAACTGCGGCGGGCGTTTTTATGGGAATCGGCACATTCGATTATGCAGCGCTTCGGTATGCGCAACAGGATTACGAAGGGATTGATCCCTACTTTGCCACCGGAGGCGTTCTAAGCGTGGCAGCGGGCAGGCTTTCATACATGCTGGGGCTGACGGGGCCGAGCATGGTGGTGGATACTGCATGTTCGTCGTCGTTGGTGGCGGTGCATCTGGCATGTCAGAGCCTTCGCTCCAAGGAGTGCGACATGGCGCTGGCAGGTGGGGTGAACGTGATTTTGCTGCCGGAGCTTTCGATCAATTTCTCGAAGGCGAGGATGCTTGCTCCCGACGGAAGATGCAAGACATTCGATGCGTCTGCTGACGGGTACGTTCGGGGGGAAGGCTGCGGGGTTGTTGTTCTGAAGAGGCTGTCGGACGCAGTAGCCAACGGAGATAGGATACTGGCGCTTATCAGGGGGAGCGCTGTGAACCAGGATGGACCGAGTGGCGGCTTGACTGTGCCGAGCGGACCTGCTCAGGAGGATGTGATTCGGCGGGCGCTTTCAAATGCCGAGGTAAAAGCCGAGGATGTTGGCTATATCGAGGCGCACGGAACCGGGACATCTCTTGGAGACCCGATTGAGGTTGGTTCACTGGGAAATGTTTTCGGCGAAAGATCAGGGAATAACCTTGGTATCGGGTCGGGGAATACCAACCTTGTGATCGGGTCGGTTAAGACGAACATCGGGCATCTGGAGGCTGCGGCCGGGATTGCCGGGTTGATCAAGGTAGTGCTGTCATTGCAGCATGGGCTGATTCCCCCGCACCTGCATTTCCGGAAGCCTAATCCCAATATCGCATGGGAGAAGCTGCCTTTTGAAATTCCATCGGAACTAAGAAAGTGGCCAGATGGGAAGAAGAGGCTGGCTGGGGTGAGCGCCTTCGGGGCCAGCGGAACGAACGCGCATATCGTATTGGAAGAGATGCCGGATTCCGTGAAGCGAAACAGTGAAGATATGCGTCCGTTTCATATCCTGGCGCTTTCCGCCAAGGGCGAGCCGGCGTTAAAGGCGCTGGCTGGACGATACGCGGCGCACCTGGCGGATTATCCCGAAAATCGTAGGTTTGAAGAGGCGATCTCCGACGTGTGTTACACCGCCAATACGGGGCGGTCGCACTTTGAAGATCGACTGGCTGTGATCGGAGCCACTCGGGAGGAGATTGCAGCGGGGTGCCAGGCTTATCATGATGGTTGCTATGATGGGGCAGGCGTCATGAATGCTCAGGATGGTGCTCAAGGGGTTAGCCGAAATATATTTTGTTCTGATCGAATTGATTCGGGTGACAATTCTCGGAAGATCGCCTTTCTCTTTACCGGCCAGGGCTGCCAGTACGCTGGGATGGGCAGGGTTCTGTATGAAACTGCGCCTATATTCCGGGCGGTCATGGATCAATGCGCCGACACCCTGAAGGGGATGCTAAAAAGGCCTTTGCTCGATGTGATCTATTCCACAGAGCAGCGTGTGGAACTGAGCGATCCTGTCTACAGCCAACCAGCACTGTTCGCAGTTTCCTATTCACTTTTTGAGTTGTGGAAGAGCTGGGGGATCGAACCATCGCTGGTGATGGGCCATGACGTTGGAGAGTACGCAGCGGCCTGTGCAGCAGGAGTGTTCTCTTTGGAGCATGGTCTAAAACTTCTTGTCGAGCGTGGACATCATTCATCATTCAAAACTCCTCGTATCGGAATTGTATCAAGCCTGACCGGGGAGTTGATCACCGATGAAATGGCTCAGCCAGACTACTGGGCGCGCCATCAATTTGAACCTGTGAAGTTCCGGGCGGGGATGGAGACGCTCAAGCGTGAGGGCTGCGGAATATTCCTTGAGATAGGTGCTAATCCGGTGCTATTGGAGATGGGGTGCAGGCGCCTGCCTGATGGATACGGGACATGGCTGCCGAGCCTGCAAGCTGGGCAAAACGATTGGCGACGGATGCTTGAGAGTTTGTGTGCGCTGTACGGTAAGGGAATAACCCCTGACTGGAAAGGGTTTGATCAGGACCATGGAAGGAACAAAATTGTCCTGCCGACCTATCCGTTTCAGAGGAAACGCTACTGGATCAAGGACATGGGAACAAGACGCGCTGATTCCCGGAGCATTCCCGGACGGACAGTGCATCCACTGTTGGGGCAAAGGCTGCCGATAGCACATCGGGATGTCATCTTCGAATCAAGGATCACGCAGGATTCGCCATCGTTTCTGGGGGATCACCGGATTTATGGTGAGGTCGTGTTTCCAGCGACCGGGTATGTGGAGATGGCGCTTGCCGGGGGTGCAGAGCTGCTAAGATCGGATGATTTAACGATAGAGAATTTCTCGATCCGCCAGCCGCTAATTCTGCCCTCGCGGGGTGAGCTAATGGGTGTGCGCAATCCTGATATGCATATCTCACCCACCAGGGAAGCCGTTCGGTTGCAGACAATCCTGCATCCTGAAGATGCTGGGGGATACACCTTCGAGATATTCAGTGAAACGCTATCTAACTCTGCACCCCCCAACTATCCCACACCGGGAGAGGTGGTATGGCGGCTCCATGCTACTGGAATGATCCGCGGCGAAAGAGAAGAGGAGCGTAGGACAGAGAGGCTTGAAGATTTGAAGGCCAGGTGCAGCAAGCATCTTTCGGTAGAAGACCACTACCGCGGATTCATGGAAAAGGGGATCGACTATGGTCCAGGTTTTCAGGGAATCGAACAGTTGATGACAGGAGAGCGGGAGTCTCTGGGATTTTTGCGGGCTAATGGGACGGTTGAAGCAGAGATGTCAGAATACAGGCTTCATCCCGGATTGTTCGATGCGAGCCTGCAGGTGGCTTTGCCGATCATGATGCACGGATCCAGTCAAGAAAATCAGATTCCAGTCGGCATCAAGCGATTGAGGATAAAATCCCGCCTATCTTCGGTTCTCTGGAGCCATGCCCGTCTGCGCGGCGCTGGAGATTTGAACGAAAGCCGGGAGCTTGATTTTTGCCTGTACGATGAGACTGGTCGCGCCTTTGTCGAGGTGGAAGGGTTTCTGGTAAAAAGTGCTACCAGGGAGACTCTGCTTGCTGGGAGCAAAGGAAAAGAAGACACAGGTCTTTACACAGTGAGTTGGGAGACTGCGCCGCTACCAGATCAAGCGGGTGATGTTTCTGGTCGCTGGATGATCTTTGCGGACGCGGGAGGTCTGGGAGAAAAGACAGCCGGAGCGTTGAAGGCTATGGGCGCAGAGATCGTGCTGATATATCGCGGCGAGTCTTACGTGCAAGAAGACAAGGATCGGTATCGTGTGAATCCGCTTGAGCCGGAAGATTTTCGGCGATTGCTAAAAGATGCATTGGAAGGACATTCCGCTTTTGGTTGTAGGGGTGTACTTCACCTGTGGAGTCTGGACAGCGGGGAGGAGACGCAACGATTGTCGATTGAGCAGGGAAAAGTCTTTGGCTGCGGTAGCGTACTGCATCTTGTGCAGGCATTAAGCCGTGCGGAGCATCAGCCACGGCTATGGCTTACAACACGGGGGGCGCAGGCTGTAGGTAAGGAGAGAGTTTCTGCTCACCAGTCTCCGCTATGGGGATTTCAGCGGGTGATCGCACTGGAACATCCCGAGTTTCGGAGTGTCTGCATTGATCTTGATCCGCAGAAGGACATTGAGGAGGAACGGCATCTTCTGGCTGAACTTGGTGATTCTGAGGGGCCGGACGGAGAGGACAGAATCGCCTACCGCGGTAAAATAAGGTACGGAGCCAAGCTGATCAAGTCAGTGCAGCGGGAACAGGTGCGGCAGGTGACGGCTCCCCGGCGGATGAGAATTCAGGAATACGGGATCATCGGGAACCTGACCCTCGGGCCTATGGAAAGACGCAAGCCGGGCAAGGGAGAGGTAGAGATCAAGGTTAGTGCGACCGGATTGAACTTCCGGGATGTACTCCGCGCTCTGGGGATGCTAAAGGAGTATGAGGCGCAGTTGCAGGATGCCTCGAATGCCAGGTTTGGCTTTGAATGCTCCGGGAAAATTGCTGCAGTCGGGCAAGGAGTTGAAGGGCTAAAAATAGGAGATGAGGTGATCGCCGGACTTACCGTGGAGGGAAGTCTTGGGAATTATGTCACGGTGGATGTTTCCGGGGTCGCCAAAAAGCCAGGGTGGATGAGCCATGAAGATGCGGCGACGATTCCTTTGGCTTTTTTGACGGCCTGCTACGGTCTTGAGCGGCTTGCTAATATACGGAAAGGAGAGCTGGTTCTGATCCATGCAGCAGCCGGCGGGGTTGGGCTTGCTGCGATCCAGATCGCGCAACGGGCCGGGGCCAGGATATACGCCACGGCAAGCCCTGGCAAATGGGAGTACCTGAAGTCACTGGGAGTCGAGGCGGTGATGAATTCCCGGACACTGACTTATGCGCAAGAGATAAAGGCGCTTACAGGCGGCAAGGGGGTTGATGTCATCCTGAACAGCCTGACCGGGGAGTACATCCCGAAAAACCTGGATATACTTGCAGAAGGCGGGCGGTTCCTGGAGATAGGCAAGATCGGGATATGGGATGGGGAGAGGGTTCGGCATAATAGGCCCGATGTCCAATACCATCCATTTGACCTCGGAGATGTGGCGCGGAATAATCCAGGGTTGCTGCAAGAGCTGCTAACCGGGTTGATGACAGGCTTTGAGCGGGGAGAGTTGAAACCTCTGAAATGCACTGTGTTCGGACTTGATGATGGTGCGAATGCCTTCCGTTATATGGCGCAGGCCAGGCATATCGGCAAGGTGGTATTGACAGCGGAAGTCAAAGGGGTGAGAATACGACCGGATGCGACATACCTTATTACCGGTGGGCTTGGGGCGCTGGGACTCGAAACTGCCAGGTGGCTGGTAGAGAATGGAGCCACAAACCTGGTGCTTGCAGGGCGGGGTCAAGGTGCGGCAAAGGAGAGCGTAAGGGCGACCGGCCGGTCGCCCCTACAGGGTGTGAGGGTAAATGTACTAAAAGCGGACATCGCAAAACAGACTGATGTTGCACAGATTATGGAAGCTCTCTCCGGAATGCCGCAGCTAAAGGGGATTATCCATTGCGCTGGTGTGATAGATGACGGTATTCTGATTAAGCAGGATATGGAGCGATTCCGGAAGGTGCTATCGCCGAAGGTCGATGGCGCATGGAACCTGCACGAAGCGACTATGGGGCTGAATCTCGACTTTTTTGTCTGCTATTCCTCGGTTGCATCGGTGATCGGATCGGCGGGGCAGTCCAACTATGCTGCGGCCAATGCCTTCCTGAACGGATTTGTTCACGAGCGCCGAAGACAGGGGTTGCACGGACTAAGCATCAACTGGGGACCGTGGGAACTCGGAATGGCGGCGAGGCTGAAAAATCGGGATAGAGAGCGTATTGCAGCCAGTGGAATCAGGGCGATATATCCTGAGGAGGGATTCAGGATTCTTGAGAAATTGCTTCTTCAGGATGAGACCGAAGCCTGTGTGTTGCCAGTGAACTGGGTGGGGGCGACCGGCCGGTCGCCCCTACTTGATCTTGGGCGTAATTATCGCAGAGTGATGGAGGAGAGTTCCGGGAGGAAGGGCGTGTCGATGGATAAGTCCGCCATCCTCGGAAAACTGGAGGTGACGATTGCAGGGCAAAGGCGCATGGTTCTGCTTGATTATGTGCAGATGCAGGTAGCGGCTGTTTTAGGAGAAAATGTGTCGGATGGGATAAAACCGAGGCAGAGGCTTTTTGATCTGGGGATTGATTCCCTCATGGCGGTGGAGCTAAGAAATAGGCTCCAATCCGGGCTGAATATCCCGCTGGAAGCCACCTTGGTATTCGATTACCCCACGGTGGAAGCGCTGGTTGATCATTTTATGGAGAACTTGTATTTTCTAAAAGATCCGGAGCCATCATCAGGGAAGATTACTGGCATGAAACCGGAATACGCCAAGCCATCTCTGGTGAACATCGCTCTGGAAGATGCTTCGCAGGACGAGATTGCCCTGATGCTTGCTAATGAACTTGAGGTCGGTACTGAAAGGCCCTGATTGATCAGGTGTTTTTTTCATTTAAAAATTTAACCACAAAATACACGAAAAGAATTGGTAAGGCAAAGAGGAGTTTTTCTTCGCGTTTTTCGTGATTGAATCTGTTTCACAGAAAAGAGAATTGATGGAAGAGACGGTAAAAACCGATTATAAGGCGTTGATGTCAAAAGCCATCGTCGAATTGAGGGTGCTAAGGGCAAGGCTTGATGAAAGCGAGCGCGCCAAGACCGAACCAGTAGCGATTATTGGCATCGGCTGCCGGTATCCCGGAGGAGCGGACGGCCCGGATGCATACTGGAAACTTCTCAGCACCGGCATCGACGGAATATCCGAAGTGCCAAGTGACCGCTGGGACATTGATACCTACTATGATCCTGATCCGGAAACTCCCGGCAAGATGTCATGTCGATACGGCGGTTTTTTGCAAAATATCGATTCTTTCGACTCAACCTTCTTCGGCATCACTCCTCGGGAACTGGTGGGCATGGATCCCCAGCAGCGTCTGATGCTGGAAGTGGCATGGGAGGCGCTGGAACATGCAGGGCAGGCGGCCGATGCGTTGTTTAAAACGCAGACAGGCGTTTTTGCCGGCATTAGCAGCTTCGACTATGCCGCCGCACAACTCCTGTCTGCCGATGTTCATCAGATCAACGCCTACCTGGGAACGGGTATAGCTCTAAGCGCCGCGAACGGTCGGCTTTCATATATGCTGGGTTTGACGGGGCCGAGCATGGCGGTGGATACTGCATGTTCGTCGTCGTTGGTGGCGGTGCATCTGGCATGTCAGAGTCTTCGCTCCAAAGAGTGCGACATGGCGTTGGCCGGGGGTGTGAACGTGATTTTGCTGCCGGAGCTTTCTATCAATTTTTCGAAAGCTAGGATGCTTGCTCCAGACGGAAGATGCAAGACATTCGATGCGTCTGCTGACGGGTACGTTCGGGGGGAGGGCTGCGGGGTTGTCGTTCTGAAG